>JQIA01001351.1_pt1 | contig 13158 bp, 13 predicted proteins | sample 811431 | NCBI WGS metagenome assembly JQIA01 (sample SAMN02998118, study PRJNA258478) | marine sediment metagenome | biome: marine; feature: seafloor; material: sediment; isolation source: oil-polluted sediment collected from 3 locations (0.5 km, 0.7 km and 0.9 km)... | place: USA: Gulf of Mexico ... | reverse complement strand
TACGTAAATCTGATATGCGTGTTGTTGCCCATAAAAGTGCTGGTTTAGCAGCTCAAACATTTATGTTAAGTATGGCAGCCGAAGGCTATGACACTTGTCCTATGGAAGGAAGTGATACACTACGAATCAAAAAAATACTAAAATTACCTGCTAGAAGTGAAATTAATATGGTAATTTCTTGTGGAATACGAAAACCTGAAGGAGTTTTTGGTGAGCGTTTTAGAATTCCGTTTTCAACTATTTACAAACATTGGTAATTATTTTCAATAGAAATCGTCAAACTAACATATGACAGCAAAAGAAAAAATAATTCAAAAAATAATTTCAAACAAAAATAGGCCTCATTTAAATTTTGACCTAAAGTATAAAACTGAAAAGTTCACAAACAACCTATTTTATACATTGTTTGATGCTACTGCCTGTGTTTCAAGTAACATTGGTCAATTAAAAAATGATTTTAAAGAAATATACAGACTTGCTTGTTTAATTAAAGACGGAACATGTGAAACCATTTGGAATAACTTTTTACATGAACTTCCAGCACTGCTTGAAAATTTAAATCTAGATGCACATGAGTTAATGAATAACGACCCTGCGGCAAACTCAGTGGAGGAAGTTTATTTGGCATATCCTGGTTTTTATGCCATCGCAATTTATAGATTTAGCCATGCACTTTTACTCTTAGATACCCCCTTAATTCCAAGGCTAATGAGTGAATATGCCCATAGTAAAACAGGAACCGATATTCACCCAGGTGCAACTATTGGAAAGTCTTTTTTTATAGACCATGCCACAGGCACCGTAATTGGAGAAACTTGTATTATAAAAAATCATGTGAAAATATATCAAGGGGTTACTTTAGGTGCTTTACAAGTTGAAAAAAGCATGAAATATACCAAGCGTCATCCAACGGTTGAAGATCATGTGACTATTTATGCAAATGCCACTATTTTAGGTGGAGATACTATTATAGGAGAAAATTGTACTATTGGAGGAAACGTTTGGATTACAAAGTCTATCCCAAAAAATTCCATTGTTTATCATACACACGAAACTACATTAAAACCTAAATTTAAGAAATGAAAAATCAATATTTATTTGATTTAATTGGAAATACACCTTTGATAAAAGCTAAAAATCTAGTGGATAAAAAGGCGGTTTCTTTGCATCTTAAATTAGAAGGAAATAATCCGGGTGGAAGTGTAAAAGATAGAGCTGCTTATCAAATGATGCATGCTGCTCTTGAAAGAAAAGACATTAAAAAAGGTGATTTTTTAATTGAAGCCACCAGTGGAAATACTGGAATTGCTATGGCTATGATTGCACAGCAATTTGGATTGAATATTGAACTGGTAATGCCAGAAAACTCAACAAAAGAGCGTGTTCAAACTATGCTAGCCTATGGAGCTAAAGTTACGCTTACTCCTTCTGAAATTGGAATAGAAGGATCTAGAGAATATGCTGAAGCAATGGTCAAAGAAAAGGGGTATTATATGCTTAATCAATTTGCAAATGACGACAATTGGAAAGCACATTATGAAAATACAGCTCCTGAAATTTGGCGTGATTCCAATAAAGAAATAACTCATTTTGTTTCTGCAATGGGAACAACTGGAACTATTATGGGTACTTCAACTTTTTTAAAAGAAAAAGATGCAAATATTCAAATTATTGGTGCTCAACCCACAGATGATTCCAGAATTCCTGGAATAAGAAAATGGTCTAAAGAATTCTTACCCAAAATATTTGATGCAACAAAAGTAGATCGTATAATTGAAGTTAGTGAAGAAGAAGCCATTGAAATGACCAAACGCCTTGCGAAAGAAGAAGGTATATTTGCAGGAATGAGTAGTGGTGGTGCTGTTGCAGCTGCATTAAAATTAATTGACACCATTTCCAATGGAGTTGTAGTAGTTGTTATTCCTGATAGAGGCGACCGTTATTTATCCTCGAGTTTATTTGAATAAAACGTTATCGCAGTTAACCTTATTTAAGATTGTTTGTCATTTGCTTTTATTGTATTTTTGTTTGCTAGATTATATAAACACTCCGCATGAAAAAAATACAAATGGTTGACCTTCTTGGTCAATATGATAAAATTCAAGATAAAATTGATTCAAAAATATTAGAAGTTGTAAAATCTGCAGCTTATATAAACGGACCTGAAGTTCACAATTTTCAAAAAGAATTAGAAACTTATTTAGGTGTAAAACACGTAATTCCTTGTGCTAATGGTACTGATGCTTTGCAAATTGCAATGATGGGATTGGGATTAAAACCCGGAGATGAGGTAATCACAGCCGATTTTACCTTTGCTGCAACCGTTGAAGTTATTGCATTATTACATTTAACACCTGTTTTAGTTGATGTTGAAAAAAATACTTTTAATATGGATATTGAAGCCTTAAAAAAGGCCATTACTCCAAAAACAAAAGCAATTGTACCGGTTCATTTATTTGGACAATGTGCAAATATGGAAGCTGTTTTAGAAGTTGCAAAAGCTCATGATTTATTTGTAATTGAAGATACTGCTCAAGCAATTGGAGCAGATTATACATTTAAAGATGGTTCAAAAAAGAAAGCTGGAACTATTGGTAATGTTGGAACTACTTCTTTCTTCCCTTCAAAAAACTTAGGATGTTATGGTGATGGTGGTGCTATTTTCACCAATGATGATGAATTGGCACATACGCTTAGAGGAATGGTAAATCATGGGATGTACAAACGTTATTACCATGATGTTGTAGGTGTAAATTCACGTTTAGATAGTATTCAGGCTGCAATTTTAAATATTAAATTACCTCTATTAGATAACTATTGTGATGCCAGAAAAGAAGCTGCTTCCTTTTATTCTAATGCCTTTGCATCTACTACTAATATTACAACACCTGTAGTCAGTGATTTTACAAGTCACGTTTTTCATCAGTATACAATTCAAGTAACTAATGTAGACAGAAATGCTTTGCATCAACATTTATTAGATAGTGGAATTCCAAATGCTATTTACTATCCTGTTCCATTGCATAGCCAAAAAGCATATACAGATGCTCGTTATAAAGAAGAAGACTTTACAGTTACCAATGAATTGATAAACACTGTATTATCTTTACCGATGCACACTGAATTAGACCAAGAACAATTAGAATTTATTACAACAACCGTTTTAAATTTCGTCAACAAATAATGAAAAAAATATTAGTTACTGGAGGTTTAGGTTTCATTGGTTCTCATACTGTTGTAGAGCTTCAAAATGAAGGGTTTGATGTACTCATTATTGACGACTTATCCAATACAACCATTGATGTACTTGATAAAATTACTTCAATTACAACTAAAAAACCCAAGTACTTTAATATTGATTTAAAAAACAAAAACGCCGTTCAACAATTTTTTAAAGAAAATGAAGTGGATGGCGTTATTCATTTTGCAGCTTCAAAAGCAGTTGGTGAGAGCGTTGAAAAACCATTAGAATATTACGAAAATAACATTGGGTCACTTATTTACCTGTTACAAGAAATGAAAGCTAACAAGGTGAATAACTTTATTTTCAGCTCATCTTGTACTGTTTATGGACAAGCAGATGAGCTTCCAATTACTGAAAATGCTCCAATAAAACCCGCTGAATCTCCTTATGGAAATACCAAACAAATTGGTGAAGAAATTATAAAGGACACTACAAAAATTTCTGAAATTACTGCAATTGCATTGCGCTATTTCAACCCTATTGGCGCCCATGAATCTGCTAAAATTGGTGAATTACCTATTGGGGTTCCTCAAAATTTAATTCCTTTTGTTGTTCAAACAGCTGCAGGGATTCGGAAAGAACTGTCTGTTTTCGGAAGTGATTATCCTACTCCTGATGGAACTGCTGTAAGAGATTATATTCATGTAGTAGATCTAGCAAAAGCTCATATTATTGCTTTAAGTAGGTTGCTCAACAACAAAAATAAAACCTCATTTGAAGTTTTTAATATTGGAACTGGGAAAGGTAATTCTGTATTAGAAGTTATTCAATCTTTTGAAAAGGTTACAGGCAAAAAAGTCAATTATAAATTAGTTGATAGAAGAGAAGGTGACATTACTTCGGCTTATGCTGATACCACTATTGCCAATAATGAATTAGGTTGGAAAGCAGAATTATCATTAGATGAAGCCCTGCTTTCTGCTTGGAGATGGCAAAAAACACTATAAATTATACATGAATTTAATCCTCAGACAAGAAACGTCTAACGACTTTTCTGAAGTTGCTAACGTTGTTGAACAAGCTTTTCAGCATGTAGAAATTAGCGACCAGCAAGAACATTTTTTAGTTGATAGATTGAGAAAGTCAAATGCCTTTGTGCCTGAACTTTCTATTGTTGCTGAATCTAATACTAAAATTGTTGGACACATTTTACTGACAAAAATTAACATTGTAAATAATTCAACTTCTTTTGAATCTTTAGCACTCGCTCCTGTTTCAGTTCTTCCAAAATTTCAAAACCAAGGAATTGGAGGGAAATTAATTAAGGAATCACACAGAATAGCCAAAGAATTAAATTTTAAATCCATTGTCCTTTTAGGTCATGAAAACTATTACCCTAAATTCGGGTATGAATTAACCAACAAATACAACATCGAAATTCCATTTGATGCTCCTGAAGAAAATTGTATGGTTATAGAACTTGTACCAAATGGATTGAAAGGCGTTTCTGGAAAAGTGGAATACTCTTCAGCATTTTTTGAATAAAAAGTACTACAATACAAAATGTCATTCTGAACAGCGTTAAAAAATTTAGATTCTTAACTATCATTCAAAATGACATTTACTTTATTAGAATATTTGTAGCTACAACTAACTTAATTAGGCTCCAGTTGCAGTAACACTTCTATCTATTTTTCGCATTAACCCTTGCAATACTTTACCTGGACCAACTTCAATAAATTCAGTACCACCATCAGCAACCATTTGCTGTATACATTGCGTCCAACGAACAGGTGCCGTTAATTGTGCTATTAAATTTTCTTTAATTTCATCTGGACTTGTAACCGCTTTTGCAACTACGTTTTGATATATTGGGCAAGTTGGTTCACTAAAAATAGTATCTTTAATCGCTGCTGCCAATTCTTCTCTTGCTGGCTCCATTAATGGAGAATGAAAAGCACCTCCAACAGGCAATTTTAAAGCACGACGTGCTCCTTTTTCAGTTAATAACTCACAAGCTTTATCTATGGCTGAAATTTCACCTGATATAACTAATTGCCCAGGACAATTGTAGTTTGCTGCTACAACAATACCATCTATACTTGCGCAAGATTCTTCAACTATAGCATCTTCTAATCCTAAAACTGCAGCCATTGTTGATTCCTGAGCTTCGCAGGCTTTTTGCATTGCCAAAGCTCTTTTTGAAACCAATTTTAACCCGTCTTCAAAAGTTAAAACCCCGTTTGCAACCAATGCTGATAATTCACCTAAAGAGTGACCCGCTACCATTTCTGGTTTAAAATCATCACCTAAAGTTTTTGCTAAAATCACTGAATGCAAAAATATAGCTGGTTGGGTAACTTTCGTTTGTTTCAATGCTTCAGCAGTTCCTTCAAACATGATGTCGGTTATTGAAAACCCTAAAATTTCATTAGCCTGTTCAAAAAGTTCTTGTGCTAATAGAGAATTTTCGTATAAATCTAAACCCATTCCTGTAAATTGAGCTCCCTGACCTGGAAAAATATATGCTTTCATTTATTTCTATTCTTTAAAATTTCAAAAAGCAAAAATAGGAATTATTTGCTATATTCGTAACACACTATGAATCAAAAACAAAAATCAGAAGCATTTACCATCTATCTTATATTAGCCTCTATGTTTATAGCGGCATTGGTGGCCTCGAATTTGATTTTTCAAAAATTCTTTTATTGGAATCCTTTTGGTTGGTTTAATTTTGAACTTTCCGTTGGGATTTTACCTTATCCAATCACTTTTTTAATTACTGATATTATTTCAGAAATATATGGTAAAAAAAGAGCAAATCAAGTGGTAGTTGCTGGTATTTTTGCTTCGTTATTTTCCATAGGAATTATTCTATTAGCCAATTATACAACCGCAATAGAAAGCTCTCCAGTAAATAATAAACTGTTCACTCAAGTTTTTGGATTATCTCCAATTGCTGTTCTAGCTTCTATGTTAGCTTATTTGTTTGCGCAATTTATAGACATTCGTATCTTCCATTTCTGGAAGCAAAAAACCAATGGAAGGCATTTATGGTTACGAAATAATTTCTCTACATTTTCATCTCAATTTATTGATACTTTAACCGTAATTACCTTACTCTGTAGTTTTCAGGTTTTACCATGGAGTTTATTTAAAACACTTTTAATAAGTGGCTTTTTATTTAAAGTAATTGTGGCTCTTTTAGACACTCCTCTTTTATACCTTATTGTATATTTATTTAGATTCCGATTTAAACTAAAAGTGGGGGAAGAGATTCAATTAATAGACTAGCATTTAACTCTTTAAAACATTTTTTCTCTATTTCCCAATGGGATTTGGCACATTTTTTGAAATCACTATATTAATAAGGGTAACAAAATTGAAAGATGATTGATATAAACATGTAAATGAAACATAAAGTAAATGACAGCGTCATCACTAAAAAGAAACATTTACACCCTTAAATTTAAATTATGAGAAATATAACCATAAAGAGTATGCTCATTGTTATTGGTTTCATTTCCATAGTAACAAGTTGCACAAACTCCGATTTAGATATTGATGCACCCGCTTGTATTGAATCAAAAATAGAGAACATCCTTGCAAATGAAGTCACCAATCCACCTACTCAAGTTTGGAAATGGGAAGTTGACGAAAAAACCTACTATTACATTACTTCAGATTGTTGTGACCAGTTCAATTATTTATATGATACTAATTGCGAACTAGTTTGTGCCCCTGATGGTGGTATTACTGGTACAGGAGATGGGAATTGCCCTGAATTTACAGGTGATATTACTAAAACGCTTGTTTGGGAAGATCAAAGAGACTAAGTGTTTCTTATTTAATAGTAATAATTACTTTATACCCTTCACTATTTCTTACATTAAAAACTGTTGAATCTTCAAATAATAAATACTGTCCTTTCACTCCAATCAATTTTCCTGAATATATTGGTGTTTTTTCTAAGTTTAACGATTTAACTTTTGTTGGATATTGCAATACAGGGTACTCTATCTCCGTAATTTTTCCGTTATTCGCTAAAAAATAAGGTTGAGCTTCTTCTGGAATATACGACTTTAGCTTTTCTCTTTCTTCAATTAAGTCAGCATCTAAAACTTCATTCTTTAGCATTTTTTGCCAGTTTGTTTTATCGGCCACATATTGTTTTAATGCAACTTCTGTAATCCCAGCTAAATATCTATTTGGAACTTCTACAATTTCAATGGCCTTTGTAGCTCCTTGATCGATCCAACGAGTTGGTACTTGTGTTTTACGCGTGACTCCCACTTTTACGTTACTGGACAAAGCCAAATACACAATATGTGGTTTCAATTGCACCTCCTTTTCAAAATCCAAATCACGATCTTCAATTCCTAAATGCGCTTTACTAAGTTCTGGTTTTAGTATCCAATCACCTCCCAAGGCACTTTCATAAAAACAATCATAACAAAAACCTTGTCTAAATATTTTTTTTTCTTTGCCACAGCATAAACACTGGTATCCTTCAAAGCCTATTTCAATTTCTCTACCCAATAACTGATTCAAATTCAAAAAATCATTTTCAACATCTAAATAATACTGAACTACATCATTTAGCTCCGTTTTCATTTTTTTTAAAATTGTTTGATATTGCATAAAAAGTTTTTAGTAAATTTAACATGCTAAAGATACTTAATAAAATATGCCATTTACAATAGTTAATTCAATAATTGCTTGGTTTTTAAAAAAACGGAAACACCAAATGGAATTGTTTCTGAAATATCCATTAGATGTACAAAATGAGCTCCTTTTTAAACTATTACAGGCTGCATCTTATACTGAATTTGGAAATTTTCATCATTTCTCAAGCATAAGAACTTATAAAGATTTTACTGAAAAAGTACCTATTCAACAATATGAGTCATTTGAACCATTTATAGAACGTGCACGAAAAGGAGAACAAAATTTATTTTGGCCCACTCCAATAAAATGGTTTGCTAAATCAAGTGGTACAACAAACGCAAAAAGTAAATTTATTCCTGTAAGTGAAGAAGCATTAGAAGATTGCCATTTTAAAGCGGGTAAAGATATGCTGTGCTTGTACTTTAACAACAACCCTTCAGCAGAACTATTTAAAGGCAAAGGATTGATACTTGGTGGAAGTAGCGGCGTATATGAAGCTAATAATTCCCACTTTGGAGATTTATCGGCTATCATTATTGAAAACTTACCGTTTTGGGCAAATTTTAGTAGTTCTCCTAAGCAAGAAGTTGCACTTATGAGTGAATGGGAAAGTAAAATTGAAGCTATTATAAATGAAACTATTAATGAAGATATTACAAGTTTAGCTGGTGTTCCTTCTTGGATGCTTGTATTATTACACCGAGTTTTAAAGAGAACAGGGAAAAAGAATATTCTTGAAGTCTGGCCAAATTTAGAAGTATATTTTCATGGAGGAGTGAATTTTAATCCATACCGAGAGCAATTTAAAAAGTTAATCCCTAAGGAATCATTTAAATATTTCGAAATCTACAACGCATCTGAAGGTTTTTTTGCAATTCAAGATGTAAACGGTTCTTTTGACTTATTACTCATGCTTGATTATGGTATTTTTTATGAATTTATTCCAATGGATAAATTTGATGGTGAAAACTCTGAAGCTATCCCTCTTTCTGAAGTAAAATTAGATAAAAATTATGCACTAGTTATTACAACAAACGGCGGTTTATGGAGATACTTAATTGGTGATACAGTAAAGTTTACATCATTGGATCCACATAGAATAAGGATTACAGGTAGAACTAAACATTTTATCAATGTATTTGGTGAAGAATTAATAATTGAAAATGCAGAAAATGCATTAGAACAAGCTTGTTTAAAAACAGCAAGTGAAGTTTCTGAATTTACGGTAGCACCTATTTTTATGAATGGAAATAGCAATGGTGGCCATGAATGGATTATTGAATTTAATAAAAAACCAGATTGTATTCGCCTTTTTACAGAAACTTTAGACAGTGCTTTAAAAGAAATTAATTCAGATTACGAAGCAAAACGAACGAATGATTTAACTTTAGCAATGCCAAAAATCAATGTGGCTAAAAAAGGTTTATTTTACCATTGGCTTAAACAAAACGGAAAATTGGGTGGGCAACATAAAGTGCCTAGATTGTCTAATTCAAGGAAACATTTAGAAGAATTGTTAGAGCTAGCCTAAAAAGTAAGTGTTACTTTAACTTAAATTTTTCGTTCTATCACGTAGTTAACCATTGTTAACAAAGAATCTTTATACGGTGAGCTTGGATAGGTTTCTAATATTTTTAATGCCTTTGATTGGTATTCTTTCATGATAGTAGTTGTATATTCCATACCTCCTTTATCTTTCACAAAATCAATCACTTCCTTCACTCTTTTTTTATTTTTGTTGTGGTTTTTAACTGAATTTATCAACCACTTTTTTTCCTTTTCAGAACAGTTATTTAATACATAGATAAGCGGAAGTGTCATTTTCTGTTCTTTAATATCAATACCTGTTGGCTTACCTATTTTGGCATCAGTATAATCAAATAGATCATCTTTTATTTGAAATGCAATACCTATCAATTCTCCAAACTGACGCATTTTTTCAATTTCTTCAGTAGGACTTCCAACAGAAGCAGCTCCAATACCACAACAAGCAGCTATTAATGTGGCTGTTTTTTGACGGATAATTTCAAAATATATTTCTTCTGTGATGTCTAGTTTTCGTGCTTTTTCAATTTGCAGCAATTCACCTTCACTCATTTCACGAACGGCAACAGAAATTAATTTTAGAATATCAAAATCATCATTATCTATAGAAAGTAATAGTCCTTTAGATAGTAAAAAATCTCCAACTAATACTGCAATTTTATTTTTCCATAAGGCATTTATAGAGAAGAAACCTCTTCTTCTATTGCTATCATCAACAACATCATCATGCACCAAAGTAGCCGTATGAATTAATTCTATAATTGAAGCTCCACGGTAGGTTCGCTCTTCAAACTTTCCATTAGAAACCATTTTCGCCACCAAAAAAACAAACATAGGACGCATTTGCTTTCCTTTTCTTCTAACAATATAATGTGTGATTCTATTTAATAGTGGGACTTTTGTAGCCATGGATTCTCTGAACTTACTTTCAAAGAGTTCCATTTCTTTAAGTATGGGTTGTTTTATTTGTTCTACTAGCTTCATAAAGAAATCAAAAATAAGGAAAATAGTTAACTTTTATTTGCTAATTGTCCACAAGCTGCATCAATATCTTTTCCTCTACTCCTACGAACGTTTACAATAATGTCGTTCATTTCTAAAATACTAATATAATCGCTTATTGCCTGTGCTTTTGCATGCTGAAATTCCCCGTCATCAATTGGATTATATTCAATTAAATTTACCTTACATGGTACATATTTACAGAATTCTACCAAGGCCATAATAGCCTCTCTGCTGTCATTGATTTCATTCCATACAATGTATTCATAGGTAACTCTACTACTGGTTTTTGCATACCAATATTCTAACGCTTCCTTTAAATCTTTCAGTGGGAAATTTTCATTAAAAGGCATTATTTTAGTCCTTACTTCATCTATAGCCGAATGTAAAGAAACTGCCAAATTAAATTTAACATCATCATCCGCTAATTTTTTAATCATTTTTGGAACACCAGAAGTTGAAACAGTAATTCGTTTTGGTGACATCCCTAAACCTTCAGGTGAGGTAATTTTATCAATTGCTTTCAATACATTGTTATAATTCATCAAGGGCTCTCCCATTCCCATAAAAACAATGTTAGACAGTTTATGATTGTAATACAATAAACTTTCTTTATTGATTGCTGCAACCTGATCGTAAATTTCATCAGGATTTAAATTTCTCATTTTCTTTAAACGTGCGGTAGCACAAAACAAGCAATCTAAACTGCAACCAACCTGACTTGAAACACAAGCTGTTGTTCTGGTCCCAGTTGGAATTAAAACTGATTCTACTATGAGCCCATCGTGCAACCGGACTGCATTTTTAACAGTTCCGTCTGAACTACGCTGCATATTATCAACTTCAATATGATTTATGACAAAGTTCTCTTGCAACATATGACGGGTTTCTTTCGAAATATTGGTCATATCTTCAAAAGAATGCGCATTTTTACTCCAAAGCCATTCGTACACTTGATTTCCTCTAAATGCTTTGTCTCCATTTTCTACAAAAAAATCTCGTAGTTGGTCTTTGGTTAAAGCGCGAATGTCTTTTTTTAGATTCATATTGATATCAAGTTTATAAAAATAAAGTTGCCTGAAAAGTTCTGAATACCGTCATTCTGAATTTTTTAGACAACCTTAGACTTTTTAAAGATGTTTACATTAATTATATAATCAACATCGCATCTCCGTACGAGTAGAATTTATATTTTTCTTTTACAGCTTCTTCATATGCTTCCATTAAAAAATCATATCCTGCAAAGGCAGCTGCCATCATCATTAAGGTAGATTTAGGAGTATGGAAATTTGTAATCATACAATTTGCAATGCTAAAATCATAAGGAGGGAAAATAAACTTATTGGTCCAACCTTCAAATGTATTTAAACGACCGTTTGAAGAAACCGAACTCTCCAACGCTCTCATAACAGTAGTACCAACAGCACATACGCGCCTTTTACTATTGATTGCATCATTTACTGTTTTTATGGTTTCGGGAGTAATAATTGCTTTTTCAGAATCCATTTTGTGTTTCGAAAGGTCTTCAACCTCAACTGCACTAAAAGTACCTAAACCAACGTGTAGTGTAACCTCTGAAAAATCTATTCCTTTAATTTCCAAACGTTTCATTAAATGCTTTGAAAAGTGCAATCCAGCAGTTGGAGCAGCAACAGCACCTTCATGCTTGGCATAAATTGTTTGGTAACGTTCTGCATCGCTTGTTTCAACTTCTCTTTGAATATACTTTGGTAGCGGAGTTTCTCCTAATTCTTGTAGTTTTTTTCTAAATTCTTCATAAGAACCATCGTATAAAAATCGTAAAGTTCTTCCTCTTGACGTTGTATTATCAATAACCTCTGCTACTAAACTTTCATCTTCACCAAAAAATAATTTATTCCCAATTCTAATTTTTCTAGCTGGATCAACCAACACATCCCACAATCTACTTTCTGCGTTTAATTCTCTTAATAAAAACACTTCAATTCTTGCACCTGTTTTTTCCTTTTCGCCATACATACGTGCTGGAAATACTTTAGTGTTGTTTAATATCATTAAATCACCTTCATCAAAATAATTAATTAAATCTTTAAATGTATGATGTTCAATAGTTTGTTCTTTTCTATTTAAAACCATTAAACGAGATTCATCTCTGTGTTCAGCTGGATATTCGGCTAATAAATCGTCTGGTAATTCAAATTTAAATTTTGATAATTTCATGTGTTTATATTTATTGTTTTTTAACGGTCACATGCTGTTCGCTATTAATCATTCCACTGGATGATAAACATTTTAACATGCTCGGTTCATGTGTTCTTTTATTAATTATTTTTAAGCTGCTACAAAAAAAGCCCTTCTTAATTTCTTAAGGATACCGTTTTTTATAAGAATTGTTTTATGTGCTTTTTTTATAGAATGAGCGCAAATATACAACATCGGGATAGGCGTTGTCAAGTGATTTGCAATAAATCTTTGTATTTGTGTATATTAACTAGTAATTTTTTTTAAATCTTCCCAGAATGTTGGGTATGATTTTGATACTACATTTGCATCTTCAATTTGAATTGAAACTTTCGTAGCAAGTGGTGCAAATGCCATTGCCATCCTATGATCATCATAGGTTGAAATAGAAATGTCCTCTTTAATTTTTGTGGAAGCTTTTAAATATAATGTTTCACTAGTAATAGTTACTTCACCTCCCAATTTTTCAATCTCATTTTTAAGAGCAACCAACCTATCAGTTTCTTTAATTTTTAAGGTGTGAAGCCCTGTTAAATAAC
>JQIA01001350.1_pt1 | contig 13164 bp, 10 predicted proteins | sample 811431 | NCBI WGS metagenome assembly JQIA01 (sample SAMN02998118, study PRJNA258478) | marine sediment metagenome | biome: marine; feature: seafloor; material: sediment; isolation source: oil-polluted sediment collected from 3 locations (0.5 km, 0.7 km and 0.9 km)... | place: USA: Gulf of Mexico ... | reverse complement strand
GAAATCGTTCCTATTATGGGTAAAGATGAAGAAGGAAATGATTTTCTTGTAGAAAAAGATCAGTGGATTCGTGCGGTTCAGGACCCTGAAAAAATGGCTGCAATGAGGACCCCTTTCAAGCCTGACGGACGTGTTACTGCAGCAACGTCTTCGCCACTTACAGCCGGTGCTGCTGCTCTTCTTATGATGAGTCGTGAAAAAGCTGATGAGCTTGGTCTTGATTATACATACAAATATTCTTTTGGTGTTCAGGAAGGTAATGACCCGACTGTTATGGGTATGGGACCATCTCTATGTATCAAAAAGATTCTTGATAAAAAAGGGCTTACTGTAGACGATATCGGTGTTGTTGAAATGAACGAAGCATTTGCTGCTCAGGCTCTTGCATGTATCCGTGACTGCGGTATCGATAATGACAATGCTCCTTTTGATAAAACAAACCTTTGGGGCGGAGCTATTGCTCTTGGTCACCCACTTGGTGAATCCGGTGCAAGAATTATCGTTACACTTCTTAATGTAATGAAGACTGAAAAACCAGATGCAAAATACGGAATTGCGACTCTTTGTGGTGGTTTTGGTAACGGTGTTGGTATCCTGATTGAAAAAGTAGAAAAGTAATAAAAAAACCATCTGCAGCCTGACCGGTTGCAGATGGTTTAAATTATTCAATTTGAAGAATAAACAATGGGTAACAGTCCTGTGTATAAATAATAAATTAACAACCCTCTCGCGTCTTTCAGGCTGTTACCCATTATTTATTTTTCAAATCGGTTTTTTTTACATCCTTAAACGGCAGATGTAAAACATATTTTGTACTACCGACTAATTTTTTATTCCACAACCTCAGTATTATTCTCTTTATTTTCGCTAAAAATCAAAAATTTATGCGTATAGTTTCTATTACTAACCAACATTTGAACTGCTTGATTTTTTTCAATATTAATTAATAAAGGTCCGATTAGATTTGCCGTAATTTTCTTTGGATCATTATCCGCAACGTTTAAAATAACATAAATAAAAATTTTGTCGTTGTCACCTTCCTCCCAATTCATGTCCTTTAAATAGGGCTCCGTATCAACTTTGTAATCAGACTTAAAGAGAAAAGGGTCCATAAGGTAAAATGCCAGTGAGCCATCCTCCACGCTCTGTAATGATACAAACGGCCGGATCGTTTCATGGTCAAGCAGGATATATCTGTTCAAACCCGGAAAGCCTGGAAGACCTTTGGGAACAGTAATAACTTTATCGTCGTCTATCGTGACTATGCCAAATTGTCTGGTTTCTATTTCCACAATCAACAACTCCTTTTTTAGCTCTTTATATCTTTATCGGTTTTTACGGTATTGAAAATATCTGCCGCTTTAAAAAGTCCTGCAACGCCCCCATGGGCTGCTGCAATATTTTCTTCACGGACGCGCTCAAAGACTTCCTGACGTAGAATAGCCACATCCTTTGGGGCATCGATACCCAGCTTAACCACCCCTTTGCTGATATCCACAACAGAGAGTACAATTCCGTCTCCGATTATAATTTTTTCGCCAATCTTTCTGGTTAAAATTAACATAAAGAGTCTCTTGAACAGTGCTTTTTACAGCACTCTATTTTTTTTATTTTTAAATGACAAAATGGTTCGGGTGAATAATGAGGTTAAAATCTGATTGTTTGTATACAGTTTACCATTTTATAATTAATTATCACAGTACTATTTTTTTACGTTATGCTACAAATAATTTAATAATGAAACATTAAGTATTCTGGATGTAGAACTCAATGCTGCTTCATATGCAAACTGCTTCTGCTGTAAGAGTGAAAACGTCTCTATCACATCAGCATCCTCAATCTTCATTCTGTTTGATTCATAGCTCAGGGTCAAATCTTCAATAATATTATCCCTGATATCGAGTCGATTCTGTTTAATACCAGTCACAGAAACAAAACTTTCAATATGATTAAAATCGGCAGTAAGCCGCGATATTGATCTATTGATACCTTCAGTATCACTGCTTTCAAGATAACCTTTTAAATCAATAAGCGTTCTAAAGATGCCCCATTGCACTTCAGTATCGCTGACATGATTGGTGCCATCCGCTGCACCTGTATCATCTGATGAAACATCAAAGCCCATATCTACACCAAGGGTTGTATCTGTATTTGTACCAGTCTCCCACATCATTTTAAGGCTTGTTAAATCCGCAGGGGCACCTGTCTCCAGAATCGTATATTTCTCTGTGCCGGAATTATAGCTGGCATCATAACTGACAGCATTGCCTCCCGCTGCAGCTGCTGTAATATCAAACGAGACCAGATATGCATCCGCCACAGCACTTGAAAAATTAACCGTCACATCACCTATACCGTCGCCGTCAAAATCAAGGACAGCTTTTGTTGCATCACTTTGAAGCTCAAGCGCAGTTACCCCTGATGTATATCCGGCAGGGACATCAGTAACTGCCCAGGTATTACTTGCCGCAGTATAGGTAAGATCAATATTTGTGCCACCGGTCGGAACTGTCAGGGCTGCATAATTATCAACAACAAAATTAGCGTCATTCTGAGTGACCGAAATAATCTCTGGCTGTCCTGTTGCAGCCGACCTGGTCGTCATGGCAGCACCTACTGCCACAGCGAGTTCATCCGGTGTATATTCTCCGTTTGGAATTATCGCTGTCAGTTCTGCACCGTAAAAAGCTAAACCACCGGTAGGATCTTCCATAAAATCAATTTTATTATTTGTGTCGTCAATCACAATTTTAGTGTTTTCAAAAATGGTGCTCCCATCTGCTCCAACATCAACATCAGTATTGGTTGCAATTTTTATCTTAAAAGGAGATTCATTCCCCCCATAGACTGCTTTTGTTACGCTACCGGTTTCATCAAGGGTATAGGCAGGCACATCAGTCTTTGTTCCACTAAACATGTATTGCCCCTGAACCGTTGTATTTGAGAGCGCCATAATCTGCTCAAGAAGACCATCAATCTGCACAGCACCGGAATAGCGATCAGCATCACTCATAATACCGTTATTCATTGAGATTGCGAGTGTTTTAGCCTCTGTTATAAGGTCAGTAGACGTATTCAATGCCTGTTCACCTGCTTCCAGCCAGGTCTGTCCGGTAGCAATATTTGTCTGAATCTGTTCCAGGTTTGATTTGGCAGATTTAAGACTTACAACACGGCTAAGTCCAACAGGGTCATCTTCAAGTTTATTAATTCTTTTTCCTGTTGTAATCATAGTATTAATCTTTAGCATTTCATCGTTTACGCGTGAAAGCCTTGATATCGTTGTAAAATATATTGTATTTGATGCAACTCTCATAAACACCTCACTTCGTTTCTAATACATCACTTTACTTTAGCCCCAAAAGTGTTGTCAACATTTCATCTACTGTTGTGATAAGCTTGGATGCTGCTTGATATGACTGCTGAAACAGCATCAGATTAATCATCTCTTCATCGATGGAGACACCTGAAATGCTATCCCGTTTTTCCACCAGCTTTTCAACCATGATTGCACCAAAATCCTCTCTTTGGTGAAATTCCGCTGAGGAGATGCCCAACCCACTGATAACTGTCTGATAATACTCTTCAGAATAAGCACTAACACTCTCAGAGGTCCCAAGACTGCCACGTTCATACGTCCACTTTGCAACACTTGTTTTCTGGTATTGCGCTTCAGAAATCAGCAGCGAATTTTCATTATTACTTATCCCATAATCACCGTCCGGTGGCAAATAGGTCATCGCTTCTGGTTTAAAACCAAGAGCGGTTGCTGTATTAGGCGTTAAATCCCAGAATATTTTAAGACTGGTCAGTGCGGAATCATCATTTTCAGAAATAACAAATTGATTATCAATCTCATCATATTCAACTTTATAGGTTCCGGCACCCAGACCTGAGGCCGCATCCATTTGTGCCTGAATATCAGCTGCAAGGCTCTTAAAATCTGTTGTATTGCTATAGGTAAAATTTGAAAGTGTTGCTGTTCGCAATGTGCCGTTTTCTTCAAATGTAATCGTATTATTTGCATTAGGAACACTTATGACAAGATTGACAGTTGCAGGATCCGTAATGGCCTGATTACTAATCATCCCATTTGAATCACCGCCTTCAATACGAGCCGCTGCGATTTTCTGGACATCTGCCATGGCTGAATTCACACCCAGAGTATTTGCATTATCACCTGTAAAAAACGTATTAACGCCTAAAGCGGCCATTAGTCCGGAATCTTCTGCCTGACTGTCAGAAAAAGCAAATGTATACCCTGAAACCGGTACAAATTCAATACTGCCGCTCAGCATTGTATTTGCTGAGACGCTTACACCTGCAGCCGTTGCCTGCACATTAAACTGGTCCTTAAATGAGTCGACAGTCCAGTGCCATGTTGATGCTGTTTCAATATTAAACGCACCTGTACTGTCCTCCGGATAGCCGTTTTCATTCGTACTAATAACAAACGCTTCATCTGTAAAAAGGATACCACTGTTAAACGTCAGTTCCATTCCATCCACATCGACGACAAGATCAGCAGGATCATCCAGCGTGAAAGTGCCTGAACTGTAGCTGCTTTCCCAGAGGACAACCATAGGGTTAGCAGCACTGACTCCCGTCACATCCCCGCCACCTGAGTCAATTTTAAAGGTATAGGTATCCAGTACACTTCCTGCTCTTTTGGTTGGATCATGTGTTACATTTAAAGGTGTCGGCGCATTGGCGGCACTTGTGTTGATTGAATAGGTATTACCAGCGGTAAGATAGCCCGCATTAATCGTAAAGGTCATGCCATCTACGACAAAATTACCTGCTCCCGAATTAATGACCGGCACATTACCACCTGCAACTGTCGCGCCCGGAGGATACGTACTGTTGTCGATTTTATCCCAGGTAATTACAGGATTATCGGCACCGCCACCCACAGTACCTGAAGTTGACACCGTAAAATTATATTGAAAATTTGCACTGGCTGCACCTCCACCTACATAGGAAAGGGTTGTATCTGAAACAGCCATATCAATTTCAAGTGAGGTTGCATTTGCTGGTTGCTGATTATCTCTTACCCACATTTTAAAATCTTTTGTATAATCAATTCTGTTGCCATAACTCAAAGTAGAGAGTAGACCGTTTGTGGACGGCGCATAGGTTCCTGACAGGTTTGTGGAATAATAGGTCTGGCCAACACCTTGAGAATGGACACTGTTTACAGCCCATGCGATCTCTTTTGATAAAATGTCAAGTTCGGTTTTGGCACCCTGAATCACCTCTTCCTTGACCTCTAACCAGCCGCTGATCTTACCGCTCTGGATCTCGTCTGAAATATCAACCCGACCGCCGCCGGATGTAATCCAGTTAACTCTTCCTGCCGACGCTTCAAGAGGAAAGGTCTCAGGGCCAATAACAAGAGGATGGCCATCATCCGTTAGAATTGTTAAAAAACCGTCCTGTTCCTGTTTATCTATTACATTCACACTCATCAGTTCTGACAGCTGTGTTACAAGTGTTGCCCTGGCATCTTTCTGGTCATTTGCCGGTGCTGAAGTCTCCGTATGATTAATTTCATGATTCAACGCCGCAATCTGCTTAATTATATTATTAATCTGATAGACACCGTTTTCTACTTCCTGAGTAATATGTGTCTCCAGTTGGTTGATATCAGCATTAAGGCTATTAAAATACTCTGATAACAGAACGCCGGACTCGTAGACGACTCTACGTTCTGCTGTTCCATCAGGATTGTTACTTAAATCATGCCATGTGTTCCAAAAATCAGACATAAGGCCATCAATATTTGTATCACTTTGAATATTAAACAGACTTTCAAGGTTGTCCATATATAGAACACCTTCAGAACTCGCGGCATAATTCGATTTCTGGGTAAGTAGTCTCTCTTCAAGGAGCTCATCCACATGACGCATGACTTCATCGACATTTACCCCGGAGCCATACTGCATGGTTCCTATCGTCACGGGTGCCCGGGTAACAAGCGGAGCCGTCTGTCTCGAGAATCCAGGTGTGCTGACATTGGCTATATTATGCCCGGCCACAGCAAGACTATTCTGTGATGTTGCCAGTGCTACCTTTGCTATATCAAGAGATACTCTGTATCCGCCACTCATATTACACCTCCCTGCTTAACAGCACAGTCTCCTGATCCCGAATTTTACTGACGTTTTTACTTTGATTATAAAGTTCAGCCTTATTTTCATTACATGTAATAACATTTACAAGATCATTAATTGTACTAAGGTATTCTTCGATAAAGAGCCTGTTTGCAGTACCGGCAGTCTGTATCTGAGTTTTTACCCTGTTAATCGTTATTAAATGCTCTAACAGCGAATCAGCCTCGCCACTGCCGAACAGACCGGCAATGCTTTCCAGTTCAAATGTTTTTTCTGTCATCTCATGTCTTATGAAAGCACTCTCCAGAATAGTTAAAATATCTTTTCTGATCGTTTCAATATTTTCAGCCATAGCCTGTTTTTCTGAACTGAACCGCCATAAGGCTGTAACATCAGCATTAACAATACTTTTTCGTTCCTTCCTGAACAGATCAAGAAGATCATGATAAATCATAAGCTTCTCATGACATTTCACTTCTATTTGCGTTACTATATTATCCATTGAAGCATCCCCCTGTTCAAAACTTTTTAATTAAGAACATATTTCATAAAACCCGGAAACTTTTACCGGCACATACACCAATTAAGGAAATATTTGCCTGTTTATCTATCTAAAACCTTTGTTATCAAGAACAATTGCACCAAGTATGCCAGCTGAATTTCATTTTTAAACAGTGTTTTTGTTTTACCATTGTGATATGATAATGCCATTCGTTTAATATTCTCAATACGACAGTTTTCCGTAATCCATAAATCAGGATTGACTGCGGGAATTTATTTCATTCATTTCAGACAGCAAAAAACAAAACGCCAATATGAAAAATAAATTTAATTACAGCCTAAGTATTTATGTCAACTTTTTTATTGCTCTTATATTTATCATTTCAGCAGTTGTTATTGTTGGCGTTATTTCGAGGGAAATGAGAAGCTTCGCGTTATCTGACGCAGAAGATAAAGCAAAAATGATTCTTCACCACAATCTTGCAACCCATACATATTTCTCTCATGAATTAAAACCTTCTGTTTTTGACTTAACAGATCCCTGCAGGCCCAAAGAGTATTTTGAACCGAAATGGATGTCTTCAACATATGCAGTAAGAGAGATAACAAACAATTTTAAACGTCTGTCAGAGGAGAATAAAAACTACTATTATAAAGAATGCGCAATTAATGCACGAAGCCCTGAAAACGAGGCAGATGATTATGAAAAAGAGTTTATAAAAAGTATAAACAATGATGCTGTACTTAACAAAAAAACCGACATTCGTTTAATTAATGATCATAGATATTTTGTCGTTTTGTTGCGTGGTGAGGTAATGGAAAAGTCATGTCTTAGATGTCATGATACGCCTAAGAGAGCCCCGGCGGAACTTGTCAGGCAATATGGTGGGGTTCGAAGTTTCGATAGATCAGAGGGCGAAACTGTCTCTGCAATTTCAATAAGAATTCCGCTAAAATCTGCATTTGAAAAAGGTCGCCAAATAACAGTTAAACTCTCCGGAGGGCTGCTGTTTATACTGATATGTCTTTTTATTTCCCAGTTCTTTATCCAAAAAAAGATTATTACAACACCCTTGCAGCGTATTGAAAAAAAGGCCAATGAAATTGCAGAGGATGAAACGCTTCTGGGCAAAGAGCTTGAACCCGGAACAGGCAAAGAGTTAAACGGCCTGACCAGCGCTTTCAACAGGATGTCAACACAGCTCCGTGTACACATTGATTCATTAGAAGATCTTGTCAGCCTACGAACATCGAAGCTGACAAAGCTGAATGTGAACCTGAATCAGGAAATTGAAAATCGCAGGGAATCAGAGGCTGAAAAAGAAGTATTAATTATGGAATTAAAAGAAGCTCTCCATGAAATAAAAACCTTAAGGGGCATTCTGCCCTTATGTTCATTCTGCAAAAAAATTCGCAATGATAAGGATGAATGGGAACAAGTCGACAGCTACATTCATAAAAACTCAGAAGCAGATATCAGCCATAGTATCTGCCCGGATTGTTTAGAAAAGCATTACCCTGAAGATTAAGACTTACATACCCAGATATGCTTTTTTTACATCTTCATTTGTCAAAAGATTCTTGCCTGTATCTGAGATAATGACTTTTCCATTTTCCATAACATAACCCCGATGTGCTATTTTAAGTGCGAGGTTTGCATTCTGTTCTACCAGAAAAATGGTTGTATTCTTTTTTTTGTTTAGCATTTCAATAATATCAAAAATCTGTCTTATAATCAGCGGCGCAAGCCCAAGGGAGGGTTCGTCCAATAATAGCAGTTCAGGGCGTGACATAAGCGCTCTTGAGAGAGCCAGCATCTGCTGTTCGCCTCCACTCAGTGTTCCCCCTTGCTGGTGACGCCGCTCGGCGAGAATTGGAAAAAGATCGAAGATTTCTTCCAGATCTTTTTTAAGATTCTCTTTATCTTTTCTTAAAAATGCCCCCATATCCAGATTTTCGAGTACCGTAAGGTAAGGAAAAATACGTCGTCCTTCCGGAACATGGCACAATCCCATTTTGACAACTTTTTCAGGACTCATACCTGTTATTGGGTTACCCTTAAACATTATCGTACCGGTCTTAGGGGGAATAATGCCTGAAATAGACATAAGGGTTGTTGTTTTACCGGCACCATTTGCACCGATAAGGGAGATAATTTCACCCTCGTTTATCGTAATCGAAACATCCTTTAATGCCTGAATATTTCCGTAATAAGTGTTGATGTTATTTATACTGAGCATCTATATAAATCTCCGGTTTTAATCGTCTAAATCTTCGCCGAGGTAGGCTTTGATAACAACTGGGTTGGATCGGATCTCCTCAGGGAGCCCCTGAGCTATTTTTTTCCCGTAATCCATTACAAAAATCCTGTCAGAGAGTGTCATGACCAGCTTCATATCATGTTCAATCAGCAGGATTGACATGGAATCCTCATCTCTTATTTTTAGTATGATATTAACCAGTTCACTGGTCTCCTGAGGATTCATACCAGCTGCGGGTTCATCTAAAAGCAGCAGAAAAGGTTCTGTGGCCATTGCTCTTGCGATTTCGAGTTTTCGCTGATCACCATAAGGAAGATTTTTGGCCAGTTCATTCACCTGGCCTGCAAGATCAACTTTTTCCAGCAGCTTATAGCTGTCAGTAAGAATTTTTTTCTCTTCTCTTCGGGTAGATCCAGGTCTTAAAAGTGCACCTAAAATGCCCGATGATGTTCTGCAATGTCGGCCAATCATGACATTCTCAAGTACAGTCATGTTCGGAAACAACCTTATATTCTGAAATGTTCTCGACATACCCAATTCAGTTACGAGGTGGGGTTTAAAGCCATTCACTGTTACAGTTTCTTTTCCCGGGGGTGTCAAAAGAACCTCACCTTTTGTTGGCGTATAGATACCTGTAATACAATTAAAAAAGGTAGTTTTCCCGGCCCCATTGGGTCCTATAAGCGCAACTATTTCGCCCTGGTTTATATCAAGGTCCAGTCTGTTCAGGGCTCTTACACCCCCAAAGTCCATCGTTAACTTTTTTACATTCAATATTGGTTTCATATATCTTTATTGATACCTTTTACGATCCTGTTTTCTAATTCAGTAAGCATTATGCTGTCAAACGGATTAGGATAAATCCTCTTTTGAAAACGTATACTTTTTCCTTACATCGCTAATGAGCCCTTGTGGCCTGAAGACCATCATAATAACCATTGAAGCTCCAAAAATAAGCATTCTATATTCACCAAGCGTTCTGAAATATTCTGGTAGCAGCTTCATCAGAAATGCACCTACCAGCACACCTGGTATAGAACCCATTCCCCCTAAAACAACAACAGATAGTATCAGCGCCGATTCCCAGAATGTAAATGACTTAGGGTTTATATACATCGTATTCGCTGCAAATGTTGCACCTATTAACCCTGCCCATGTTGCACCTAAAGCAAAAGCGCTTAATTTTGTCCTCATCTTGTTTATGCCCATTGCCTGGCAGGCGATTTCATCTTCCCGTAATGCAAGCCAGGCTCTTCCAAGTCGTGAATCCTTTAACCTGTTAACGAAAAATATAGTGACCAATACAAGAAAAAGAACGATGTAATAGTTGCTGGTCAGGTATGTCGGAAACTCACCCAGTGCTTTTATCCCCAGGTATCCTGGTTTTGAAATATTGCTGATGCCACTAGGGCCTTTAAATACTGCATCCCAGTTTTCAAGAATAAGGCGAATTATTTCTCCAAAGCCAAGCGTCACAATTGCCAGATAGTCACCTCTTAGTCTTAGAACAGGAAACCCTAATATAAGACCAAAAGCAGCGGCAATAGCACCACACAAAGGAAGAGTGACCCAAAACCCAAAGCCAAAATGGGTATTTAACAACGCGTATGTATAAGCGCCAACAGCATAGAAGGCCACATACCCTAAGTCCAAAAGCCCTGCAAGTCCAACAACAATATTGAGCCCCAGCCCCAGTACAACCCAGATAAGTGCATTCGTCATAATATTTACCTGGTAAGGGGAACCAACAATCCATGGGTATGCGAAGAACAAAATCAACATTATAACTATCAATGAATTTTTATGATATTCGTCATTTGTTAAAAACGAATTTATATCTACACTTTTTAATGCGCCAGGATTTTTAAACGGCCTTGAGTCATAATTTTTTTGAAACAGTTTATGTACAATAAACGAAAAAATAAAAAAAACGAGCCTAAAAACTTTTCCGGACAACAAAACTATCAAAAAAACAGCGACATATGAAAGAATCGAAGCGCAGATAAGGATTGCAAGTTCTAAATTCACCTCTCTGATCGTTTCAATATATGAAGTCAGTATACCCGTTTTCATTAAAACGTATATTACCAAATCTTTGAACGTTTCAATAAATAAAGTCAATTTACCCGTTTTTAATAATTCATTTATTAAATAAAGTATTACAGGTAAAACTGATGTCAGTGAGAAAAATGGCACTTTAAGTTTCGTCAGAAGCGTCTGCTTATCAGCCGGATCTAAATTATTATATCTGAAGTGCCTCCAGACGAAGGAAATAAAAAAGGAAAACCAGCCGATATAGAACAAAAGATGCCATCGCCATAATATGGTATCATTCAGTGGGTTAACTTTTATAACAAGAAGGGGAAATGTTAAAAACATAAACCAGATAGAAATGATAATAGATTTTTTTAATTCAGATATAATGTTCATAAGTCTCTTTTCAATGAGTTTATTCTGTACTCATTTTCAGTTTAAACCTTTTGTGTTGTGTTTTTACCCAATAGCCCTGCCGGTTTAAATATCAGAATTATTACAAGCAGTGAAAATGCAAATACATCTTCATAATCACTGGAAATGTATCCGGTTGCGAAACTCTCTGTCCATCCAAGGATTAAGGCTCCTAATACGGCTCCCGGAATACTTCCTATGCCACCAAGGACTGCTGCAGTAAATGCTTTTATCCCGGCAATAAACCCAATATAAAAATTGATTTGCCCCATCTGAGAGGCAACAAGGACACCCCCTATGGCAGCAAGAGCAGAACCTAAAACAAAGGTGAACGAAATGATATTATTGACATTTATCCCTAAAAGCAATGCCATGGTTTTATCCTGAGCAGTTGCTCTCATGGCCTTTCCAATGTTGGTATATTTTATCAAAACCGTTAAACCTACCATTATTAAGGCAGTTGAAATCAATATCAGCAATTCAGCAGAACTTATAATGTGAGAGTATGGTTCCATAAATTCAAATTTTGGAATAAGATTTGGGAAAGGAATAAAGTTTGAACTTTGAGCAAGCTTTACATAATTCTGTAAAAACACAGACATGCCAATCGCACTAATTAGAGGAGAGAGCCTCGGTGCGTTTCTCAAAGGCTGGTAGGCAATTTTTTCGACTGTATACCCATAGGCGGATGCATAAATCACCGCTGAAGCAAAGGTAATAAACAGAACTGCAATATAGTGAAAGCCAAGAATTGTCAGCACTGTAGAAACGATAAGTGCAACAAAAGCACCAATCATATATATTTCACCATGGGCGAAGTTTATAAGTTCGATGATGCCATAAACCATCGTATAACCAAGAGCGATAAGGGCGTAGATACTACCCTTTATCAAGCCTCCCAGAAATAATTCCAGGAAATATTCCATAATGCTTTAATACTCCTTCTAAACAAATACATGTAATTAATAATAAAAATCGTCAGGTGAGGCATTCAACACGCAATAATAGAGAGGGCACAAAAATCCGGGGAAAAACAGAATTGTTCTCCCCCGGAAAGCGTTCACTATAACAATTTAAAAATACGTACTATTTCTTTAATTCAACAAACACCCCATTCTTTACCTGGTACATGGTAAAGCCCGCGCCGATAGCATCGCCTTTATCGTCAAAGCTGATTTTCCCTATAGGTGTTTCAATATACTCTGTTTTAAGGGTTTTAACAAGTGCATTGTATTCTGTCGTACCGGCCTTTTCAATTGCATTAAAAAGAGCAAGAGCTGCTGAGTATGCATTGTAATAGAAGGCACCCGGCTCTGATGTATAAGCTTTTTTATGCGCTTCAGTCGCTGCAATATAAAGCGGGTTACTTGATGAATCAAACGGCCCACTCACGTATACGCCTTCAGCGAATTCACCGGCAGTTTTAATAAAAGTATCATCCTTAAGACCATCCGACCCAATAAACATTGTGTCCATTTTTTTATTTCTCATCAGCTTCACAATTCTTGATGCTTCAGGGTGGTAACCACCCCAGACAACCAGTTCCGCTCCAGAGCGTTTCACTTTATGAACGATCGCTGAATAATCAACAGCACCGGCAGTTACACCTTCAAAAAGAGGAATTTCTACTTTGCCTGATTCGTCAAAGTATTGCTTTGCAAGCATTGCAGATCCTTTACCATAATCCCCCTTATCATGAAGAATAGCAACTTTTGTTACCTTAAGGGTTTCAATGGCATATTTTACCTGAAGCTGAGCCTGAGCTGCATCATGGGAAATTGTTCTAAAAAAGTTTGGATAGTCACCGCTTAACGTCAGGTCTGTATTTGTGGCTGACGGAG
>JQIA01001349.1_pt1 | contig 13164 bp, 13 predicted proteins | sample 811431 | NCBI WGS metagenome assembly JQIA01 (sample SAMN02998118, study PRJNA258478) | marine sediment metagenome | biome: marine; feature: seafloor; material: sediment; isolation source: oil-polluted sediment collected from 3 locations (0.5 km, 0.7 km and 0.9 km)... | place: USA: Gulf of Mexico ... | reverse complement strand
GCTACTTCTGAGCTTAAAAAATCAGTCAGGAAACCAAGCTCTGCTTTTTTTGAAAGAACAGCCGCATGAACCAGAAAAACTGTGGATGCTAAAATGAGTCGTATTAAGTCGAAATTGTTTTTTTTTAAGTCCAAATTAGTATAGAATCACTTAATAATATAGTTTCGTAATATCATCTTATGCTGCGGAACGCTGAATCCAATTGAGTTCCTACCATATCCCACGAATAATTTTTAACAATTTTCGATCTGGCGGCAGCACCCATTTTTTTGCATAATTCAGGATTGCCTGCAAGGATGTTTATTTTATTTTTAAGGTTTGTAATATCGCCTTTTTGGGCAATTAATCCATCCGTTCCCTCAGTAATAAGCTGTGAAGGTCCCGGCAATGAGGATACTATAGCCGGTATTCCTGAAGCCATAGCTTCCAGAACCACTAATCCAAAAGATTCAGAGTGCGTTGACGGTAGTACAAGAAAATCTCCGATATTATAGTAATCCGGCAATTCTTCATCCGGAGATTGAGGACCTGCAAAAATTATTCTGTCAGCCATATTCAATTGAGAAACAAGTTTTTTAGTATCAGACTCTCCATACCCACCGCCGACAACAAGAACAACGACATTTTCATCATCAATTTGGGAGACGGCTTTTATTAACAGGTCTAGTCTCTTAAATGGCTGAATATTTCCAACGAAAAGAATAACAGTTTTGTCTTTAATATTATGCTTTTTTAAAAGTTGGGTGTTTTTTTTACGTGGCCGGAATTTTTCAATATCAACCCCCCCGTGAACGATATCTGCTACCTTGTCCCATGGAATGTACCCGCCGGCCTTTGTTGATTTTAAGTAGTTTTTACCTGGTGCACTTATAGCATCAGCTTTTTTTATGATTGTTTTCATCAGGACAGCTTCATACAGATTTATGACTGCTTTTTTAAACAGGGTATTTCCGTATACGTCCATGTGATATGTTAAAAAAAGCTTCTGCCCTCTCAGGAGACATGCCAGATATACATATTCTGCACCGCCATAAAAAGGGAAATGGAGGTGGACTATATCAAATCCTTTTAATTTAAAAAACAGCTGAGGTAGAACCGCACCATCTCCAAGAACTAATGGGGATTTTAATCTTACAATTTTAAAATGTTCCGGATCATTTGTATAGGCACGTCGTCCATGGTCTATTGTAAACACAGTGACTTCGTGCCCATGTTTTGCAAGCTGATCCGCATTATGGTAGCAGCAATAGCCCATTCCACCGTGATAAGGAGGGAAGGTTGCTACAATTTCGGCTATTTTCATATCAGTTATCGTGGTAGCTTATACTAATAGTGTTTATAAAGATCGTTCCAGTTAATGAATATTTTTTTAATATATGATAGATTAATTGCTTTTATATCTTCTTTGGCTATGCGTTTATTTAATCTTAAATATTGCACTGTTGAAATTAACAAGGCAACAGGTATTGAAAAAAGTTTGTGTGGGCTACAAAATTTTCTAATTTTGTTTTCAGTTAACTGAAGATAATAACTGAAAACCCTGTTAGCAGGTGCCCACTTAAAATGTTCCAGAACAACTTCCAGTGTTTCCTTGTTGTTAGCCATCGCTTGCTTTGAGTCAACTGTTTTTGAAGCCTCATGAAGTTTGTAGCAGGAAAAATATTCCGGGACATAATGAAATTTGAATTTTTGTGCCATCCTGATCCAGAGATCATAATCCATAGCGTATTGTAATTTTTCGTTTAAACAGCCGATTTTAAAATATGCATCTCTTTTAAAGAATGTGGAAGGTTGACAAATAAAATTAAACATGGCCAGTCTTTTTAGATTAAAAGGTTCAGTCGGATATTGACCAATAATTTTGTCCGAAGTATCTGTGAAATGACATTTACCGTATATAACATCAACATCAGGTTTTTTATTATATTCAGCAACGATTGAAGAAATTGTACCTGGTAATATGATATCATCAGAATTCAGCCAGTAAATGATTTCACCTTCAGTCATTTTGAAACCTTTATTGATAGCATCTGACTGTCCATTGTCTTTTTCTGACAACCATTTGATTTGTGAGTTATATTTTTTAAGGATGTCAATGGTATTATCCGTCGAACCTCCGTCAATTATTATATATTCAATATTGGGATAATCCTGAGTCAAAACGCTATTGATTGTTTGTTCAATGAACTCACCTTGATTAAATGAGGGGGTGATAATTGAAACTACAGGTAATGTTTTATGTGGCATCTTTAAGATCTCCAGCTGTAATCTTATTTAATGTCAATTTTGTTTACATTTAAAATAAATTTGTTTGAAAAGTGAAAACTGATCCTCACTTCAAAAACTGTATTCGAGCATAAAACAGGTAGCTCGCTGTAACTATTAGAAAATTCTGATGTTTTAGGTTTTTGTTTGTTATAAACCAATAAATCAAAAATACTATTGGTAAGAATATGGCAAAATCAATTGAGTTGAAAAGCATAAATTCTATTGAGTCCTATAATGAAACACTTGAACAATCTTGATTCAATAATAGATTGGAAACCAGTAGATGAACTTTTAAAATGATCTGTAATTAGGCAGTCTTATCCTGATAGATGTATTAATCAATACCATATATGTTTCGAATTGTAGTTAGCAGTTTTGGATCTCCCTGCTCTTTCAAGAACAAGCAATCGTGTTGAGACTCAAATGTACCATGTGCAGCAAACTTCTTTATCAGTCGAAAACCAAAATTATTTAAATATGCTTCCACCTCATCCAATAATACAATTCCTTCATAGAGCGGTAACACAAAAAGTTCCAGATGAAGCCCAACGCAACTTCCAGACAATAAGTCCTGGGAGCCCTTTAAAATATTGAATTCTGCTCCCTGTGCGTCAATTTTTATGAAATGAAAAAGGGGGGATGGAAATTCATCCATTAAGACTTCGTCTATTGTTCGGCATTTGAGCTCGGTTGTGTTGACAAGCTGTGAACGTTCAAACCATGTTTCAGCTAAGTGCTGAGGGCCTCTATTTTTTATATCATCATAATTACTTCTGACGTATTCAAAATTTTGTTTGAAAAGTGATGATCCTGTTGCGTTAAAACCTTTATAAATATAGAAGGGCAACGTCTCCTCTCTCTCCCAGACAGCCGTATTGTATGTCATGAAATTTGGCCCACGTGTTGGAGAGTCATTTGGCTCAAAGTTTAGGAGAAACTTTACGAGATTTGCATTGGAACTCCATGGGGCGGGTAGACCACCAATTGAGCCGACATCTATAAAACCGATTAATCCTGAATCACGATGATTTAGTTTGTACCTGGGACTAAACAGTGTGAGCAGTTTTTTACTCACTAATTCTTTGGCCTTTTTGATGTATCCTAACATGATTAATTTTTCCTTTTGGGGCGACTAACGCGCAACAAGTCGTCAAAACAACCGACGAGACGGGTTGAGATTATTAATTATTAAGCATGATTTTATAGATAAAAAAAGAGGTACTATTCGATTTTTTTTGGAAATTAAATAGATACCTCTGACTTATATTTAACAGTTGCTGGAAAAATAGAATCATGCTGGTCTTGAACAATCCCAAGAAAATTCATATTAGTTTTATCAGCTGCTTCATAGTCTGACATAGCGTCTCCTATGAAAATACAGTCCCTGGAAATATATGAATACTTTGACAAAATTTCCTGAGTAATATCCCATTTTTTTCGTGGAGACCCATGTACTTCTATAAAGAATGGACTTAAATCTTTTCGACGAACTATTTCTTTGATCTCCTCATCAGGTGTTCCCGATACTACAAAGGCCGGAATAGCTTCTTCCTTCAAGCGTTTTAAAGTTTCGAGTGCCCCCGGTATAAAAGGCGATGTAATAACCTTTTCAACGACAAGATTTGAAAACTGTTTACCGAGATTTATAAGAGTATCCTCATCAATGTTCTGGTTTAAAAGATTTTGATAATAATATCTGAACTTTTCAAATCTGGACACCCCACCATTTTGGAGATGGTAATCGACTACAGCATCTTCAACATCCTGCCCGTACTTGCTAAACATCTCTCCAAAGGCTTTTGTTTTAACGTCAACAGAGTCCAAGATAACACCATCAAAATCAAAAAAAACTGCCTGCCATTTTAGTATTTTCTCATCCATTACTAACTTCGTTTACCTCCGTGTTTTTTTAAATTTCGGCGATGACTGTACAGGGGCCTGCGTCACTGCCTTCTACCCGTAACGGCAAAACTATAATCTGTAGCAGCGCAGAATTTTGCTCCAACTGAGAAAGGTCAAGATCCTCAAGAAGCAGAATCGGCTTTTCATGGTCAAGAAATGCTTTGTGGGCTATTCTGCCAAGGTCTCTGTTGGTATACGAGGACAGTGATATACAATCAAAACCCATAATTCTGACAAAGGGTAGCTTACGCCTCAATATCTCTGCAAATTCAGGTTTAAACCCAGGGTTTTTTTCCCAATATATTTTATCATTTCTTTTATGGGTGAAACCGGTTTTAACCAATAAAATATCAGCTTGCTCAGGAATTGATTCTACATCGATCTGTTCCTGACCGATTAATTCACCGGGCTGTAAAGGGCTTATGTCAATTAAGTATGGATTCTTAAATACCCAGAAATCAGCAGGGTAATGATCCTGAGTTGCTCCATTTTTCGAAAAATGATATGGGAAATCGATGTGAGTTCCCAAGTGGTTTGGCATTTCCCAGGATTGAGCATTACATGAATCACCATCAGCTATCCGGCTGGTTGCTGCACATGTTAGTGAAACTCCACCCCCGTATGATGGTGTTTTTTGTGTTAACTGATATGATAGATATTCCCACTGAGTCAAAATATCACTCCTTTGGTATTCGTAGCCGTGAAGCAGGGTGAAATTTTATTCATCATCAATTAACAATCCCATTTCTTCATGTTTGTTTCCATGGATTTCTTCGTAGATTTCAGACATGCACTTTAATAATCCCTGCCCCATATCAATGTGTTTAGTACCTGAAATTTTATAGCCAAGTTTTGGACTAAAGTTATATGGGGTCATTTTGTAATGGGCTTTACGAGCCGAGGAAATAATTTCAATATCAATTTTTCCACCTAATATTTCCTTGATCATTTCAAGTAGATTTGAATATTTCAGTTTCTCAGAACCCGTTAATATGACATTTTGATTTGCAAATTCATTTTCGAGGATTTCAACACTGATTCGAGCAGCGTCCTGAACATGGATATACTCTCGATACTCATCACCGGTACCGGAATAGATTATTTTTCCGGTCTGAAGTGCTTCTTTGATGATTTTGTAAATACTATTTCTCGAGTCTGCACGTTCACCGTACAAAGAGCCGTACCTGACACAGGTATAGTCTAATCCATACAATTGCTGGTAGTCTTCAATAAATGATTCACAGGCCTGTTTGCTCGATTTATAGAAGTAACCGGAATCACTGTAAACATACGCAGAGCTGGCAAATACAAATCGCTTTACATTTGCAAGTCTGCAGGCCTCAAGAAGCTTTACAGTCCCAAGGATATTATAAGTTGCCGTATCGACAGGTCTTTGAGCGCATTCGTCAATATCTGCAATTCCGGCAAAATGATAAACAATATCCATACCTGAAACAATTGAATTTAATAACTCCTGATCAAGTATATCACCGACGATCATTTTCTGTTCCGGTAAACAATATGGTGATTTCTGTATATCAAGCAGTGTTACCTCGTGCCCATTTTTTGTAAGGGCATCCGCTACATGACTGCCAATAAATCCGGCTGCACCAGTAACTAATATTTTCATTAGAGACATTCCTATCTATTGTTTAATACTATTAAGCAGATTTTCAACCGCCTGCATTTCCATAAGTGTTCTGGCTTCTTTTGCATAAGAACCTATGTGGCCTGTCAGTACAACATTTTCAAAATTTTTCAAAGGACCGGTGTATGGTTCTGATTCAAAAGTATCGAGAGCTGCTCCGGCAAGATGATTTGTTTTAAGGGATTCATGTAACGCGTCTTCATCTATGAGCCCGCCTCGGGAAGCATTTACAATAATTGAATCTTTTTTCATTGATGATAAGCGTTCGCTGTTAATGATGTGGTGATTTTCAGCTGAATACGGAATGTGTAGGGAAATAATATCTGATTTTTCAAATAATTCGTCTAATGTTTGCATATTAAACAGATCGTGTGTTGTATGAGCAGGATCATAGCCGTTTAGTACACATCCAAAAGGTTTTAGTAAGTTCCCAAGGTATGAACCAATTCTTCCACAACCGATAATCCCAATAGTTTTTCCATGTAAAAGATTACCCATCGGCCTTGACCATTCACCCTGTTTGATCAGTGTATCGGAAACATGAATACGTCGAAGCAACGTCAATATCATTCCAATGGTCAACTCTGCGACAGGAATCGTCGGTGCATCAGGAGTGTTGTTAACTGTGATGCCTAACTTTTTTGCAGCATCTAAATCAACAGCATCCATCCCGATACCGGCTCGGGATATTACTTTTAGATTTTGTGCTTTTTCAAGAGAATTTTGGGTAATCGGTTCTACACCTGCGATAATCCCGACAGGCTGGTGTTTCATAAGCAATTCTGAGAATTCAGTTTCGGTGAGTTTTCTGCCAAACGGGTTCAATTGAGTCTCAAACCCATTTGCAGCAAGTGTCTCTGCTGGTTTTGTATCGAATTTTGAAAAAGAGGATGTTGTAACTAATATTGTTTGCATCTTAACTCCTAAAGGGCGATCATTCTTGAGAAAGTGATGGATTAATATTTGATTTAGGTAAATTATTACTATACGTGTTCATCGAATCAAATTGGCCAATGAAACTTTTCTTTGAATTTCTAATCGTTTTTAGAATTGATACAAAATCCAGACATAAGTTGAGTAATCTGTATTTGGAAAGATTTGTTACAAAACGCATTGCAGCCGGAGCTGTTTCCGGATATTTTGATGCATGAACAGTGTGTTCATTCTCGTAAAGAGTTCTGTCTCTTATTGTTGGTGGAAACATTGGTGATAAAAGATTTTTATCATCTCGAACCAGAATATTGACACCGTTCCACCATTCTATCCTGGTCCTGGCCTCGTTAGCCGTTGTCATATTTTTCGGGTGACATTCTGAGTAGGCTTCGAATATCATTTTATACTCAGGATTTGCAATAAGAAAGTCCCTGTTGGCCTGCCGAACATGAAGATAGTTGCAGTCATCGATAATAATTGCAGATTGCTCAGCCATATAAGGCTTCGCAAGCAACAGGCACATCAACTGACTTCTGTAGTCATGTGGCCCATCAACAAAATAAAGGCCGATTTTTTTTTCTTTGATAAAGTCAGGAAGGTATTCCAATGCATCCTCATAGTCCTTGTTTATCAATATTGCATTATTTATCGAATCTTGTTTCATTCGCTCTTTTATAAGGGCTTCATTTTTTCCATCGATGTCAAACTGAGAAAAATTATCAATACCATATGCTGGGATATCTGATAATGATTTTGCAACGGATAGCAGAGTCAATCCTTGAAAGACACCGATTTCAAGATAGCAGTTTTGTGTATTACATAACTGGATAGCTATAGATTGAAGTGTCTTTATGAGTTTCTCTCCTGAAAAACCAGAGTAACTTAGCCCATCAATGCCTGCATTTTCTGAGCTTATTTCAATAATTGCATGATGTATTTTTCGAAAATTATTCATAATTTACCCTGTTGTTTTACCTAAGTTAAGCAACAATGCTTTATTGTCCTTTTTATAAAACTTTTGACACTATTAATTGTAAAACATTACATCGGCACCCATTTTAACTTCGTTAATTACTTTGTAATTTTTCAAATAGCTTTTTAATAGTGAAAGCGTTTCAACAATATCATTATCGAGAAATGTTATTTCGAAGAATGCTAATGTTACTTTGTTTAAAGTGTTTTTTGCACCTTGAAGCATTTTATATTCTGCTCCCTGAATATCGACTTTTAAGACGTCAATTGAGTTAATATCATGTTTCGCACAAAAATTATCCAGTGTTTCAGATTTAATGGAAATTGAATTGATTTTGCTTTCTTTACAGTAATCAGTGACGCTATTTAATAAAATTGAATTTGTTTGCTGACCTTCAGGGTTCTGATAAAATTTAATATCAAGACCACTTGTATCGCACATTGCTTTCTGAACTATATGAACATTGGAAAATGTGTTAATATTTTTTTTAATACATTCTATTAGCTCTTCAATGGGTTCAAAACAATATACAGTCGATTCCGGGAACTTTTTTTTTATAAAATACGCAAAAAGACCGCAATTAGCACCTATATCGAAAACAGTGTCGACAGACTGCATATTAATATTATTGACCAGAGTTTCAATTTTTTTTGTGGAGTTTACAATATGAAATAAGGCAGTATCATCATTATTAATATATAAATCATGGCCATTATATTTATATCGAATATATTGGGGCTTTGATATTGATGCTTGGAAAAGTACGTGTATGACTCTGTGAATACTCATGTACTTTTTAAGCTTTAAAGAATAGGTGAGGACAAGATATATTAACTTCATAACCATAAAACCTCAATATGTGTTGCTGATAGTGTCCAATGAATGACTAAGTATAAAATAAAAGCGATTAATGGAAACAATAATGTATCAGATTCAAATTGAATAAAGTTTAATTTAAAAGCTTTATACGAGTATCGCGCACAAAACCAGCTGTAAAAGCCTACATATGAAACCATTAATGCAACAGGAAATGCATATATGTCAATGAATCTGAATAGAGAGATACTTACAATAAGAAAAATTGATCCTGAAAAAAATGTAACATGGTGCCACACAATATGATTTGTTATGCTGTATAATTGTATGTGCATTGCTCCGTATCTCTCTGCAAACATTGCAATTCCCAGAAAACCCCAAAGGTAGAAATCAGGGAAATCAGCATTACTGCCAATTATAGTCATCAAATATGGTCCCAATATGCCAAGAATTGAAAAACCGATAAAATATGACCAGTATGAGAACTTCATTCCCTGCTTGGCAATCTTTACCTGATTAATAAGATCCCCGGAGGCTCTTAATCGTGCAAGAATAGGCAGTTTACTGTAAAATGGCGCCATGGAAAACTGACTGACCATCTGAATCATTCTAAGCCCAAATAAATATGTGGCGATTTTGGCACTGGAACCAACCTGTGCGTATAGGAGACCACTCATTTCAATAAGCCCTCTCGACATGAAAAGTCCTAATCCGCTTCGCCAGGTACTGGGCCAAACAGATTTTAGGACAACAATATCCATCTTTGTCGAACGGGTGTAAACGGGTTTGGGGATTTTTGTTTTGGAACAAAGAATCCGATTACATAAAACATTGACTACACGCCATGATTGATGGCTGGCAACCAGCCCTAAAAGACCACCACCAGCTAAAAGTACGACGAAATTCGAGCCAATGGAGCAGAGTGAAATACAGATTTCCAAACGCCTGAGAAGTGCTATATTATTAGTGCCCTGAAGGAAAGCTGAGTAGATGTTACCGTGAAAAATGATTGTTGAGCCAAATAAAATAATACCCCACGACAACCAGGCATTTTGTGTGTTACTGACTGAGGATATCGGTTTATCTAAACATAAACTTCCAGCGACTAATATGACTGTCGTGATAACGATAGCAAGTACAAAATAGACTTTGTGCATCGTTGAACAAATACGTTTCAAGGTGTCTACATCAGGCTTTTTATGAGAATTTTGTAACTTCGGTTTTCTGTAACTTCCAAGCTCCTTATAGGTTGCCCCTGCCATTGCATACGAAATAACTCTGGAGAATGTGGGGGTAAACCCTATATCAGACAACATTTGCAGGCTGATTATTGTACTGAAAAGGTACCACAGTGATATTTCAGCTGTTTCGAGTTTAGTAAGAAGAAGAGGAAGTACAATCACTAAATTCAGAGACTGGGAGGCAAAACTACCCCAGGTCATCATGGTTGCTGAGTTCCAAATCTGATATACAAGTTTTGATAGACGATTTTCAGACATTAAAGATTAAGTCGTTTTTTGTTTTAGCGGGGTTATTTTCTTCATAATAGTTTCGCAGCCTTTTGCAAGAAAAAGGCTATCTAACCCATGGGCTATAAACTTATACCCTTCATCGACTTTTTCTTCAAATGGCTCATAATCGATAGGCACGACATGGAAACCGGACAATGCGTTTAATTCTTTTGCTACGGTGCTTATTTGTTTTAAAGCATTTTTGACTTCAGGGTGGTCAAATTGCCCAGGAACTCCGAGAGAACCCGAAAGATCATAAGGGCCAACTATATATCCATCAACGCCGTCAACGGTCAGAATTTCTCTTAGATTTTTTACAGCGTTTATATGTTCAATTTGTACGATGACTATACTTTTAGAACTATTCCATTCCAAGTAATTCTCAAAGCCAAGGCCGTATTTTTGAGCCCTGGCCAGACCTACACCTCGAAAGCCTTCTGGGGGGTACTTAACAGATTTAACAGCTCTTTCCGCTTCTTCAGGTGTGTTTACCATTGGAACAATTACACCGTGTGCACCAGCATCCATAACACGTTTTATGAGAGTTGGATCATTTGCACTAACTCTAACCAGTGGCGTTACACCTGACAACTCAATCACACGTATCAATTCCTGAGCTACATTGATCGTGATGCCACTATGTTCCATATCGACGGTAAGCCAATCATATCCCGCATTTGCCATAATTTCAGCAACAGATGTGTTTCCTATTGTAATCCACGAACCAATTGTAAGTTCTCTTTTTAATAGCCTGTCTTTAAGATGCATTGGTATCTCTCTCATATTTTATTATATATTATTTTACATTTTTAAAAATGAAGTGAAAGACTGACGCTCGAAAACTTCTAAATTTCCGCCTTCAGTGCAATTTATGATTTTACGTCTATTTTGATAATATGTATCCCGCGCAATTTCATAATGAAGTTCAGATGCAGTTAGATCAGGTAATTCCCATGTAACGCCCTTGGAAAAATAATTCGGATCAAAATGATCAATATCAACTTTGCCAGCTTTAACTGCTTTATTTGCCGGGCCTTTTGTTGAGAATGAATGGTCGCAACCGACGAGCCCAACATTAGTAAACCCCATGTAAAATGCTAATTGCATAGCTACATAAGTAACAGTATGCCCCTGATTGACAGAAATCGAACAGTCTTTGGCAAAATGCCCGCTTTGAACTGATGAATGTAAAAATATTGCTTTTTTGTTCGTTATGAAGCGACGGCTGTCTGAATCAATAAATACCGGGATTGTAGTTGTATTAAAAAAATCACTGTTTTGCTCAATAACATGGGGGTTTACAGAGATAATGGTTGACGGCCTAAATGCTGTTCTTTTAAAAAGCAGGTTTATTTTATTAAGTCCAAATGTAAAAATTTCGCTTTTTTGTACCATTTCAAAATCAACACCGTTAAGGCTTGGGCCATTACATAAAATTAACGCTTTCTGCCCTTTATATTTATTTGAAAATAACTTAAGACGCTTTCTTGCACGCCATGATTCCGGGTTCAGATCCCAGGCTAATCTGTATAGAATCAATCCTAAAGCAGTACGGTATGGGTTGATTGTTGCAAAGTATTCTTTTTTTTGAGTATTTTGAACCATAAATGCTAATCAGAGTCCTTTTTAAGTTTGGTTTCTTTTTATAAAGATAGCTTCGGCTATTTCAAAATCTTCAGGATCATCAATGTCACTGGCTTCGGTTTTATTTACTTCATGCATCTTTGGGCGATTTCCAATTCGAGCATTTCCGGCATTTAAAAATGATTTTTTAGAAAAAATAAAAAAATTGGAATTTTCTTCAAATACCGGTTGGAGGTCCTGAGTCCTTAGTAGTTCACCTGGGTTATGATTGATTGGCTCCCCATCTTTCCAGTACAATCGGGTTTGAAGACGGGTTACAGAAAAAAGACTGTCATATGGTTCCGGCATCTCAAAGAAAGTTTTTATGGCATTATCAATAGTCTCAACTGATATTAATGGGTTCGTACTGTGCGTTTGAATAAAACATTCAGAATCCAGTTGGTTTAGATCATTTTCGATTATTTTATTCATAGAAACCATATCCCCACATATTTCTTCGGGTCTCCAATGTATTTCAACACGCTGAAAATTATCCACGGCATTTTGGGCAATTTTTTCACTGTCAGTATTAATGATAACCTTTGATATATATTTTGATGACAACAGGGTCGATAGAATTGAATGAAATAATGGCTTCCCCGCAAAATTTTTTAGATTTTTTTCAGGGACTCTTTCAGAGTTTCCCTTCATTGGAAGTAATGCAATAATTGTTTTGTCCAATTCTTTTGTTCTCCACCTAAGATTTATCATTTTTTTTTACCAGAGCTATATAATATTCTGAATCCCTGATTCCCTCCAGATCTTCATCCTCTATAATATTCCCCCAGTTGTCATACCCCTTATCAATTGCAGTTTTAAGCCATTCGAGTGTTTTTTCTTTATCATTCAATTTCCCATAAAGACAGCTGATATTATAACAGATTTTCCCGTTTCCAGGGTTTAGTTTATGCAGTTTTTTTAAATAATCTATGGCTTTGGCATAATCGCCGTTATTAACATATAAACCTGCAATTTTGTTTATTGCCTTTGGAAACGGTTTATCAGATTGTGCAGCTTTTATAAAACTTTGAATCGCTTTTTCAGGTTCTTCGTTTTTCTGAAGATACAATCCAAGTTTGTAATGAAGTACCGGATCATCAGGGGTATTATAGAGTTCCACGTTCAGGGCGGAAATGTTGTTTATAATCGTTTGTTTTTCTGAATTAACAGCCGCAGTATTTTGCAGTGCCAGGTCATAATCGGGTTTGATGGATAGGGACTTTTTGTATTTGACCAAAGCCATATTCAGTCTGCCGTTACTACGTAAAATATTGCCCCAATTGTTATAGGCGATATGGTTTTTAGGTTTTATAAGGATTGATTTTTTAATGGCGGCAAGTGCTGAATCTTTGTACCCGGTATGGAAGAGGGCAACGGCCAGGTTGTTATAGATTTCATGGTTGCCCGGGCTGAGTTCCAGTGATTTATTATAATGAAAAATAGCCTTATCCCATTTTTTTTCATTCGTCCAGGCAAGGCCCATGTTGTTA
>JQIA01001345.1_pt1 | contig 13179 bp, 15 predicted proteins | sample 811431 | NCBI WGS metagenome assembly JQIA01 (sample SAMN02998118, study PRJNA258478) | marine sediment metagenome | biome: marine; feature: seafloor; material: sediment; isolation source: oil-polluted sediment collected from 3 locations (0.5 km, 0.7 km and 0.9 km)... | place: USA: Gulf of Mexico ... | reverse complement strand
ATTTTGGAGAGAAAATCTTTGATAGGCTTGTTATTGCTAATATTACAGGATTATGAATAATTACGGATATACAAAATAATTTATTAGCACTTTTAGAAGATATTCTTATTAAAAATGAAGACTTAAAAATCTCTAAAAATAAAGTTTATAAAAATTTCCTTTCTGGAAGTGTTATGGGTGTATCCTTATTGGTTAGTAGTTATTTTGTTTTTAATTTCTTCCTTAATAAAGGTTTTGGGGTTTTTACTGATAAAGAATATTTGGCTTTTTTTAAGTCAACAGCATTTCTAATAATGATAACTTCTTTTATTTTAATTCCAGGCTATTATTTTATCAAACGGTCAATTGATAATTTAAAAAGACATAAAAATCAATTAGCTATAACAGAAAATAATAAATTAGAAATTGAAGAAGTTCTAAAATTATACAATCAAAAATATACATCCAAAGTTAAATTTGATAAAGAAATTCATGGAATTCAAGAAGTAGAAATTAATATTGAATTAATTTAAAACTTCTTATAAATTCCAATAGATAAAGCTACTTGTTTTGCAACATTATTACCAAAAAATGCAGCTGGTAAACTAGCGGTTATTCCAAAATTGTCAGAAAATTCTCCAATAGCTTTTACACCAACAACGCCATATTCTTGATCATTTACATATAAACCTGTTACTGTATTTTCAACCGGTAAGTTAATAGTTCCATTATTAAAAGACTTTTCAATATCTAGAAAACCAACTAACCAAATATGTTTAGAAATTTTACTTCCATATTCTCCACCAATTTTAAAGTTAGAAGAGTAGTTGTTTGTTCTAATTTTAGAACCAATAAATGTTTGTAAATATGATTTTCCAAAACTTTTTCCTGCTAAGAAAAGAGGTGTAAAAGTAAATGCATCATAACCAGTTCTTATTCCTGAATTTTGATCAAAAGAACTTGTATTTGCTTCCAAAGAAAGTTGTCCAGATAGTAACCAATCTTTTTTATAAAAATTATGTTTTAAACCTATTTCTATATTTCCTAAAGAGGTTTTAGAAGTTTCTTCTATTTGAGTAAAAACATCATTTGCGTTGGTATTAAAACCTTCTGTATTAATTAATTTTAAAGGGATGTTTACCAATAAAGTAGTTTTATCTGATATACCATATTCTCCATAAAATTGTAATGTATTATCAGTAACATTTCTTTGTAGGTTGTATTCTGGATCGCCAAACAATGTATTATAACTTGGTATTGTAGTAAATGAAAGTTGCGTATAGAATTTTCCTTTTTCTTTGGTCCAAGGTCCTTGTGAAAAGGTAGAAATGCTCATCAATAAAACTACTATTTTTAGAATATTTTTCATCAGATTTATTTTTTATAAATGTTTAGTTGTATAAATTTAAAAATACTTACAATTCGTTTTAACAATTATTTGACCATGAATCAATGCAAAAACAGTATTTTTATTAGTTGATTATGAATGGATACAAAAATATAGAACAAAAGTTACATAAATTTACGCATAAATATTATAGAAATGAATTGATAAAAGGAACTATTTTATTCTTTTCTTTAGGATTGTTATATCTTTTTTTAACCTTATTCTTAGAACACTTTTTATGGTTAAAACCAAACGCAAGAACATTTTTGTTTTGGTTATTTATAGTCGTTGAATTTTTCTTATTGATAAAATTTATTCTGATTCCTATTTCTAAACTTATTGGTTTTAGAAAAGGGATTTCTTTAGAAGAATCTTCAAAAATTATTGGGAGTCATTTTCCAGAAGTTCAAGACAAATTATTAAATATTTTACAATTAAAAGATAATGGGGATTCTTCTGATTTAATTTTAGCAAGTATCAACCAAAAATCGAATGAATTAGCTCCAATTCCGTTTGTAAAAGCGATTGATTTTAAACAGAATAAAAAGTATTTAAAATATGCTATTGTTCCTGTTTTAATATTGTTAACTATTTTATTTACAGATAGTAACGATTTTTTTACAAAAAGTTTAAATCGTGTTGTACATCATAGAACAGCATACAATCCGCCAGCACCTTTTTTGTTTTCTTTATTAAATAAAGATTTAAAAGTTATCCAAGGAAAACCGTTTACAATTTCTATTAAAACGATTGGTAACATTGTGCCAAATGAAGCTAAAATTGTTTTTAACAATCAGCAATACTATTTAGAAAATATAGGAAATGCTTCCTTTTCTTATACTTTTACTGATGTTCAAAAACCTATCAATTTTTATATAGAAGCAAATGGTATTCAATCTCAAGATTATTTAATTGAAGTGATAGGAACTCCTACTATTAGAAATGTTTCTTTACAATTAGACTATCCTAATTATTTAGGAAGAAGAAATGAGACGAATAAAAATGCTGGAAATTTAATGGTTCCTGAAGGCACGAATATTACTTGGAAGGTTGATGCTTCAAAAACAGATTCCGTTGCTTTTATCAATAGTAATAAAAGAGACTATTTTATAAATATTTCTGATACAAATTTTGAATATTCTAGAAGAATTAAGATTCCATTGAATTATCAGATTTCATCATCTAATAAAAATTTACGGGATTACGAGAATTTACAATTTTCTGTCGATGTAGTAAAAGATGAATTCCCATTAATTTCTGTGAGTTCAAATATTGATAGTATTTCACGTGGAACATCTCAATTTGCAGGTCAGATTTCTGATGATTATGGATTAAAGAAATTACAGTTAGTTTATTATAAGGAGGATAATTCAGAACAAAAAAGTGTTTTCGATATTCAAATTACCAAACAAACTATTCAAACTTTCTTTTATCAATTTCCTGATGGTTTAAATTTAATTAAGGGAACTAATTATGAAATGTATTTTATAGTTTTTGATAATGATGCAATTAACGGAAACAAAAGTACAAAGAGTAAAGTTTTTAAGTATAGACAAAAAACGGAAGATGAAGTAGAGGATGAGTTGTTACAGGAACAAAGAAATACAATTAATGATCTTGAGAATTCTATTCAAAAACAAAAAAAGCAACAAGAACGATTAGAAACGATTCAGCAAGATTTACAGAAAAAAAAGAACGTTAATTGGAATGATAAAAAGAAAGTAGAAAACTTTATAAAGCGTCAAAAGCAATATAAAAAAATGATGCAACGTCAGGCTGATAAGTTGCATGAAAATTTAAACGAGAAGAAAGAGGATAATGAAAATCTACAGCAGAAAAAAGAAGACTTAAAAGAGCGTATTAAAGAACTTAAGAAGTTAGAGAAACAACAAAAGTTGTTAGATGAAATTCAGAAGATTGCAGACAAATTAAATAAAGAAGATTTAGTTAAAAAAGCGAAAGAATTAGCACAGCAAAATAAACAACAACAGCGTAGTTTAGAAAAAACACTTGAGTTAGTGAAACGTTTTTATGTTGAACAAAAAACAATGCAGATTGCGAATAAGATTGATGAATTGGCAAAAAAGCAGGATCAACTTGAAAAGGATGAAAACAGTTCTTTAGAAGATCAAAAGGAAATTAAAAAGGAATTTGACGAAATTAAGAAGGAACTAGAAGAACTAAATAAAGATAATGAGAAGTTAAAAGAACCGATGGAGTTGCCCGATGTGGAAGATGAAAAGGAAGAAGTTGACAAAGAATTAAAAGAATCAGAAGAAAACTTAGAAAATCAAAAACCACAAAAAGCAAAGAAAAGTCAGCAGAAATCTTCTAAAAAGATGAAGGAGATGAGTGCGAAAATGCAAAAGGCAATGATGGAAATGGAAGGGGAATCTATGGAAGAGAACATGGATGATTTGCGAAAGGTTTTAGAAAATTTGGTCATTTTTTCTTTTCAACAAGAAGCGTTAATGGATAAATTTAATGAGACTTCTACGGTGCATCCCGATTTTGGAAATGATTTAAAAAAGCAACATGAAATTAAAACCTATTTTGAACATATAGACGATAGTTTGTATGTGCTTTCTATGCGTCTTCCAAAAATATCAACTAAAATTCAAGATGATTTATCATCAGCTCATTATAATCTAAATGAGTCTTTAGAAAATTTTTCTGAAAATCATTTTTCGCAAGGAATATCAAATCAACGTTATGTAATGACGGCTGTTAATAATCTATCTGACTATTTAAGTAATATTTTAAATAGTATGCAAAACGCGATGTCTATGAAAATGGGTAAAGGAAAACCAGGAAAAGGAAAAGGTTTTAGTTTACCAGACTTGATTAAAAAACAAGGAGATCTTTCAAAAAAAATGAAAGATGGAATGAAGAAGGGAGAGAAAAAGGGTAAAGGTAAAGAAGGTGAAAAACTTGGAGAAAAAGGGAAACCAGGTGATAAAGGAGAGAAGGGGAAGAGTGGTAAAGGTGGTAAATCTGGAGAGAATGGAAAGAAACAAGGAGAAGGAACTGGAGGTTCTAATGATGATTTAGATGGGGAATTATATGAAATTTTTAAACAGCAAACACAACTAAGACAAGCTTTACAAAATGCAATTAAGGAAGATGATAATGGCAAACCTGGTGGAAATGCTGCTGCAAAAAAAGCCTTAAAAACAATGGAGCAGTTAGAAAATGAAATTCTTGAAAAAGGTTTTAATTCAGGGACACTTCAAAAAATGCAAAATTTAAATTACGAATTATTAAAGTTAGATAGTGCCGCTCTTAAACAATGTAAAGAAGAGAAGCGTAAATCTACGATGAATAATCAAAAGTTTCAAAAGAATCAAATTAAGGCATTAAATTTCAAAAAGCAGTTTTATAATCAAATAGAGATATTAAATAGACAATCATTACCTTTGCAGCAAAATTATAAAAAGAAGGTGAGAGCCTATTTTTCTGATATAAAAAAAGAGTAATATGATTACATTTAATTACGAAACATCATTTGAATTAGAAGGTGAAAACTTTTTAGAATATTGGGTGGATACTGTTGTATGTGAAGGAGGGTTTAGTATTGGAGAAATCAACTATATTTTTTGTGATGATGAATACCTACATAAATTAAATGTAGAGTATTTACAACATGATACGCTAACGGATGTAATAAGTTTTGATAATACTTTAGGTAAATTAATTAGTGGAGATATATATATATCTGTTGAAAGAGTGGCTGATAATGCTAAAGATTTTGAGGTGTCTTTTTTAGATGAATTGCACAGAGTTATGATACATGGTGTTTTGCATTACATGGGTTATAAAGATAAAACTGAAGAAGAGAAAATAAAGATGAGGAAGGCTGAGGATAAAGCAATTTCTGAGTTTAAATAATTGATAACTAGTAAAATACACGTGTAGTTTCACGTGGAACTATAAGATAATGAGTTTATTTTCAACAACATACGATGTAATTGTAGTAGGAGGAGGGCATGCTGGAAGTGAAGCTGCTGCTGCTGCTGCAAATATGGGTGCACACACTTTATTAATTACAATGAACTTGCAGAATATTGCACAGATGAGTTGTAACCCTGCAATGGGTGGAATAGCAAAAGGACAAATTGTAAGAGAGATTGATGCTTTAGGAGGTTACAGTGGAGTGGTTACTGATAAGACTGCTATCCAGTTTAAAATGTTGAATAAATCTAAAGGACCAGCAATGTGGAGTCCAAGAGCGCAGTCTGATAGAATGCAGTTTGCTGAGTGTTGGAGAACCATGTTAGAGCAAACAGAAAATGTAGATTTTTATCAAGATTCTGTAAACGGTTTATTGTTTGATGGAGATAAAATTATTGGTGTAAAAACAGCTTTAGGTTTAGAAATAAAATCTAAAACAGTTGTAATTACTGCGGGTACTTTTTTAAATGGTTTAATCCATATTGGTGATAAAAGTTTTGGTGGTGGTAGAGCAGGTGAAGGAGCTTCAACAGGAATAACAGAAGAGTTAGTCGCTAAAGGTTTTGAATCCGGAAGAATGAAAACTGGAACTCCACCAAGAGTTGATGGTAGGTCTTTAGATTATTCTAAAATGATAGAGCAACCTGGTGATGAAGTAACAGAGAAATTTTCTTATTTACCTACTACTAAACCATTACAAAAACAACGTTCGTGTTGGCTTACATATACTAATTTAGATGTACATAATTTGTTGCGTACAGGTTTTGATAGATCACCAATGTTTAATGGTAGAATTAAATCTACAGGACCAAGATATTGTCCTTCTATTGAAGATAAGATAGATCGTTTTGCAACTAAAGATAGGCATCAAATGTTTATTGAGCCAGAAGGATGGACTACCTGTGAAATGTATGTAAATGGATTTTCAACATCACTTCCAGAAGACGTCCAAGATAAAGCAATTCGTTCTGTTGCGGGTTTTGAAAATGTAAAGTTTTTAAGATATGGTTATGCTATTGAATATGATTATTTTCCACCAACACAATTAAAACATTCTTTAGAAACTAAGAAGATTGAGAATTTATTTTTTGCAGGACAAATTAATGGAACAACGGGTTATGAAGAAGCTGCTGCCCAAGGATTAATGGCTGGTGTAAATGCTGCTTTAAAAACGCAAGGAAAAGAACCTTTTATTCTGAAAAGAAACGAAGCATATATTGGTGTTTTAATAGATGATTTAATAACTAAAGGTACAGAAGAACCTTATAGAATGTTTACGTCTCGTGCAGAATATAGAACGCTGTTAAGACAAGATAATGCGGATTTAAGATTAACTCCTTTAGGTTTTAAATTAGGTTTGGCTTCTCAAGAAAGATTAGATCGTGTTATTCAGAAGCAAGAAAAAGCAGATTTATTAATTAAGTTTTTACAAGAGACTAGTGTTAAGAAAGAGGAGATGAACCCGATTTTAGAAGCAAAGAATTTGGCATTGATTAATCAATCTATGAAACTATATAAAATTGCGGCTAGACCTCAGTTAGAGTTTTCTGATTTTAAAAATGTAGAGAAATTAAATGTGTTTTTAAAAGAGAATGCTATCGATAAAGAAATGATTGAACAGGCTGTTATTCATTTAAAATATTCTGGATACATAGAAAAAGAAAAGAACAATGCGGATAAATTAAATAGGTTAGAAAACGTAAGGATTCCTTCTAGTTTTAATTATCAAAAAGTAAAATCTTTATCTTTTGAGGCAAGGGAAAAATTAAGTAAAATTCAACCAACATCAATTTCTCAAGCGAGTAGAATAAGTGGAGTATCACCTAGTGATATTTCTGTTCTATTAGTTTATATGGGAAGATAATTATCAATATTTTTTTAAGATGTTCCTCGTGGAACAATTCAAAATAAATGGCAAAAAAAAAAGACTTTTATCAGAACTTACAACCTTTTTTAAATTGTAAAGACCACACAGTTTCTAATGAAGTTTATCAAGTTATGATAAATAAAGAATATGATATGTTGGTTACAAATCCTGTTCCAAAGAACTTAGCAGATTATTATAAAAGCGAAGATTATATTTCTCATACAGACAGTAAAAAAAGTTTGATTGATAAAGTATATCAATCTGTAAAAAATTATACTTTAAAAAGAAAATTAAAACTGATTGATTCTTTCGAAACTCCATCAAAAAATATTTTAGATGTAGGAGCGGGGACAGGTGATTTTTTAAATATTTGTAAAAATAATGGATGGAATACAATTGGTGTAGAGCCAAGTATTGATGCTATTAATATTGCAGCTCAAAAAGGAGTTTTCTTAAAAGAAAATGTATCTCAATTAGAAAATAAAGAATTTGATGTAATTACACTTTGGCATGTTTTAGAACATGTCGAGAATTTATCAGAATATATTTCTACTTTAAATAATTTACTTTCTGATAAAGGTAGATTAATAATTGCGGTTCCTAATTTTAAAAGTTATGATGCTAATTATTACAAAGAGTTTTGGGCAGCATTTGATGTGCCAAGACATTTGTGGCATTTTTCTCAAAAATCAATTGCTAAATTATTTTCTGAAGTAGATATGGTGGTTGAAAAAACAATCCCAATGAAATTTGATTCTTTTTATGTTTCTCTTTTAAGTGAAAAATATACTTCGGGTACAATGAATCCAATAAAAGCATTTTACAGAGGCTTACTTTCAAATATAAAGGCAAAAAGTACTAAAGAGTATTCTTCTTTGATTTATGTGCTGAAAAAGCAGTAAAAAACGATTTTAAAAACAATTTATTTAAAGTTTGTTTATAAAACATAGAAACACCTTAAAGAAAAAAGAAAACCTCTTAAAACGTTTGTTTTGAGAGGTTTTTTAATAAATTTTATTGATGAAATAATTGTTATTGTATAAATTTTATTGATTTAGTAAATATACACCACAAAGTGTAATTAAAAAATAGACACCTAAAGACATCGCTCCTGGATAATCTTTTGCGAGACGTTGACCAATTAGCATAAAAATTATACTGACCGCAGAAAGCTCTATTCCTATTAAAGCAATTTCTTTGGCTTCCGATGTATAAATTTGATAAACTCCAATGATCATTAAAATGGATGCAATGATTTCTACAATTAAAAGAATTGCTAGTAAAAAAGAAACCTTGTTTTTAAAAGGTGAATTTTGAAAATGATTTTTTATAAAATTGACATTTCCTTTCCAATCTGATATTTTTTCATATCCAGAGATTACATAAGTGATAATTAGAAAAAGTAAGATGAATACTTCTGTTGGGTAATTTGAAAATAATTTCATTCTTTCATATTTTATTTTCCGAATAATCGTTGGATAAAGTTTTTTGATTTTTCTTTCACTTCTTTAATTTCCTCTTTTACATCTTCTGAAAGGTGAGTTAAATGTTCTGTAACTTCACTAGCTATTTCAGAAGCGTTTTCTTTTAAGTTTTCAAATGTTTCTTTCGATTCTATGCCAAATTCAACAACTTTCTCTTTTGCTATTTCTGTGTATTCCTCAGTTTTTTCTTTTGCCTTTTCTATATTTTTTTTAAATAAATTTTCATTGAGTGCAGTCTCTGCTATATCTAAAGCATTTTTAGTATCATCAACAAATTCAGTCACTTTTTCTTTTACACTTTCTATGATATCTTTTTTCTCTTTGTTCGATTTTTCTTCAGCCATAATTATTTAATTTATTTATAAAAATGCTTTATCAATTGGTTCCCAAAGCTCTATTTTGTTGCCTTCATTGTCTAAAATCCATCCAAATTTACCATATTCAAACTCCTGCATATCACCAACAATTGTAACACCTTCTTTTTTTAATTCAGCTAATAATTCTACTAAGTTTTCAACTCTATAATTAAACATAAAGTCTTTTTTTGATGGCTCAAAATGGTCGGTGTCTTTAGCAAAAGTACTCCATTGTGTAGCGCAATCTTTCCCTACTTTATCTTTCCACCAAAAAGTAGAACCATAGTCATCCGTATTAAAACCTAAGTGTTTTTTGTACCAATCTTTAGATGCTTTTGGATCATCACTTTTAAAAAACAAACCACCAATTCCTGTCACTCTATTTTTCATACTTATTTCTTTTTAATTGCAGATTCATAAATATGAATCCATTCTTTAACTGACATTTTGGAAACTAATTCACCAATTAAGTCAAAGGGAATATCATCCATTTTTTTAAAACGGATGCAACTTTTTCCCATATCTAATTTACGTTTACAATGTTTAGGATATTCGTTTACAAACCACTCTTGAAGTTCTGGTTTTGCATACATACCCATATGATAAATATTTACAGAATTTTTCTGAGAGGCAATATTTATAAAGGGTAAAGGTAGTTTGGGATCACAATGATAACCGTCTGGATATGCCGAATGTGGAACAAAATAACCTAACATTTTGTAATTTATGCCTTCTGTAAAACCTTGAGGTAAGTTTGTTTTAATACTATTTCTTAGTTTCTGAACAACTTCCTTTCTGTCATCAGGCAGTTGTGAAATATATTCTTCTGGTGTATTTGCTTCGTAAGTCATCTGTTGGTTTTTAATTGATGAATTGAAACCTATAAGTTAACAAAATTTTATTTTAATTTTATTTACAATAGTTTGTGCTAATCGTTCCTTACTTTCAATGGTCCAACCAGCTACATGCGGAGAAAGAAGTACGTTTTCAGAATTGATTAAATATTTAAAAGCTTCAGGCATTTTATTATCAGAAAAAAGGTTCTCAAAAGAAGACTTTTCATATTCTAAAACATCTAAACCTGCTCCTAAAATTTTATCAGTTTTTAAAGCGGAAACTAAATCTTGAGTAACCACAGATTTTCCACGTGCGGTATTTATCAACCAAAAATTCTTTTTAAATCCGTTGATAAAAGTTGAATCTATCATGTTTTTTGTTAGTGCTGTTTGAGGTGTGTGTAAGCTTAAAATGTCTGCTTTCTCCTTCAATTCAGTCAAAGAAACTTGTTTACAATTTTCATCAGCAACATTTGGTTTTATATCATAACAAAGAACATCAACATCAAATCCACGTAGTTTTTTTGCGAATGATTTACCCATATTTCCATAACCAATTAAACCAACTGTTCTTCCATCCAATTCAATTCCTCTATTTTCTTCACGCAACCATTTACCATTTCTAACTTCTTTATCCGCTTTATTAAGCTTATTAAATAGTGATAAAAGCATTCCTAAGGAATGTTCCCCAACAGCATTTCTATTTCCTTCAGGAGCTGCTATTAATTCGATATTTTTTGATGCAGCATACTCACAATCTATGTTTTCTAACCCAGCACCAACTCTACCGATAAATTTTAGATTCGTTGCTTTGTCTAGAAATGATTTATCAATAGAAAAACGACTTCTGATAATAAAACCATCATACAAATGAATTTTGGCTTCAATTTCTTCTTTTGTAGAAGTGTAATCTTCATCGTTTTGAAACCCTAAATCATTTAATTGATTTAGTAAAAGAGTGTGGTTAGAATCTAAGTGTAATACTTTCATAATTTAATTGAAATCATCTTTTAACAACATAGATATATAGTCAAAATCGCTTTTTTAGTTATAAAAACAAACTTAATATTGTTCTTTATCGCTTGGGAAGTCTTTACTTTTTACATCCGCAACATATTGCTCAAAAGCACCTGTCATTTCAGAAAATAAATCTAAATATCTACGTAAAAAACGAGGATTAAATTCATGTGTCATTCCTATCATATCGTGCGTTACCAAAACTTGACCATCAACTCCATTTCCTGCTCCAATTCCGATAACAGGAATAGAAATAGCTTCAGCTACTTTTTTAGCTAATTCAGCCGGCACTTTTTCTAATACTAAAGCAAAACATCCAATTCTTTCTAACATTAAAGCATCTTCCATTAATTTTTCTGCCTCTTCTTCTTCTTTTGCTCTAACGGTATAAGTACCGAATTTATAGATAGATTGTGGCGTTAATCCTAAATGCCCCATTACAGGAATCCCTGCATTTAAAATACGTTTTATAGACGCTTTTACTTCATTACCACCTTCTAATTTTATAGAATGTCCACCACTTTCTTTCATAATTCTAATGGCAGAACGTAAAGCTTCTTTAGGGTCAGATTGATAACTACCAAAAGGTAAGTCAACCACTACTAAACAGCGATCAATTGCTCTAACCACAGAGCTTGCATGATAAATCATTTGATCTAAAGTAATAGGCAAAGTAGTTTCATGACCCGCCATTACATTAGAAGCAGAATCACCTACCAAAAGCACATCTAAACCTGCTTTGTCCAAAATTTTTGCCATCGTATAATCGTAAGCCGTTAGCATGGAAATTTTCTCTCCATTTGCTTTCATTTCTATTAAAGATTTTACGGTAACTCTTTTATATTGTTTTTTTGCTACAGACATTTTTTTAAAATTTAGTGGAGTAAAAGTAAGGAATATCAATAGATATTTTACTAGTTAATATTTCGTTAATAGTTTTTGATAATAATTGAAGTTTTAAAATAATAATTAGTTTTATACTTTTAAAATCAATCATTTATGATAAGAGTTATTCTATTTCTAGTGACAATTGTTTTTTCTACAACAATTTTATCTCAAGAAAATGCAAGAAAAAAGGAGATTAAAAAAGTAATTGAAACTTTTTTTGAAGGATTACATAAAGGAGATAGTACAATTATGAAGAATACACTTCATAAAAATATTAAAATACAAACAACACATATTACAAAAAAAGGTGAAAAGAAATTAGAAACAGAAACTAGAAAAAAACTGTTAACAATTGTTGCTAATAAAAAACCAGAACAGGTATATTTAGAAAAATTGCTTTCTTATGATATTAAAATTGATGGAAATTTATCCTCCGTTTGGACGCCTTATGAGTTCTATTTAAATGGGGATTTTAGTCATTGTGGTACGAATTCATTTCAACTGTTTCATAATAATGGTAAATGGGAAATTATTTTTTTGGTTGATATGAGAAGAAGAGATGATTGCAAGGGGATAAAAAATAAAAAATAAGGCTATATTTGATTTCTAATTTAAATAATGGTTCAAGAAAAAATCACTTTAAATCCTGATAAATGGATAGATAATTACGCAGATTACTTGTTTAATTATGCTGTTGTGCGTGTTAATAATAGCGATTTGGCTAAAGATTTGGTTCAAGAAACTTTCTTTGCAGGCTTAAAATCAGCTAAAAATTTTCAAGGTAAAGCTTCTGAAAGAACTTGGTTGATTTCTATTTTAAAAAGGAAAGTAATAGATCATTACAGAAAAATTAATTCTAAGAAAGGACAAGCCGAAGTTAGAATGAATTTTTATGATGATGGTGAAAATGAAGGAAGTTGGATTGAAGAACGTGTTCCGCAAAGTTGGGATAACGATTCTGAAAAGGCAATAGAAAACGAAGAGTTAAAAACTCAGCTAGATGTTTGTATAGATAATTTACCAGAAAAATATGCAATGGTTTTTAGAATGAAAACGATTCAAGAGTTTGAAACTGAGGAAATTTGTAAGGAGCTAGATATTACAGCGTCTAATTTATGGGTTATCATCCATAGAGCAAGAACTCAGTTAAGAAAATGTATGGAAGATAACTGGTTTAATAATTAAGAGATGTTTAAAAAAATTAGTATAACTTGTGATGAAGCAACAAAGATTTGTGACAAAAGTCAGTACAAAGAATCTTCTTTGTTTGAAAAGATTCAAATAAACATACATTTTTTAAGTTGTAAGATTTGTAGACTTTATACAAAGCAAAACACTAAAATGTCAAGTTTATTTAAAATAAATTCTTTAGATTGCAAGAGTAAAGTTAATTGTATGTCTGATGCTGATAAAG
>JQIA01001344.1_pt1 | contig 13190 bp, 10 predicted proteins | sample 811431 | NCBI WGS metagenome assembly JQIA01 (sample SAMN02998118, study PRJNA258478) | marine sediment metagenome | biome: marine; feature: seafloor; material: sediment; isolation source: oil-polluted sediment collected from 3 locations (0.5 km, 0.7 km and 0.9 km)... | place: USA: Gulf of Mexico ... | reverse complement strand
CTGACCTGTAAAGCCTCTTTTTTCTCGTTGATGGCATTTGAAACAGGCATTGAAGCGGGGTATAAAATTGAAGAGAAAGATAATTTTGTAAATTTTGTTTTTATGGCCGGATTCTAAAAATAATTTTGCCGGATGAACTATAGCCATTCAATACAACTTGTATGTGAATAAGTACCCGAAAAAATATTAGAGTATTTTTTCACTGATAAATAAGCCCGGGGCAAACATTCGGGTAATACCTGCAGCTATATCATCAACACTCTTACTGTTTTCAGTATTCCGTTCCTGAACAAAATAATAATAAGATGTTCTCAGAATTGCACCGGCAAGAATATTCGATACAAGATCAACATCATGCTCCGCATTAATAATAAATATTTTCTGCCCCAGAAGTATTTCATTCCTGATAATTTTTTGAATATCCGTTTCAAGGCTTTTCACGACATTCTCAAGATCTTCATGCAACCCAACGCCCATTCTCAAAACGATATTACAGAGTTCATGATCTGCTGAAAAAAACTCAAGCGTGGTCTTAATTCGGTGATGGAAAAAATCATCCGGTTTAATAGCGATAAGGTCAAGGGTATCATCCCTCTCTATTAAAACCTTATTCCATTGTTTAAAAAAACCCTCCAGAAGTGTTATAAATACATCATCTTTATTTTTGAAATACTGATAAATTGTACCCCTTGCGATTTTGGCAAGGTTAACAATGTCGGAAATCTGAGTATTGTGGTACCCTTTTTCAGAGAATAATGTTTTAGCGCATCTCAGTATGGATGTTTTTCTGTCTTCTGCCTTCAAAATGACCTCATTTAAAACCCTGACAATAGTTATTGTATTTAATGCCAGCTATTAGCTATTCGACTTCTACAATAATTCCATCTAAACTTCAATCATAAATCACAGGTGAATGCATTGAAACTGACATGTCAGTTTACTCTACCAGTAATAGATATCGTTAACAATCTCTATTTTTAAGTAAATCAACAATTGAGTACTTATATAGCCGCCTGTATACAAAGTTAGCAACGTTTAAATTACATGTGTTAAAAATTCGCAATAAACGTAACAGGTTTCAACACATGTATGTTCATTTGTGCTCAACTTTATCAACATTGTGATTCATTACACGATTAAGGTAACATACTTTAATAATGAGAAATCAACTCATTTTATATTTTTTCAATAAAGAGTTGATTTGTTCATAGCTTCGTTATACAAAACACTTAACTCACATTGTATTTACATATCTATTGCTTTACGTCGTTTAATATTTTTTTCGCTTCATTTCTACTAACCTGGAGGAAATTATGTTTAAGGCTCAAGCCAGTAAAGTGCCATGGAATAAAGAATATAAGGTTTTCGGAATACCGGGCAGCCTTGCACCGTATCCGGATAAACCTGTTTTTGACGTTCTTGATTCTGCGGCTAAACACTTCAAAAAAACGGGTGTTATTCAATACAACTACAAAATGACGTATCCTGAGGTAAAGGATCATGTCGATCGCCTTGCATCCGCACTCGCAACGCTTGGCCTTAAAAAAAGTGACAGAGTTGCAACTCTTCTTCCCACATCCATACAATTTGTAATTGCTGATTATGCAATTGCCAAAGCCGGGCTTGTTCATGTACCATGCAGCTCTTTGGAGCCTGTTAAAACACTCGCCCATAAATTTGGGGAGAGTAAACCAAAAGCGTTTTTTTGTCTTGATGAAAACCTTGATGTTGCCATAAAACTTGTAAAAAAATGTAAAGTACCAAATGTTATAATAACAAGGCTTAAAGATTATTCACTGGATAAACCGACCGATTTTCCGGAAATAAATATCCCAGGTGCTTTCTGGATGTCCCAACTGATTGCCAGCTCTCCGGCTGAACCGCCGGAGATAAACTTCAATACGGATGAAGATCTCGAGCTTCTTCTCTTTACTGGCGGTACAACCGGCCTCCCTAAAGGTTGTATGCTTACTCATAAAAATATTTATGCGAATACAATTCAAAGCGGTTGGGCATTCGGGAATTCTAGCAGGCTACTGAAAGGAGCCATCTCCGTTCTTTTGGGTCTTCCCTTTTTCCATTCCTACGGGCATGTGGTTATGCATTCAATGACATACCAGGGTTTTAATATGCTTCTGGTTCCTGATGCACGGGATACTGACTCAATGATTGAAATGATGAAAAAATACAGGCCTCTTATGCAGATTGGCGTTCCGGCGCAGTTCATGCAACTATCAAAAGAACAGCTAAAAGGTCATTCAATGATAGGGGTTTCCGGTTCTGCACCTCTCCCGCCAAGCACACAAAAAGAATTTGAAAAAAAATCAGGTGGTGCCATAATGGAGGGTTACGGGCTATCAGAAATGGCTCCCTGTACCCACCTGAATCCGTCACTCCTTCTACGTATAGCTGGTGGCAGAACGCCGCAGAGATTACTAAGCTTTATTAACGGAATTCCAGGAAATGCCCCACTCATAAATATGTTTTTAAGACTAATCGGTCCAAGACTTACAGGGTATTGTGCATGCAAGGGCATCTCGTTGCTGTTAAGTTTTTCAAGGACGGATAATAAGAAAAAATCATCCAAAGAAAAAAGGGGGACATCCGGCATACCTCTACCTGATACCGAGGTAAAAATTGTCGATGTAAAAACCGGTGAAACCATTGCTGAAAATGAGACCATCAGCGCAGGTATAGTCGGCGAGCTCTGCTTAAAAGGGCCACAACGTATGTTGGGCTACTGGCCGTCAACAGGCAGTGGACTTGATGATGAGGGGTATGTCAGAACCGGTGATGTGGTAATGATTGATGAACATGGCTATTTCTATATTGTTGACCGTACAAAAGACATGATAAACGTTGCCGGATTTAAAGTATATTCACGTGAAATTGATGACATCCTTTACGGACACCCTGCCATTGAGCATGCTGCAACTGTTGGAATTCCGGATGCTGACAGGGAAGGTAGTGAGCGGGTTGTTATTTATGTTCAGCCCAAAAAAGAATATGTGGAAAATGTTTCCGGGGATGATTTCATTAAATTTCTGTCAACACGCGTTGCCAAATATGCAATCCCCAAAAAGGTTATGATCATAGATGAAATGCCGCTTACAGAAGTACAGAAATTAAATAAAAAAGTAGTCCGTGAAATGGCAATAAAACAGTTCGGTGCAATTACTACGCAAAAGCAATAACCGATACACCGTGTTCAACAATCAATTGTTGAACACGGTTCTTTTTTGATTCATCTGCCCTTTACGCCTTTGCATAACCGATATTGCACGATCAAGACGTCGACTGCTTTCCGCAAGGAAGTCTCTGTCAAGCCGCCCCTGATTCTCGGCATCAATCAATTCATACACGGCTTTATAATACTGTTCCCCATCATAAGAAAGTAACAACAAATCAACACCCGCATTTAAGGCTTTTACAGAAATCCCCCCAATCCCCTCTTCACTGTTGGCTATCGGCCCCATATTAAGATCATCTGTAATCAACACCCCGTTATGCTGCCATTTATTTCTGATAACACCGGTTATAATTTTTTTGGAATATGAAACCAGGTCTGTATTATCAGCATCTGTAAGAAGAACATGTCCTAACATGATAAATGCGCCGGTTTTTTTTGAAATTTTTTTAAATGGCAACCAGTCAGTTTCGCTCAGGTCTTCTGATTTTTTATCAAGGGTTCCGGTAAACAAATGTGTATCCTGAGTTACCCTACCAAGGCCCGGAAAATGTTTTAAAGTCGGAATAACCCCATTTTCTTCAAGTACCAGACTATAAATCATGGCCACATCTGTGATGGTCGTTACATCACCTGAAATCGACCTCAAATCAATCCTTGTGTGCACATTCACGTTGTGCTGTACAGACGTTTTAAGATCAACAACCGGGCTCAGGTTCACATTAATACCAATTTCTGAAAGTTCAACGGACTGTATAGTTGCATATCCCTCTATTTTTTTTTGTAAAGACGTCTTATCCGTTGATGTGTTTACAAGGTTCGCAAGTCCCGGCAGCCTTGTCAGAGGCGGAGAGACTCTCGACACTATACCGCCTTCATGATCGGCCGCTACAAGCAAAGGCGGATAACCATTTTTTTTCTGGATTGACTGTAGTAACGCTATTTCCTTTTTAATATCAAAAAAAGTCTTCCCTTCAAAATTCCGTCTCGTTAAATAAACACCTCCCAGTCCGCCAGTCTCTACAAGTTTTTTTATTTCGTGAAATGTCTCATTTGAATACCCCATAATGAAATGCTTACCAAGCCGCCTAATCTGTACAGGATCTGTGTTAAATACAACCTTCTTATAATTCAGGTATTGAAAATGGTTTTGCAAAAAAAATATACAGTTACAGGTAAGAAGTATTATAAAAACGATCGTCTCCACATTTTTAATACATTTATGTTTACGTGCACTGGCAATGATACTTAAGAGAGAGACCAGTATAAGAAGTATAAATATCCAGACTTCAAAGTGGCGTATTTTAAATAAAAGTGCTTTATTTATATTTAAAGTAAACAATAATGTGACAATAAATGGTGTCAGCTTAATACCTGAAAACAGTAAGACCTTAATCAATTTTATCCCCTTCTTTTATCGGTTTTTAAATAGAGTGTAATCTACCCATGTGAATTAAATATGAACTTTTAATGAATTGGGTGTAAACGTTGGATAGTTGCAACTCTGGAATATTGAAGCGTTCATTTCAATCACATTATACTGTACAAAAAAAAGGCAATATATTATAAACCTTTGAAAATAAATAAGGAGAGTTATATGGGAAGTTCTGAAAAAGATACGGATACACTTGACAGTATCTGCAAAAACCTTGCAGAATTCGCAGTTGACAGAGATGAAATCAAAGAGCTTATTGGCACGCTTCCCCTTGATCAGGGTATAAATACAGTCACCCTCGAATATGAGTTACAATTGCTGAAAGTCGTTACAATTGGATGGAGCATTTCTGTTTATATGGTTTCAAATCCTAAAAAACAGCTTTTTGAAATAAAATTCTGGGAACTCATCAGAGAATTCTCTAAAGATATCTCCAACGTAACATCCATGATGATTGGCCATGACATTGACTATTTTGATCTTGTTAAACAACGGTTTGATTACTATTTAAAATCATTTGAAGGAGCAGTCACAGAAGCTGACCCTGCATCCGCAATAGGACCGGCATTTGCCGAAATATGTAATGATAATGATAATCCTTTTGTTGTTATAACAGGTGCAAGACTGTTTAACCATTCCGTTCGGGCGACAAAAGAATACTTCGAAGCTGAAAAACTATCGTAACAGAATACCGGAGGACCATGTACGCATCAACTGCCAACCAGTTAGACGAGCTGATAAAAGAAAACCCTGATGATATGCCCGCAACATTTCTTATGGACAGCTCTTTTGCCTCTTATTGCTATGATAAAAAAACACTTAAATGGTTGAAATCAGCCTTTAATCGAGATGCAGATTCTGAAGATTGTGAAAAATGGTATTTATCCAGATCAGAATGGAAAGAGAATATCGAAATGGCGTTAATTGCCAAAAAAGCGTCTATGAAAAATAAATAATAACCAGAAAATCAGTATTCTTTAAACTTTATTGCTTCTCTGTTAAATTTTGCTCGTAAAATCTTAATATTATTTTCTGCTTTCGTTGATATTAGTTGAGTCTTATCATTATTTTCAGCATCATACATAACGATACGCATGGGTGTCAGTATGCCTGAAATGAGACGTATATCATAGTTAACCAGATATTTGACCAATTGCCCTCTTTCGTAAAATTCAATCTTTTTTACAAAACCATCCGTTTTTCTGGGGAAAAGAATTTTTGTAGAATAAATACTTTTATATCGTCTTTCTTTCACATCGATATCAATACATTCTACTTTGAAACATATGTCTGAATCGACAAAAGCTTCTCCCAGAAATCTGTATCTATAGTCATCAATATTTTTGACGGCAAGGTCTTCATATGCAAAATGTGAATTTGCAAAAGACTTACCCTTTGCAGCATCAGTAATCCGTTTAACCTTCCCCGAAGACATCGCCAGCCATTGGTAATCTGCTTTGTTTTTCATACTGTAGGTTAACAGCTTTAAAGAAGAAGGACGATCAAACGAAATCAGGCTCCGCCGTTCTGAGTCATTCATCGTAATCATTTCCATCCTGAATCGTTTTTCAACAGACTTAGCCTCTTTATAAATTGTCATTGCAATAAGTGTACTGGAAGTCTCAGCCTTGGGAAGCCGGTCAGACAACTCCATAATCTCACGGCCGGTAAGACATTGAGCTGAAACAGCAGAGAATAAAAGTAAAAAAATAATTGTAAACCAGTAATTAATCATTTCAATTCCAATTTATTTTAATAAAGTCAGGATTTCAAATACCTGATTAATAAAATTAACCAGGATTGTCATCTTTTCTTTTTTATTTTTTTTATCACAGAAGGTTTAAAAACCATTATTATTGCCGGAAGAATACATAAATCGCCAATCAATGCCAGCAACATTGCAAATCCGGCAAGAGTGCCAAAAGCAATAATAGGCTTTACTGATCCGGTCATCAGAACAAAATATGCGCTGCAAAGAATCACTGATGTCATGATAATAGGCCGCCCGGTATCTTTAAAGGTTTTAATGACTGATGACTCCAGATCCATCCCGGCCATGCGGTTTCGCCGAAGCCATGTCACAAAATGAATTGTATCATCAACAGCGATACCAATAGTTACACTTGCAATCATAATCGTTGATACATCAAGAGGAATATCCAACCACCCCATCATCCCAAGGGTAACAAAAACCGGAAAAAAATTTGGAATCATACTTATCGCCGCGAGTTGAATATCTCTGCAGACAAAAACCATCATTAAAAAAATAAGTATTAAGGCTACAGCGAAACTGTTAACCTGGCTGGTACGAAGATTACTGTCCATTTGGGTGTACAATGCTGCAACACCTGTAAATTTGTAATCATATTTTCCATCTAACATTAAACCTACTTCTGACGCAAGATAGTCTTCAAAAAGTCTGTAACTATCAGTGGAACCGAGATAGGAGGTTAACGAAATCCGGGTTTCCATTCTGTCAATTGAAAGATATTTTGACAGTAATCTGTCATCACTAAATTCCTGATAATCAATAATTTCATGTCGGTTTTCAGGTAAAACAAAATAGTCTTCGCTTCCGTTATTAAAAGCCATGTGACTTGTTTTCAAATAATCTGCAAGGCTGTATGAGGACGTATATCGGCCTTTCATATTGTTGATTATTCCAAGCTGAACCGCCTCCACCATTTTGATACTGTCAGGGTGTGTAAAATCATCTTTTTCATCCAAAGCTGTAAGTACTACTTCAACAGGTACGGTCCCCCTTAAATGCCCCTCAACAAAGAGCATGTCCTGCTTAACCGGGTTGGTATCTCTCAGATATCCGGCAAAATCAGTTTCAAAATTGATTCGGTATATTCCACAGGCTGAAACAATTGTGATTATAAGGAAAGAGATCGTAATTATTTTATGGTGCCTGATAACGATACGTCCAAAGGCCGTCAGATAACTTGACTCTTTTCCCGAAATAGCTGGACCGGAAATCGCCCTTGACCGCCTGGTTAATAGTCGTCTTGCTGCAACCAGGGCAGCCGGAAAAAAGGTCACGGACATTACAAATGCAATTAAAAGACCAGACCCGGTGTAAATACCTACCATTTTAACAGGTCGTACTGTTGTAATTAAAAATGAAAAATATCCGATTGCTGTCGTAATGCTTGTAAAGAGACACGGCAACCAGAGTGCGTTTATAGCATCTAAAACGGCTGCATTATGAGTCATCCCGCTTATTTGATATTTTTTTTTATAATACGTCAGAATATGAATTGCATCAGCTGTTGAAATAGCGAGAAGAACAGGTGGTATTATAACGGTCACACTGTTAATGGTCTCCCCGGTCATAACAAGCAAACCGGTACTCCATATAACGACCAGAAGAATATTGATCTGACACAGTATAGCCAGGGTAATATCTTTTATTAAAAACAGTGTAAGAAAAAAAATTATTATAAATGCTACAGGTGTAAACGTAATATTATCAAGGAACGTAAGTCGATTAATCTCCATATCAATACATAACGAACCTGCATAGTGAAGGCGTATGCCGTCACCGGCGGCTCCACTGGCAGCTTTCTTCAACCGAACTAAAATGGTCTTCTTTTCAGCAATCGACAGACCTGATTTCAGCTCAGCCAGAATGGCAGTGGTTGTTCCATCTTCAGAAATTATTGTTTTAAAAATGGCGTATTTGGAGAAGACATTCTCTTTTGCAAGTGCTGCTGTTTTTTTTGTAATTGGACCTCTGGGTATGAGCATTTCAAAATCAACGACATCAGCATACCCTTTTATAAGCTCAGAGGAGGTCAGACTATATACCCGGTGGATACCTTGAACAGACGTTATAGCGTCAGTGATAAGCCGGATTCGGTTTAAATTATCAACGGTAAAAATATCTTCAGAGTTAAAAACCACAGAGACTATTTCTTCATTTCCAAATGTTCGCTGAAATGTTTTATAATAGTCAATTTCAGTGTCATCAGATTCAAAATAGACTTCAATACTGCTAAGATATCGCTGCTGGGAATAAAAGTAACTGAAAGGAATAGTGAGCAGTAAAATGATCAGGAGAAAGGTTTTGTAATTCGTAATAACAAACTCTATTCCCCTTCGCATAAAACAGCTCCCGGATGAAGGCTGACATTGAAACAATGCTGATTATACCCAGGGTACCGGCAACCACCGGAACCCTGCTGGATTGAATATTAAACAATTATAAAGCCAGGAGACATCTTTTCTCAGAGGTCCTCTTATGCCTTGCCATTCTTAACTGAGGCTTTTATAAAATCAACAAATAAAGGGTGCGGTGCCATTGGTTTTGATTTAAACTCAGGATGAAACTGACAGCCAAGGTACCATGGGTGGTCCTTGACTTCGACGATCTCAACAAGTTCACCATTTGGGGAAGTTCCACTGATAATCAATCCGGCCTTCTTCAACTCGTCCATATATTTGTTGTTAAATTCATATCGATGGCGATGTCTTTCAGAAATTGATTGTTCAAGGTAACCATCATATGCAAAAGTACCTTTAATTAATGTACAGGGATAAGCACCTAACCTGAGAGTGCCGCCTTTATCTGATGTTACATCACGTTTTTCAATCTCTCCGGTTCGCTCATTTACCCACTCTGTCATCAGATAAATTACAGGATGTTTTGTTTTCTTATCAAATTCAGTGCTATTTGCATCTTTCATTCCGGCAATACTTCGGGCATATTCGATAACAGCAATCTGCATACCTAAGCAAATACCAAAATAGGGTATTTTTTGTTCTCTTGCATAGTTTGCGGCGATAATTTTACCCTCAACACCACGCTCACCGAAACCACCCGGAACCAAAATCCCGTCAACCTTGCTTAGTATGTCATCACAGTTTTCTTTACGAAGCTTTTCAGAATCGATAAATTCAAGATTCACACGGGCATCATTTGGAATGCCTGCATGGTAAAGGGATTCATTCAGGCTTTTATAGGATTCGGTTAGATCTACGTACTTACCTACAATACCAATCGTAACTGATTTCCTCGGATTTTTGTACTGTGCAACAAAATTTTCCCAATTCGTTAATCGGGGTGCCCTTGTCCAGATCTGAAGTAATTTAACAATTTTCTCATCCAGACCTTCATTATGAAAAACCAGTGGCAGTTCATAAATACATTCAACATCCTTTGCTGTAATAACTGCATCTTTATCAACATTACAAAACAATGCAATTTTAGATTTCAGCTCCTTTGAAAGATCTCTGTCCGTTCTGCAAAGAAGAATATCGGGTTGAATACCGATACTTCTGAGCTCTTTTACGCTGTGCTGCGTCGGTTTTGTTTTCAGTTCTCCGGCAGTAGCAATATAAGGAACGAGCGTCAAATGGATATAAAGTACATTTCCCTTACCCAAATCCCCACGGAGCTGCCTGATGGCTTCCAGAAAGGGAAGGCTTTCAATATCACCAATGGTGCCGCCAATTTCAATAATTGCAACATCAACACGGCCTGAATGAAGCAGAATACTTTTTTTAATTTCATCTGTAATATGAGGAATAACCTGAACAGTACCACCAAGATATTCACCACGTCGTTCTTTGTTAATGACAGTGTTGTATATTCTACCTGTGGTAAAGTTGTTATCCTGTGAGAGCTGAGCATTTGTATATCGTTCATAATGTCCAAGATCCAGATCCGTTTCCGCACCATCATCTGTTACAAAAACTTCGCCGTGTTGAAAAGGATTCATGGTACCGGGATCAACATTAATGTAAGGGTCAAGCTTCTGTATTGTTACTGTTAACCCTCTTGCTTCAAGGAGAGAGCCTATAACGGCAGAGGCCAGTCCTTTTCCAAGAGATGATAAAACGCCACCAGTCACAAATATAAACTTAGTTGTATTCGACATACATATTCCCCAAATAGTATTAGATTTTAATATTCACCGACATCACTTTAATTTTTAAAAGGCCATCCGGTCGTTTTCAATTATTTTATCAAGCCCTTCAATTTCTTTTTGGGTTTGGTTTTTTTCATCAGATATAACTGTTTCCTGAGTATCATTTTTAGAATATTCTTCTTTTAGAGCCTCAAAATCAAACAGTGCTTCATCAACACCAGTATTAATATCGATTTTTTCAACCCGGATTTCCTTAACAAGAATCTGATTTTTGTAAAATTCAATACGCTCAGGAAACTTTATTCTTTTATGTTTTTTCCAGTCAAAAAAAACAACTTCCATCGGCTCAGCAACTTCTCCGAAAAGCGTTGTACCCCGTAATAGCCACTTAACCGGTAAAAAAGTTTTTTTATCGACATACAACTGAGGAAATACTTCGCCATACGCCTCATGTTGCCCAATTACATAAACAACCGAACCGTTATATCTTTCAAGTCTGACCTTTGATGTATCCAGCCCCAGCATCTGCAGTCTTTTTTGCAATATCATCCGTTCTTTAAAAGCAAAAATGTCTTTGTAGTGGTCAAACCCACTTTCAAATTCAGATACAATTTTACCATCAATCACAACAAGAGCATTATCAAAAGACGCTATATGTATTTTGCTCGTAGTCTCTGACTGAATTTCCGCCCTAAACTTATCCGGAGAACGATACAACGCTGTTTCCGTCAGCTCGAGGCTTCCGCCCTCAAGTTTTTCATCATACAAAATTGTTTTTTGCGTAATCGTCAGGTCTTTGGCTTTACCAAGTTTACCGGAAACAAGTTCCAGTACCTGTGATCCTGTTAGGATATAACCGTATGCAGGGCAGGAAATAAGGATAAAAAGTACTGCACCGATTAAGCGCAGAAAAAAAATATTTTTGTTATAAGAATACAATTCTCTTCTCATGCCTGTAAATTATCCGAAAATTTAAACAAAGTGTATAAACCAAAAAAATCATCTCCGCTGCATATAAATTGATAATACATACAGCGGAGTATATTTTATTAAACTATCTTCAAACGGAATCTATTTAATTTTTCCTGAAAAAGCAGCTGCTTCACCCAGCTCTTCTTCAATCCGAATTAACTGATTGTATTTAGCAACGCGGTCACTTCTGGATAGTGATCCTGTTTTAATCTGCCCACCGTTGATACCGACAGCAAGGTCAGAGATAAACGTGTCTGCTGTTTCTCCTGATCTGTGAGAAATAACCGTCGTGTAACCAGCTAACTTTGCCATCTGAATCGTTTCAAGTGTCTCTGAAACAGTTCCGATCTGATTCAATTTTATCAGAATTGAGTTAGCAACGCCTTTCTCGATTCCCTGAGCAAAAATTGATGGATTTGTTACAAAAAGGTCATCCCCAACAATCTGTATTTTGTCACCAAGTTTTTCAGTCATCAGCGCCCAGTTATCCCAGTCGCCTTCTGCGAGGCCATCTTCAATCGAGACAATCGGATACTTATCAACAAGGCCCGCATAATAATCGATCATTTCAGGTCCACTCAGTTTTTTACCATCTGATTTCAATACATATTTACCATCTTCATAAAATTCACTGGCAGCAGCATCCATAGCAAGTGCAATATCAGTACCTGGTTTATAGCCGGCAGCTTCGATTGCTTTCATGATGTATTGAATAGCTTCTTCATTTGAACCAAGATTCGGAGCAAAACCGCCTTCATCACCAACGGCAGTATTATGATTCTCAGCCTTCAGCAGTTTTTTAAGATTATGAAAAATCTCTGCACCCATTCGAACAGCTTCAACAACATTACGGGCACTGACAGGCATTACCATAAACTCCTGAATATCAAGACTGTTGGCAGCATGTGAACCGCCATTAATAATATTCATCATCGGGAGAGGCAGTTGCTTGGCATTAATACCACCCAGATATTTGTAAAGTGGCTGTCCATAAGCCAAAGCCGCAGCCCTTGCCGTTGCCATTGAAACACCGAGTATTGCATTTGCACCAAGTTTTGATTTGTTCTCTGTTCCATCAAGAGCGATCATAGCATTGTCAATAGCAGCCTGATCAGCGGCATCCATACCTAAAAGTTCAGGTGCTATTTCACCATGAATATTTTTAACGGCATTAAGAACACCCTTTCCTAAATATCGTGATTTATCATTATCACGCATTTCCAATGCTTCACGAATACCTGTCGATGCACCTGACGGCACTGCTGCGCGCCCTGTAACACCACAGGCAAGAGTAACATCAGCCTCAACAGTAGGATTTCCCCTTGAATCCAGTATTTCCCTTGCAACTATACCAACGATTTCAGTCATTCTTTCCTCCAGCAGATATTCTATTATAATAACTGCATTTAAATTTAACAAAGATTATTCAGTGACAGATAAAATAAACTGCCAATTAAATTCAGCAGAATCAATCCGTCAACAGCGGAAAAAACCAGGGAGATGAGCTTAGTTCGCATCAATTATAATTAATGCACAACCAATAAACAGAGCAATCCAAACATAAAATTTTCAATTTATGCTCAGATTTTATTTTACACATCATTTCCCGGATACTATCAATTTACAGCAGAGCAACCCCTAATTTTTTGAGGTTTAATAAATATCAAGATCAAAAAAACAACATGCTCATAATAATCAAAATTAGAAAAATTACAACTTA
>JQIA01001343.1_pt1 | contig 13190 bp, 15 predicted proteins | sample 811431 | NCBI WGS metagenome assembly JQIA01 (sample SAMN02998118, study PRJNA258478) | marine sediment metagenome | biome: marine; feature: seafloor; material: sediment; isolation source: oil-polluted sediment collected from 3 locations (0.5 km, 0.7 km and 0.9 km)... | place: USA: Gulf of Mexico ... | reverse complement strand
TGGAAAAGTAACCGCCTTTAATCTTGAGAATAAAAGCGGTGTTTGCTTCGAGATCCGTTTACCTAAAGGTTAACGTCTCTTGGGTGTCCAGGCCCAAACCATTTCCATTATAATTGGCTCTTTACCGTCTGCATCTGTCACCGTTACTTTAACAACCGTTTCACCCTTCTCTTTAGTGCGAATTTGTTCAATTTGTTTATCAGTCAATGACGCAACCGCTTTCATATCGCCTTTAGCGCGTTTAACGTAATCGGCTTTGATTGTTTTAATAACAGGTACAGCAGAGTCAGGTACATTCATTCCAATAAGGTAGCCTGTTGCAGATTCAGCAATAAGAATACTCGCCACAGCATGCACAGAACCAATATGATTTTGAACTGACTTTTTGTTTTTTATAGAGATCACTGCACGCTTGTCAGTAAGCTCTTCAATTTTAATCCCTGCTGTTCCTGTAAACTTAACGAACTTACCAAAAAATGTGCTTAGCGCTTTAACTCGCACAAAATCAGGTAGTGAGTTAATTTTACTTACGATCCCATTCATCTTGTTTTTTTTGCTCATGCTAAACACTCTATCCTGTTAGTTTCTGTAAAAAAGGGGCACTAGCGTACAGTATATCCTCGCTAATCAAAAATATAATTGACTTAAGGAGCCTTAAATCAATCAACCTGAGTCACTATTGCACAATGGGCTGCAGCGTTATAATCTACACGACACAATTAGCATCAATAGAAGGAATAACAATGAGCGACTTAAAACAAACGTTCGAAGAATCCGTAAACTATGTTCAAAATGCCGAAGGTAACTTCAAGCCATCAAATGAACTTAAGCTACAAATGTACGGACTATTTAAGCAAGCGTCAGAAGGCGATGTAAGCGGTAAAAAGCCAGGAAGAATGGATTTTATTAACCGTGCTAAATATGAAGCGTGGGAAAAATGTAAAGGACAATCTTCTGACGATGCAATGCAAAACTATATTGATAGTATTGAAAAACTAAAATCAGAAAACAGCTAGTACAGTTTCAGAATTAACGTCAGATGACTGGTTATCGTAAATAAAACAGTCATCTGGCGTCAATTTTTTTATCGCACTTCCCCTTTCTGCCACAACCTTTCCTAGGTTTAATTTTACAAGCGTAACCTGAATGTAATAGAATTCGCCTAAAATTAGAATAATAACTCAAAAGAAAAGGATTGCTGTTTATGGATAATGCAGAAGCGTTGGACCAGAGCCAGTCGGGATTACTATACCAGGTTCAAAAAATAGTAGAAAAGCAACATTTCAATACCCGCACAGAACAAACATATCAACACTGGATAACCCAGTACATCTTCTTTAATGACCTGAAGAATCCAGCCTCATTATCTGAAAATAATGTTCAGAAGTTCCTTAATTATCTTGCTGTAAATATAGGCCTGTCCAGAGCAAAGCTAAACCAGGCAAAAGAAGCACTGGCGTTTCTTTATGACAAAGTATTGCATAAGCCATTAAGGCTTATATCAAAATAAATCGGGCATATAAATTAAAAAGGAAGTTGAATTCGCCACCTTTTAAATTTATCGCACTGTAGTATTGGAACTAAAGTGATCATAATGCCTGCCACCTACATCGGGGGTAGGCTGCTGTATTGAATAGGTGTTGCCATAGGTGTTACCAGGAACATGTCGAGGCTCTGAGTAATTGAACGTCACAGGTATTTCATAACGACCAAGGTCAGTTTGTCTATCTTGAGGTAGCAATAAACTAGTATCTTCATACATGGTAACAGGTTGCTGTGTTTTCTTAACACCTCCGGCACTCGTTGGCTCCAACCCTCCAGCAATAACTGCTTCGGATAACTCATCCTCTTCAATCGCATTCAAACGAAAAGTCTCAAGTGTAGACTTTTCTTTATGCTCTAACTGCTCAATGCTTTTATTACCATCAGCCCACGACGTGGCTGAAATGCATGTTCCTACGCTCAAGATAGCAACAATTAAACGAAGCCTATTCTGGCGACTAAATTCAATTTTCATTTTTCATTTCCCTATATATGGAATGCAGTACACATATGCCATTATAAATTTTCAAAGCGAAACCCGCGCCTATAGGTCATTTTATAGACAATTAACAAGCAAAGGAAAAATATTCCCCAAGAATGTGAATTGACTCACTGTTCACCAATTTACCCAAAGCGACTTTCAAAGCTTGAAATCAATGAATATGGTTTTCTAGCATTCACCTCATCATACATAATAGTTAATAACAGTATAATGGCAATAATACAAAAAATTAAAGTCAGACCAGTCAGCATACCAAAATATAGGGTACACTTTTCAAGTATGATATTTGTTAGTCATCACAAGGCGTATAACTAATTTCCACCACAAAATAAGTCAGTTCTCCATCAGGGGTATTTATACTAAACTCATCATCCACCTGTTTTTTTAAAAGCCCACGTCCCATGGGTGAGTCAACACTAATATAGCCCTTGCTCATGTCAAACTCATCAGGGCCAACAATTCTATAACGAAACTCTTCGCCAGACTCCCCCTCCAGCGTCACCCAAGCCCCGAAGTATACTCGCGACTGGTCGTCAGGCTTCTGATCAACCACCACCATATTATCGAGCCTTTTTCTTAAAAATCGAACTCGCCAATCAATCTCCCTTAGTTGCTTTTTTCCATAAATATACTCTGCGTTCTCCGAACGATCACCCTGCGCAGCCGCTTCAGACACAGCTTGCGTTACTTCTGGTCGCTTAATTTTCCATAAGTAATGAAGCTCATCCTTAAGTACTTGTTCGCCTTCAGGGGTAATATATTTAGAGCCTGGTTTTTGTGGTGCCCGATAACGCCCCATAGATATGAATTAACTCCTATTTTTGTATGCTATTATTTCTCAGAATACAAATTGTACGAGATTTAGGTTGTCTTCCCTATTTTTTGTCTATATTCTGCTCAATAATATTCAAACAGTTGTTTTAATAAGCCTGTCATTTTATAGCGCAGAACTAACGAAGGGGAAACCTGATGAGAATGAACAAGAACGTAACTAATTTAATTGAAACGGCACTTAGCGGTCTTGATAATCTTGGCTATCAGTTAGACATGATGGGCGTTACCAGCCAGGTAAACCGTCATACACTTATCGGCCTTGTTATGGCTGAGCAAAAGCACCTTGAAGGTGAGTTAGATAGCATCAAAGTACGCGCTAGCAACGCTCAGGTAAAAGTAGACCGAACAATCAACCGTGTTGAAGGTCTTGTTAATAATGGTATCGACATTGCGTTGACTCCAGCTAGAACAACTATCAGCACCGTTAAAGGTTTTTTGGGAAAGTAATCATTTCCTAAGATTCAGACACATGCCTCGTCATTCTTCGACTTGATCGAAAAATGACGAGAGCTAGGCTGACATTTATTTTGGTAATTTAACAGAAACAGTTAAACCAGGCTCACTGTCACTTAAGGCTATATCGCCTTTATGCATAGCAATGACTGCCGCCACCATACTTAAACCTAAGCCATTTCCTGGTAACGAACGGCTTTTAGCCACCCTGTAAAAACGCTGAAACACCTTCTCTCTCTCATCTTCAGGAATACCAATACCTGAATCTGCCACCTGAAATAACACTTCACCTTTATTTTCAGCCAAAAGCACAAAAATACTTCCCTCTTCGGGCGTATATTTAATGGCATTATCAATTAAGTTGCAGGCAACCTGAAATAAAAGATCTTTATCTCCGCTAATCCATATACTTTCCTGAACATCTATTTTAAAACGCTGGTTTTTATCTTCTGCTAACGCCTCATAAAGCTCAGCAGCATCCTCTATTAATTGAGATAAGTTAAGCGATTCAGGCTTTACCACCTTCCCTCCCGTTTCAAGTCGGGCAATACGCAACAAGGCATTAAATGTTGCCAGCAACTGATCAGCCTCTGAAACAGCGACGACTATTTGATCTCTACTCTCTTCACTCTCAACCGAAACAAGTGCGCCTTCCAGTTGATTCCTTAAGCGTGTTAGCGGCGTTCGGAGGTCATGAGCAATGTTATCTGATACATGGCGAATACCATCCATTAACTGAACAATTCGGTCTAGCATCTGGTTTAAGTTTTCAGCTAACTGATCAAAATCATCCCCCGTCCCTCTCCTTGGTATTCTTAAGGATAAGTCCCCCCCCATAATTTTACGGCTGGTTTGGTTGATAATTTCTATACGCTTGGCGGTACTACGACTCATCATAATGCCGCCGATTAAGGCCAAAGCTAAGGTAATTCCCATCCCCCAGTTAATAGCTCGCTCAATTAAGCGTTTTACAGTCATTAGATCATGAACATCCCTGCCCACCAGCAACTGCATCCCTCCTTGCACTACAAAAATCCGGGCTCTGGCTATATGGGCTGTGCCTTGCCAGCCAATATCTTCATTGAGTTCAAAATTTACCCAGCCATCCTGCACCTGAGCTTTTTCAGGCCACTTACTTAAGTTTCCAGCAAGCTTTATACGGTCTCTGGCGGTGAATAAATATAAAGACTTACCGTTAGGGTCTCTGGATACCCGCCCCCGAAGAACACTAATGAGGCCATTCACACCTTGCCGTTTATACTGTTCAGCCAAGCCAATAATTTCGGCCTCAATAGTTTCATCCGTTTGCTCTGTCATATAACCCGCTGTGGCCCAATAAATAAAACCCAGCAATATAAAAACAGAAGTAGCAAACAGCACCATATACACCAGTGCCAATTGAAACGAGGAGGCTCGTAATAAACTAACTAGCTTCATTAACTGTCTTCACTCAACTCTCTTCGCTCAAGATGTACCCCGCACCGCGAACCGTCTGCAATAAAGGTTTTTGAAACCCTTTATCAATTTTGGATCTTAGGCGGCTAATATGCACATCAATTACATTAGTCTGCGGATCAAAGTGATAATCCCATACCTGCTCAAGCAGCATAGTTCTCGTCACGACCTGACCAGCATGACGCATTAAGTATTCAAGCAGACGAAATTCTCTAGGCTGGAGGTCAATTTTTTGTGCGCCCCGCTTAACCGTTCTTGCCAACAAGTCCATCTCAAGGTCTGCAACCCCAAGACTCGTCACCTGTTCGGACTGGGAGCTTCCTCTACGCAACAAGGCATCCATTCTTGCCAGCAACTCTGTAAAGGAGAAAGGCTTTGTTAAATAATCATCTCCTCCGCCTCTCAACCCCTCTACGCGGTCATCTACATCCCCAAGCGCACTGAGAATAAGTATTGGGGTTTGATTCCCTGTTGCCCTAACTGTTTTGATGATGGTAAGACCGTCCATGCTTGGCAGCATACGATCGATAATCATAATGTCATAGCTTTCACTCGCCGCTAGTAACAATCCATCCTTACCATCAAGCGTATGATCCACAACGTGGTCACATTCCTGCAAACCCTTAACTAAATAGGCTGCAACATCTTTATCATCTTCAATTACCAATACTCGCATTAAAACTCCTCCCTATCATGTCAACATATAATCATGCAGGTTTTCGTGATTGCCGCACCAGCTCATAAGCCGCCTTAATTTCTTGCGTCTTTTCAGTGGCAATTTTCATCATTTCTTCTGGTAAACCTTTTGAAACCAACTTATCGGGGTGATGCTGACTCATCAGCCTCCGGTAAGCCTTTTTTATATCCGCATCACTTGATGACTTCGTTTCGCCCAATAACTGATAAGCCTCAGAAAGCGACGCTCTTGAGTCAGGAGCCTTAGCTCCCCTCCCTCTCTGGGAAAAGCGCTGCTGTGCAACCACCATAGCAAGCAAGCGTTCAAACTGCCCTCTAGATACCCCCAGGTGTTCAGCAACGCTAATCAATACTCGTTGTTCACTCGGGTGAAGATTACCATCTGCAAGTGCCGTCGCGATCTGAATCTCTAAAAACATCTTAATCAGATTAACCCGGCGATGGCACTCTTGCCTTAATTGATCAAGTACATCATCTAATGGAAAGTTATCTTCTTTACCTGTATTAAAAAGCGCTATCGCCGCTCGCCGCTGCTCATCATCAAGCTGCATTGTATCCATCGTACGACGAGCAATATCAATTTCATCTTCAGTAACACGTCCATCAGCCTTGGCTATATGTCCCATCACTGAGAAAGTAGCAGTGAAAAACGCAGCCTGAACACGCTCCTGATCACCTGTATTCCAATTTTGAGGACCGCCGAGTTGCTCTACGCCCGCTAACCCCTTATCAAACCCATGACCGAGGGTTGCACCCAATAAAGCACCTAGAGGGCCGCCCAACATAAAGCCAAATGCACCACCAATTACTTTTCCCCACCAACTCATTGTTACTGTCCTATTGTAGTGTCCTGTTTTTATAAGACCTATAGCTTAAGGGACTGTGCAGTAAAGGCATAATTAATTGTTTGTAACCTGCCCTACCAGTAAATCATACAAATAACAGGCATAAAAAAACCGCCTACATAAAATGTGGCGGTTTTATAAGAAGACTTTAGGTTTAGCCTTCCATTAATGCCCGAACTTTTTTCATCGCATTTTTCTCAAGCTGACGAATCCGCTCAGCAGATACACTATATTGTGCAGCCAGGTCATGTAATGTTGATTTCTCATCTGACAACCAACGCTGCTTCAAAATATCCTGACTGCGTTCATCTAGCGTGCTCATAGCAGAACGCAAGCGACTATTAGAGTCTTCCGTCCAGTCTGCTTGCTCTACTCGCTTTGCTGGGTCATGACTGTGGTCTTCAAGATAGTTAGCTGGAGACTGATAAGCTGATTCGTCATCATCATCCATACCACCATCAAAGGCTGCATCATGAGAGCTCAAACGCCCTTCCATCTCACGAACAACCTTAGGTTCAACACCCAAGTCAGCTGCAACCGCTTTAACTTCCGCATGATTTAACCAAGCCAAACGTTTTTTGGCACTTCGAAGGTTAAAAAATAGTTTTCTCTGCGCTTTGGTTGTCGCTACTTTAACGATTCTCCAGTTACGCAATATAAATTCATGCATTTCAGCCTTAATCCAGTGTACGGCAAAGGATACCATGCGAACACCAAACTCAGGATTAAAACGCTTTACCGCTTTCATCAGGCCAACATTACCTTCCTGAATCAAATCAGCCTGAGACAGACCATAACCTGAATAACTTTTAGCAATATAAACAACAAAACGAAGGTGCGACATAACTAAATGACGGGCCGCATCAAGGTCTTCTTCGTCATGCAATCTAGATGTCAGCTTTCGTTCTTCTTCAACTGACAACACAGGGATGCTGTTAACGGCCTGCATATACGATTCCAAGTTACCACCTGGTGTTAGCATATCTACTGGCTGTAAGCTCGTACCCATTTAAACCTCCAAAATTTACTAGATGTCGAATATATCATCTTTAATATGGGACTTCTAGTGGCGCAAAAAGTTCCTTTTCGCAAAATTTATCAATATACCAAGTATAAACACGGGGAAATAAAAACCAATACGTTATTACCTCTATAGCGCCTAACAACCCCTAACTAGGCTCTATATCACCAAGATGGCGTCGAACGGCTAGCCATGCACCAACCCAGCCAAGCAACATACTTATACCAAGAAGAAAGAGTGTAGACTCTACATTCAGACCTGACAAACTAAAAGAACTGTAATAAAGCAAAGCCAGTTCACTAATTGGGCCGTTTATCCAGAAAAGTGCTATTTGTACCAAGCAAAAAGCAATCAAACCGCCACCCAAGCCATACCACAGACCAGTATAAAGAAAAGGCCTTCGAACAAAGCCGTCGGTGGCACCTACTAATTTAATTACAACAATTTCATCTCGCCGATTCTCAATGGCCAAACGAACCGTGTTACCAATAACCAGCAATACAGCTAAAGCAAGCAGCAACGCCAAGGCCCACACCCCCCGTTGAATTAATTCAGTCATACTGTGTAATCGCTGAACCCACTGCAGGTCTAACTGGGCTTTTTCTACCATCCGGATGGTTGACAGGTCTTTCTGAAGCGCATTCGTTTGTGCAACCGTCGCCATTGTTTTTTCTGGCTTAACGACAATAACGTGAGGTAAAGGGTTCTCATCAAGGTAGTTCAGTACTTCACCAAAACCAGACAAACTCTTAAACTCATCCAGCGCACTACTTCTGCTAATAAAGTCTGCCTGTGCAATAGTCGGGCGAGTAGAGAGAGACAAAGCCAGCTTGGCTGCATCTTCATCTTTCACATTCATTTTCAAGAATAAAGTAATCTGAGCAGAGCCATCCCAGCCACTACTTAATTGCTGAACATTAGCCAACAAAACAGATAACCCTGCGGGTAATGATAATGCAATACCAATAACAGCCCAGGTCATGAGACTGGATAGAGGATGCTTAATTAAGCGACGAAAGCTCTCTTTTGAGATTTTACGATGATTGGCCAGGTAGCTACTAAAAGAGCCTTGACGATGATTAGCTCGTGCCCCGCTGCTATCAGCCTGCTTTGCAGACTTAGGCATTTTTTTTGCCTTAGCTGTGTATCGGCTAGGGCTGGCGCCTCGTGTTTGCTTACCAGGTTCCATTATCATCCCCGACATTAACCTCATTTAAACTGGCTCGCGCAAGCTCAGCACTTTGCCTGGACTCTTCTTTTAACTGCCCTGCGTTTAGCTCCAATACCCGGTGCTTGAGGTCAGCAATCAAGGCCAGGTCATGGCTGGCAATTAATACGGTGACCCCCACCTGATTAAACTGTTCAAAGAGGCTCATAATATCGGCTGATAACTCAGGGTCGAGGTTTCCGGTAGGTTCATCTGCAAGTAACAAGGCAGGTTTATTAACTACTGCACGCGCAATGCCTACTCGCTGCTGCTCACCTCCCGATAATTGAAGCGGGTTTAGCTTCTCTTTACTCAACAGCCCCACTTTATCAAGCGCAGCACGAACCCTCCGCCCTATCTCCCTATGGGGCATACCGGTAATTTCCAATGGCAACGCCACATTATCATAAACTGTGCGATCAAATAGTAGGTGGTGGTTTTGAAACACAACACCTATATGACGTCTAAAATAAGGAATTTGGCGACGCGGAATTCGATTGAGATTCTGCCCACCAACAATCAACTGCCCCTGACTTGGTCTTTCCATAAGCATAATAAGTTTCAGAAGCGTACTTTTACCTGCCCCTGAATGCCCGGTTAAAAAAGCCATGTCACCACGATTCAAATGAAAGCCGACTTGAGTTAATGCCTCATGCCCACCTTCATATCGCTTACTGATGTTCTCGAATTTAATCATCTACACACGTTAATACTTTTTTAAAAGAATTAAATTAAGAGGGAGGTTATTTTTCAAAAAGCGCTTTTACAAACTCATCTGCAACAAAGGGGCGTAAATCATCAATCTGTTCACCTACACCGATATAACGGATAGGCAAATTCAACTGTTTACCTATGGCAAAGATAATTCCACCTTTGGCTGTACCATCAAGTTTAGTCAACGTAATGCCTGATACGCCTACCGCCTGCTTAAATAAATCAGCCTGATTTAATGCATTTTGACCTGTACAGGCATCCAGAACCAGCATGACTTCATGAGGTGCAGTATCATCCAGTTTTTGCATAACCCGAACAACTTTCTCAAGTTCGGCCATTAAGTTATCTTTATTTTGTAGTCGCCCGGCAGTATCCGCAATAACGATATCAACACCTTTAGCTTGCGCTGATTGTACCGCATCAAAAATCACGGAAGCACTATCGGCCCCAGTATGCTGAGCTACGACAGGCACGTTATTTCTATCACCCCATACCTGTAACTGTTCCACAGCGGCTGCACGAAATGTATCCCCAGCGGCCAACATAACAGACTTACCTTCTTCCTGATAAAGTTTAGCCAACTTACCAATAGTCGTTGTTTTACCTACGCCGTTTACACCCACCATCAAAATCACAAAAGGTTTGCCCTTTGCTTCAAGAGATAAGGGCTTACTACTGTCTGTCAATAATGAAGCCAGCTCGTGCTGGAGCATTTCGTTTAAAGCAGAAGGATCTGATAGCTGCTTCCTCTCAACTTTTTCGGTAAGCGTCGTAATAATCTGAGTGGTCGCTTCAACACCGACATCAGCCGTTAACAGCAATGTTTCAATCTCTTCCAGCAAGTCAGCATCAATCGTTTTCTTGCCTAGAAACAGGTTCGCCATTCCACCTGACAAGTTAGCGCGAGTTCGACCTAACCCCCCCTTAATACGAGCAAAAAAATTAACAGGCTCTTCAATTTCCGTTTTTGGTTCAGGTTCAACCTTAAGCTCAGAAGAAGTGACACCTTTTGTTTTTTCAGGCGCTCGTTGCTCGACCCTCTTAGGTGATGGTCTGCTGCTTTTGAGTTTAGAAAAATCTATCAGCCATAGAACTACTAACACTGCTAGAATAGCTAATGTAATAAGATTTGCCGTATCCATATTCACTTAGTTACCATCATATTTTGAAGTAAAAGATCTATTATGTCGTTTAAAGGGCTCTATTCTATTATTGATTTGTAACCAGGCCAAATCCCTTTTAACATTCTATGCCTTTTTTACCACTATAAAGACATCAGGACACCTAAAAATACCATGTCGACTCGAAAATCCAATTCACACTCATCAAAAACACTCAATAAAAATACTAAAAACGGTAAAAACACAAAAAGCAGCGTTCTTCGTATTATAGGTGGCCAATGGCGTAGCAGGCGTCTTTCATTTATTGCAGCTGAAGGCTTACGCCCTACTACAGATAGAGTCAGAGAAACACTTTTTAACTGGATTTCCCCTAATATCCCCGGTGCAAGATGCCTGGATCTATTTACAGGCAGCGGTGCCCTAGGTCTGGAAGCCCTGTCAAGAGAAGCTCGCACCGTCACATTTATTGACTTATCCCCTGGTGTGATTTCATCCCTCAAAGCTAATTTACAAACCTTACAAGCTACAAATGCCGAAGTAATCTGCACTGATTCGGTTAAATGGCTAAAGAACGCCAGTTCAAGACATGCCTACGATATTATATTTATTGACCCGCCTTTTCGTTGTAACTTAGTCCCACAATGCATATCCCTGCTTGAAGACTCTGCCCTGTTAAAAACGGGAGCCTACATTTATGTTGAAATAGAAAAAGAGACCATACAGCCTAAATTCCCTCAAAACTGGCGTCTGCATCGTGAAAAAGAAGCAGGGCAAGTCCGTTATATGCTTTTCATTAATCAGCCTCATCAAGACGATCAATAAGAAGGTTCCCATATTGATCACAAGTAACCGTCCAGCCAAGCTCGACCATCGTAGTCGACACCTTTTCCACAATTAGTAGCGGGCCAGTAATGGACTCCCCCACCTTCAACTGTGTTCGATAGCACACAGGGACGGGCTGTTTATAACCATAAATACTGGCATTTTCACTAAATCCCAAATTATCGGATTCAGGCGCTTGCAGCACTAAAGGAAGACCTGGCGAGGTCACGGCCACCCGCAATGTGACCATTTCTACGGGTCTGTCCATCTCATGACCATAGCGCGCCTTATGCAGCGCATGAAAATTTCTGGTCAAGTCTCTCACAGACTCCCAAGGAAGATTTAAAGTAAAACTTTGCCCTTTATAACGTAAATCAACAGAATATTTTACACTAATATCCCTCACGGCAACATTTTCATCTACCAATTCCTTGCGGCCCTTTTCAGCCATTTCATCAAACACTCCCATCATGTCTTCGGCATCGGCCAATAACTTAATATGTGTTTTCGAAAACTGCCGCTCATGTGGAGCCACGAGCATACCAAAAGCAGAGAGTACGCCACCATGAATAGGGACGACCGCTTTATTCATACCCATTGAGTCAGCTAGCGCGCAAACATGAAGACCGCCTGCGCCACCAAAGCAGCATAAGCGGAAGTGCTCAGGATTATAGCCTCGCTGGATTGATATCGTTCTTAACGCCCGGGTCATATGCTCATTTGCAATAGTAATAATGCCAAAAGCCGTCTCTATTATTGATAATCCCATCGTATCAGCTAGCGGTTTTATTGCCTTTTCAGCAGCGGCTACATCTAAAGCCATGCCGCCCCCTAAAAAGGCCTTGGGTCTTAGCCGTCCTAATATTACATTAGCATCCGTTACCGTCGGTTTTAAACCTCCCTGCCCATAACATGCTGGCCCTGGGAAGGCTCCTGCGGACTCAGGGCCCACCTGTAACATGCCACCTTCATCTATCCAAGCCAAAGAGCCGCCCCCAGCACCGATGGTATGCATATCAACCATAGGAACAGCGACAGGCCACGGTCCAATACGCCCTTCATTCGTTAGACGAATATCGCCATCAAGCAATGCGACATCAGTCGACGTGCCACCCATATCAAAGGTCATGAAACGTTCTTCACCTAACAGCCGACCTAAATATTGAGTAGCGGCTAAACCGCCAGCAGGGCCAGACAGTAGTAAATTTACAGTTCTCTTAGCCGCTTGACTCACGGCTATCGTCCCACCAGAAGACTGCATCATTGATACAGAGCAACCTTCAAGCTCTACCGCTAAACGGCTAAGGTAATGATCAACCTTAGGCCCTAGCCAGGCATTCAACCAGGTAGCGATTCCACGCTCGTATTCTTTGTACTCAGGTAAAACAAATGATGACCTAGCAACAAACAAGGCCTCAGGCAATGCTGATTCTATTTTTTTCTCATGCTCATCATCCAAAAATGAAAACAAAAGATTAATGGCGACTGATTCAGGCTTAAGCACATTTATTTGCTCGACTAAACAAGCAAGACCTTCATTCGTTAATGATTTAAGCACATTACCCGAGGCATCTACCCTACAATCTACCTCCAAACACAACGCTTCAGGTACAGGGGGTGCAATAGGCTCAGGCCTTAAATTATAAAGTTCAGGTCGTGTCTGCCGAGCTAGCGTTAGTACATCCTTCAAGCCCTTATTGGCCACATAAACCGTTTTAACACCCTTTCGCTCTAACGCCGCATTGGTCGCAACGGTACTACCATGCACTATAACTAACTGCCCATTTGATACAACGTCTGATAAGCCCATATCATTAATACCCATCAAAATCGCGCGAGAGGGGTCATCCGGCGTTGAGAGTGTTTTATGAATAGTGATTTTATTATTGGCCAGCAAAACAAAGTCAGTAAACGTACCTCCAGTATCAATCCCTAAGTGACTGTATGTATCAAAAGAATAATCGCTCACCTAACACTC
>JQIA01001342.1_pt1 | contig 13193 bp, 9 predicted proteins | sample 811431 | NCBI WGS metagenome assembly JQIA01 (sample SAMN02998118, study PRJNA258478) | marine sediment metagenome | biome: marine; feature: seafloor; material: sediment; isolation source: oil-polluted sediment collected from 3 locations (0.5 km, 0.7 km and 0.9 km)... | place: USA: Gulf of Mexico ... | reverse complement strand
CCTATATATGTACCTGCCGTAGCATCTAATGGAGAACTAGGCAAACATAGGGTGGAAATTGAATATAATTTTGAACCCAGTAGAAGGTTGAAAATATATCAATTTGATCCATTGCATCACGATATAGCTATATATTCCTTGCATTGATGATGAAAAACAAGGGTCTATTCTTGACCGTAATACTGCTAACAAGTTTTAGTTTAGGTTATTTTACAAAATCGATTAGATCTTTAAAAAATGAAATTCCTGAGAAATTAATTTCTCAGGAAAAATTGCCTTTATACGTCTGTCCAATGCACAATCACATCACCTCAAGTACACAAGATACATGTCCCATTTGTGGTATGGACTTAGAACTGAGTCATAGTAAGCACTTTGATGAATTAGAACCTGGTAATCCAGTTGTTTATTTGTCCTCATCAATAATAAACTCAATGTCTATCAAAAAAGGAATCGTCAATAGAGGAACCCTGCAAAGAAACGTAGAAACATTGGGTAAAATAACACGATTGGACCCTACAGCAAGAAACATAGTTACCAGCCCGATAGAGGGAAATATCAGTTATATAGCAAATAAATTTCAAGGTGATGATGTCAAACAAGGTGAATTATTGTTTTCTGTCACATCTGAACAACTTGACTTACTCATTGATGAGTATAAACTCGCAAGAAATGAAAACAACCTACCATTAACTTCAAATTTGTCAGACAAATTGCTCAAAATGGGACTAACAAATGATCAATTAAAGAACATTAATAACGCTGATGACAAGGATGTAAACCCTTCAATTAATATCTATGCCAAAGAAGATGGTTTTATCTTTATACGCAGAGGTGAAATTGCCAGTACAGTAAAACCTGGTTATACAGTTTTTAATATTGGTGGAGATTATCAACTCGCAGAAGTGACTGCAGAAATATTTGAAAGGGAATGGAGTCGTGTCAAAGAAGGCCAAAACGCCACCATGATACTGCGTAATTTACCTGGTGAAAGCTTTCAAGGAATCGTTAGCAGAGTTGAACCGCCTGTCGGATATACGACACGATCATTAGAGGTGAAATTAAAATTTAAAATAAATGATGAACGCATCTCACAAAGTATGTTTGCGCAACTTAGCATTAATGGCACTCCACGAAATGATTTATTGTTGGTGCCAACTACTGCTGTTATACAAGTACAGAACCAACAAAGAGTTGTTAGAATCAACTCACGTGGTGAATTTCAACCCATAGAAATAGTAGCTGGGGAAGAGTCAATGGGATTGACCGAAGTTATTTCAGGTTTACAAGAAGGAGATGCTGTGGTTACTTCAGGACAATTTTTGATTGACTCAGAAAGCCAATTAAAAGCTGGGTTTAATCGCTTAAACAGTTCTAATGATTAAGCTTTTATAAATTTCTATGATTAATTTGTTAATTAAATGGTCCATTAATAACCGCATCTTAGTGTTATTATTGACATTAATAATCAGCATTATTGGCTTACATGCCATGCTTACCAGGCCTATTGATGCTATCCCAGATTTATCTGATGTACAGGTTATTATCCGAACCAGTTATGAAGGTCAGTCCCCTCAAGTTATAGAGGACCAAATTACTTACCCCATTACTTCAGCAATGATGTCAGTTCCTGGCATTAAGATTGTTCGAGGTTACTCTTATTTTGGCGATTCTTATGTGTATGTCATATTTGAAGATGGCACCGATTTATATTGGGCCCGTTCACGGGTTTTAGAGTACTTAAACCAAGTTTCACAACAATTACCTGAAAACATTAAACCAGTGTTAGGTCCTGATGCGACAGGTGTTGGTTGGATTTATCAATATGCATTAATCGATAAAACTGGGCAGCACGACCTCTCAGAATTACGATCGATTCAAGATTGGTTATTAAAATATGAACTACAAACAGTGCCCGGCATCGCAGAAATAGCAACCATAGGTGGCATGGTTAAACAATATCAAGTCATTGTAGATCCCAATAAATTAAGAGGTTATTACCTGACCATTGCCAATGTCAAACAAGCCATAGAAGATTCCAATAATGAAGTCAGCGGCTCTGCAATAGAAATGGCAGAAGCGGAATACATGGTACGGTTTAAAGGTTATATTCACAACCTAAAAGACATAGGTCTAATCAGCGTTCCCACATTACGTCGCCGTCTGTCTATTTCATCGGTGTTATTAGATGACATTAGTTCAGAAATAAAAATTGGGCCAGCCATGCGCAGAGGTGTTGCAGACCTTAATGGGGAAGGTGAAGTAGTTGGCGGTATTGCTGTTATGCGAGACGGTGCAAATACGCTAGAAACCATAACGGCATTAAAGAAAAAAATCGAAAGTATAAAGCCAAGTTTACCCGAAGGTGTTGAAATAATCGAAACATATAACCGCGAAGACCTCATACACAGAAGCGTCAGTACCTTGACCAACCGAATTCTTGAAGAGTTTTTGGTTTTGATTCTGGTTTGTGGTTTTTTTCTTTATCACTTGAAATCCTCATTAGTGGTTCTCATCAGTTTACCAATTGGTATACTCACCTCCTTTATCATTATGCGTTGGCAAGGAGTAAATGCCAATATTATGTCTCTTGGTGGCATCGCCATTGCTATTGGCACAATGATGGATGCAGCCATTGTCATGATAGAAAATGTGCACAAGCACATAGAAAAAAACAACACTTCAAATCGCATACAAACCATCATTAATGCCTGTAGTGAAGTCGGGCCACCTCTATTTATGTCTTTACTTATTATCACCTTAAGTTTTGTACCAATATTTGTGTTAGAAGGTCAAGAATCTCGCCTATTTTCTCCCTTGGCTCACACTAAAACTTACGCGATGGCAGCAGCAGCAGGTTTGTCTGTAACCTTAGTACCTGCAATGATCGCTTTTTTGATTACAGGGAAAATCACAAAAGAAGAAAACATACCCATTAATAGATTTTTAATCAACTTCTATAAGCCCATTATTAAAAAAACATTGGCCCAACCATTAAAAATACTATTAATATCTTTTTTAATTTTAATCAGTGCGTATATTCCTCTCAAACAATTAGGCACTGAATTTATGCCTGAATTAGAAGAAGGTGATCTTTTGTATATGCCCACAACATTACCTGGAATATCGATAGGAAAAGCCCGAGAATTATTACAGCAAACTGATAGGCTAATCAAAACAATTCCTGAAGTTAAACAAGTATTTGGTAAAGTTGGCAGAGCAGAAACAGCCACTGACCCAGCACCTTTAACCATGATAGAAACCACCATTCAGCTCAAACCAAAAGATCAATGGCGTGCAGGTATGACCATTGAAAAAATTAAACAAGAGCTTGACAAAGCTGTGCAAATCCCAAGTTTAACCAATGCATGGCTGCAACCCATTAAAACCAGAATAGATATGCAATCAACTGGTATAAACACACCATTAGGACTTAAAATTTCAGGTCAAGACCTAGTTGTTATTCAAGATATCGGGCATCAGGTTGAAGTTATTTTAAAAGATTTTGACGCGACAAAAACTGTGTTTTCAGATCGCACCAATGGAGCCAGATACATAGATGTTGATATAAACAGACAAGCAGCAGCACATTATGGCTTAAGTATTGCTGATATTGAACAAGCGGCCAATATTGCTGTTGCAGGTAAAAACCTTACCATGACAGTAGAGGGTCGGGAAAGATACGCTATCAATTTAAGATACCCTCAACACTTGCGTGATTCAGTAACAAAACTGAAAGAACTTTCAATAGTCGCCACTGAAGATATACATGTGCAATTACAAGATTTAGCTGAAATAAGAATCATGGACGGTCCTCCTTTAATTAAAAGTGAAAACGGCAGATTAAACGGTTGGGTCTATGTCACTTTAAACTCAAATGATATTGGCAACTATATTGTCCAAGCGCAACAGTTGCTTGACCAACAATTAGATATTCCATCTGGATATACCCTCAGCTGGGCCGGTCAATATGAATATATGCAAAGAACGCAAGCTAAATTAGCTTATGTTATTCCGCTCACAGTATTAATAATATTCACATTATTGTTTATGAGCTTTAAACGATTAAGTGAAGCACTAATAGTGATGTTAACCATTCCATTTGCCTTGGTTGGTGGGTTTTGGTTGGTTTACTTGCTGGGTTATAATTTATCTGTTGCTGTTATTGTTGGCTTTATTGCCATAGCTGGAATTGCGGCTGAATTCGGAGTGGTTATGATAATTTACTTGCAACAAGCTGTAAAAGCTCAGAAGCCAAAGAACAGTGCAGAGTTGCTTAAAGCAATTATATATGGTGCTGCCATGCGTGTCAGACCCAAAGCCATGACAGTTACTGTTATTGTCATAGGATTATTTCCAATTATGCTATTTGATGGCAGTGGTTCAGAAATCATGCGCCGCATTGCAGCTCCAATGATAGGTGGAATGATATCAGCGCCACTGGTATCCATGTTTATCATCCCTATACTTTATTTTATGTGGAACAATAAAAAAATATGAAACTTAAATTTTTTAAAATAATGACGGTCGCTTTGATCTTGTTATTGTTAATTGCTTGTCAGCCTAAGCAAGCCATAAAACCTGATAATGTCAGTCAAACAACAGAACAAAAAGTTACTAAATTCTATCAGGGCATACAATACCGTCTTGCTCATGCAAACAGTATCGAGCCAGCAAATGATGGAAAAATACACATCACTGAATTTTTTCTTTATGGTTGCCCACACTGCTATGAACTTGAACCAAAAATACAACAGTGGCTTTCCCAACAAGACAATGTTGAGTTTACTCGAGTCCCAGCAATACTAGGACCTACCTGGGTTGAGATGGCTAGGTTTTACTATGTAGCTGAACACTTAGGGGTGCTGGAATCATTACACATTCCATTTTTTGAAGAAATTCATAACAGTGGTAAGCAATATTATAGTGAATTAGCCATTCGTGGTTTTTTTATTAAAAACGGGATTCGCGAAGCGGATTATTTAATGGCCTATAACAGTAAAGAAGTTAAAGAAAAAACCAATAAGGCCAGAATATTATCGGTACAATACTCTCTTAGAGGCGTGCCAATTATTATCATCAATAACAGATGGAAAACAGCTCCATTCTATGTCAAAAACCAAGAACAAATGTTTGATGTTCTGAGTTATCTGATTACATTAGAAACAAAGGCGAAATAATATGAAAAAATTATATGTATTTATAATAATAGTTGCCATTTTAAACTTTCAAAATTCAATGGCACGAGAAAGTTCTGTTTATCCAGGGCTTTATCAAGCCACAATAAAAAAAGTCGCTGCTTCCAATAAAATAAAACTGGCTATAGATGTTTGGGCAGGATATCAACGACAAATACTAATTACTTTGCCTCATTTAGATATTCCAAAACCTTATAAAGACGCACCTGAATGTCATTTAAAACTAATTTATGATGGATTGAAATTCACAAAAAACAAAATCAATCAAGCGCAAAAAATTGAAGTCAAGAATATTAAAATGGAAGACAGTACTACAAATCTTGGCAGTGCGGAAATTTATTTAGATAATATAAAGCTCAGTAAACAATTGATCAAAAATAATTATGCCCGCCTTGACAAAATAGCAAAAGACAAAATATGGTGCACTGATGAAAAATGAATTTATTCTATTGTTATTAACATTATTTGCTTTATTAACAATGAGTGCCTGTACCAGCCATAAAAGCCCAACAGAAAGTAACACTTTAACAACCATTGGTTTTAAGCAAGAAATCAACAAGAATATTCCAATATACACAGGAAAGACCAGAACAGGGTTAACCATTTATAAATTAACTTGTAAGGGCTGTCATGGTAAAAACACACAAGGCGCTCCACTGCCCGGTGATAAACAAGATTGGAATCAAAGATTGAAACAAGGCATGCCCCAATTACTCAAGCATACAGTGAATGGATTAGGTGACTATATGCCAGCCAAAGGTGGTTGTTTAGACTGCCGTTCCGAGGAACTCTTGGCTGCAATTAAATACATGATAGAATTGCCAGAAATAAGATATGATTTTTAAGACTCTATTTATCTTTTCTTAAAAAAAACAATTCTCGTCCTATTTCACGAACTGTAATGAAGTTAAGAGGGAATTCCAATAACACATGAAGGACGCTGAAAAAGAACAATAAGACTATGCCAGTTTTAAAATCATAGAAATAAATACTGATTGAAGCCATCCAAGCTAAGATAATCAGCAGTATCCTTAATTTGCTAATCTTATGCCAACCGATGGTTTTGATTTTAATAAACCAGTTTAAGTAATGAAATGTATAAATAAAGGCTAAAAATCTAAAGGTAGCTATTATTGAATCATTTTCAATATTTCTATTTAGTGATGTCGTTATTTGATTCGCAAGAGTAGTAAATGGCTTGATGTACTCAAGGCTATCTTGGCTCATTTTAAATGTGTTTGATTCAGGTATGATAAGAATGGAAATTATACTTAAAAGATAAATCACAACTGATGTATAACCAGAAAAGCTTTTGTCTTTTAAGCTGCCATAAAACATGAATAAAAAGGTGAAAACAAAAACATGAATAACAGTCGGAAGTAACGTGATAAAAATAAGGCTAATGGCCTCAAAATGAATTAACCAATAACCTATGGGAATCAGTATTAGGCATGTGAGTAAAGAATACCGCTTTGATCTTGAAATTGTAGATAATAATGCCAAACAAAAAGCCATGAGTAATAAAAAATTGCTTGCCTCATTGAATACTATAACTGAAATAAAATTCAAAATGGCAATAATGTACAAAAGGCTGCTTTGAGTTTTTATGTTGCAATAATAGTTTCTATCATGTAGCCATGATATTTCGGTAAAATAATGTAATGGACCAAGCACGGCATAAGAAAATAAAAATAATTCAAATGGCAAGTTCCATGCAGTTATTGCTGAAACAATAATCAAAAGACTGTTAAGATGGTTTGTATTGTGCAATTTGTTTTATGTTGGTATCTAAATGAATAATATACATAATGTTACCGTAGTTTCATTATTATTTATAGTTTTATATTTTCTTGGTTGGATTTTTCCTGATTACTGGTGGGGCAGTCATTCACTGGCTTTCTTGCCAGTCTATATTAATGTTCTATTTGTCATAATACTAGCTATTACTTGGCGTTTTTTTTCTACTAATTATTCTGTTTTAGATTATGACTTAAATGACATCTCAAATCTTAATTATGTTGGTTTAACTCTTTTAATTGGTGGAGGAATGGGGGTTTTGTTTTATCAGTTTCCCATTGCAATGGATGCGACAGGAGATAGTTTAAGGTTTAAAAATTTATTTAGTGGACCTGATAATCAATTTAAACAAGTGTATCTAGATACTTTTTTAAGTTGGAATGTTATTGACTGGCAGAATGGCGAAAGAACGGTTTTAAATGGAGCCCATTACCTTGTTCATATCTCAGGGCTTTCAGCAGAGCAGGTTTTTAAATGGATAGCAGCAGTTTGTGGTTGCCTTTATTTAATGACTGTGATGTTGTTTCTGCGATTTTATAATTGTGAAAATAATATCAAAATAACCTCAGGGCTATTATTCATTAGTGCTCCATTTATATGGATGTTTTTTGGACACATGGAAATATATGCACCTTCGGTATTGGCTGTTGCATCATTCGGAATGCTGTCGTTAATATTTTTGAGTAATCCCAGTGGGTTTAAGTTGTTTGCTTTGTTTGTTTTACTGTATCTCGCTATAAAACTTCACACAGGACATTTCTTATTGCTTGTGCCTTTTTTGTTATCTTTGCTGTGGTACTACAAGCGCAATAAAAATAAATTTGTAAGGACTTTTAATTGGAAAGTACTATCTTTAATACTATTAATACCTGTCGCAGTAGCAGGGTTTTATTTGTATTTCTTTGTGTTTCAAGATCACATTGATTTGAGAGTCACAGCACCATTGAATGAACAATTGTTTTTGCCATTGTTTGCTCCGCCAGCGCCACTTGATAGATATAATATCTTGAGTTTTGCTCATATTTTTGACTTTTTCAATATGCTTCTGATGTTGTCGTCAGCGGCTTTCTTTATTGTGATCGTGGTCTTGTTGTTCTATCGCAAAGTGACAAATTGGAACCACCCAAATGTGTTGATTTGGGGAATTACTTTAATATTGTATTTGGGGTTTTTCTTTGTTTTTAATCCATTATTAGGCATGCCCTTGGATATGGATTTGTTTTCATTGACAGGACCTGTATTGATAATATTTACAATGACTCTGTTAACCAATATTCAAGGACCGATAAATTTTAATCCATTGTACAGAGGAGTCATTGTACTATCGTTTTTCACTTTACCACTGATTTTGGTCAATGCCAATGCCTCATTTGTCGCAAAAAAATTAACCAGTTTAGGAGTTAGAACTTTCGGTACTTATTGGATGGGTGCAGTTCGGCCAATGTTGGTTAGTATGGCAGTTTATGCCAATGACTTAGATGAATTTGATCTGCATGTGGATCAATTGCTGAAGCGTATTAAAAAGGATGTCACTGATAAGAATGATATTGAATATGCAGAATTGTTACGCAGGATAGCTCTACAATATTCAGATGGCTTCCATCAGGCTGATGTGGCATTGGAGTATTATAAGCAATCTTATTATTTTAACATCGCTAATAAAAGAACAGCATTGTCCCTGTTAGAAGGCTATTTTAAACAAGGTGATTTTGCTAAATCATACGAAGTAAGTCAGCAATTAATCGCCATTCAGTACCCCAGTTATGAAACAGCCTTACGTATAGCGATTCACTGTGCACTAATGAATGAAAACTATCAGGCAGCAATAAAGCACAGTCATGAGTATCTGAAATTAAAACCAGAGGATGAATTCATGCAATCTATAAACACCCAACTCAAATCTGGTATTAACTTAAAAGAAATTAAAAATGCTTTTCAGAATTAATTCAAACAGACTGTTAATAACAAGTTACATGGAGTCAAAATACTGTCATTCTTTTTGAATTTTTTCATTTAACCTAGATAATAAATATAGTTCTAGGTATGATTCAAAATCAAAATAAATTAACTGGGGACACTATGAAAAAGCCTATCGCTATTTTCTTCTTATTTATATCAAATAATCTCATTGCACAAATCAGCAATGAAGTATTAGGAACTGGAGTGGGAGAACTTTATTTGTGTGATAATCCAGTTAATCCAGGTGTTGGTGATTTTGGTCTTTATTGTACGGCTACTGGAGCAGGGAGTTCCATTACATCCGGTGATAGTAATGTTTTTATAGGAGACAATGCTGGTATGTCGGTTTCTTCAGGCTCTCTTAATACCTTTGTAGGTGAGAGTGCGGGTTTAAATCAAACGACAGCCAGTGACAATACATTTATTGGCCAACAAGCTGGGTTTTCAGTCACTACAGGTAATGACAATACCTTTATCGGAAAACGAGCTGGTTTCTCAAATACAGCATCGGATGGAACCTTTGTTGGCTCTGAAGCAGGTTATTTCAACACATCAGGTGCTAACAATGTATTTATTGGTGAAGAAGCAGGCTTTTATAATACCACGGGACGAGACAATGTTTTTGTGGGTGAAGATGCTGGTTATAAAAATACTGATGGCGATGATAATACTGCTATAGGTAATCAAGCGCTACGCTCAAATAGGATTGGAAAACTCAATACCGCTATTGGAAACCAATCTGGTTGGAATCTAGGGGAAAATTCAGATGTGGTCATCTCCTCAAGAAATACATTGGTTGGTAATGGTTCCGGTTATGACATTCGTTCAGGTCAAGGCAATACCATGCTGGGAGCTAATGCTGGAGAAAATACAGAAGGTTCTGATTTCAATACATTTGTTGGTGTTTTCTCAGGCTGGGATAACAACCGTAGCAATAACACCTCTAGTGCTAGCAGAAATACAGGGCTGGGAGTATTTGCAGGCTATAACAACCGAGAAGGGCAAGACAATGTATGGCTTGGGGCTTTTGCTAATTCAGGGACTTGGGGTTCTACTCCAGGTCTTGTGGATGAAATGCATACTGAAACAGCAGTTTCCACTGGTCTTGACAAAGCTGGAGCTGGGGATACAACCATATATCGTACTACAGTACTTGGAGCATCTTCCGCAGTAAGAGAAAATGATGGCATTGCCATTGGTTATCTTGCTAGAACCTTCGGTGATTCAGCTATTGTTATAGGGAGTCGGGCAGACAGTAACAATGCTTTAGCCGACTTTTCTATTGCCATTGGAGCATCAAGCTCTACTATTCATCCTGAGTCTATAGTGTTGGGATATCAGACCGTAAGTCATGCGGCTAGAACATTTACGGTTGGAAATGCCAATACACTGAGTTGGGATCCTAGCAGTGATTCGGTTACTAGTTTAGGAGTCAGTGGCTATCGGTTTAGTGATGTTTTAACAAATAAAATTTCGGTAAATGCCACAACTAGCAATGCAGCAAAAATTGATTTATTTGCCGATGCAGGAGCATCTAATGATGACAAATGGAGTCTATCAGCAGCCAATGGTGGTGATTTTTCAATCAGTTCATTTGTTAGTGGTGTTGATGTAAATAAGCTATCTATTGCCAACAATGGAAATGTTGTCATTGCTGGGGATTTAGCCTTAAACTCAGATGAACGTTTAAAAACCAATATTAATTCAATTACTAATTCTTTGGCAACTGTTATGCAATTAGATGGTAAAACATACCATTGGAAAGATAAAAATAGAGCAGTTGGTGAGCACCTAGGGTTTATTGCTCAAGAGGTGGAAGCCATTTTGCCAAACCTCGTTAGTGAAGGTAAACAAGGCATTAAATCAGTCAATTACCAAAGTGTTATTCCCCTTCTTACCAATGCAATAAAAGAGTTGAATGAGAAAAATGATAAACAAGATGAGATGATTGTACAATTGCAATCTCTAGTAGAGCAACAACAAGCTTTAATAATTAAGTTATCTAAATAACACAAATTAACCGGTGCTAAGCATGAATAAATTATCCGCAATAGGCTTGTTAGTTATATCATCTGTTATAAATGCTGGGACATTAACAGTAAATAATGCTGCTAATTTCACAGGTACAGGAAGTTTGCTCGGGGATTTAGTAGTAGAAACAGGTGGAAATGTTGCGCCAAGTAGTGGTTGCCTCAGTGTAAACAATGCCAGCTTTAGCGCAGGAAGTAACTTGTCAATCACTCTGGCAGGAACTAATGAATGTGTAAATTACTCACAGTTACAAGTCAATGGAACGGCTGATTTGGGCATGGCAAATTTAACGGTTGTTACCGATAATTATGCACTACAAGTGAATGATGATTTTATTATTCTTGCCAATGACAGTAACGACAATATAATCAATACATTTGTCCAATTGCCTGAAGATGAAATATTTATATTAGATGGCAAAAATATGTACATGAGCTATTTAACTGGTGATGGCAATGATGCTGGTTTTACTTTTGAGGAGAGGTACAACGTTGGCGGTTCTGTTTTTGGTTTAGCTAATAGCAACTCTGTAACTCTACAGAACAATGGCACTGATGATATCACGATGCCAGCTGTTGGTGACTTTACATTTAGTGATCAAAATGATGGAAGCAACTATGCCGTCACTATTTCAAATTCAACCTTAACGGCTCCAGACCAATCCTGTGACGTAACGGGTGGTAATAGTGGCAATAATAATGGTACTGGAACCATTTCAGGAAGCCATGATGCCAGTATACAAGTTACTTGCACGACCACTCAATATACAATTGGTGGTACAGTCTTTGGTTTAATTAATGGCAACCAAGTTGTACTTGGATTAAGTAATGGTGATATGGTTTCAGTTTCAAACGGACTTTATGATTTTACCGCCATTGATGATACTGAAACTGGCTTTAACTATATTGTTTCGGTCATTACAGATCCATCAAGTCCAGCTCAGACCTGTTTAATTTCAAACCCAACTGGAATTATGCATGGCTCAAATATTTCTAATGTTAATGTCAACTGTTCTGATGCTCAATACTTGGTTGGAGGTTCTGTAACCGGATTGGCTCCAGGCAATGACCTTACTCTAACTCTTGGAGCAGAAAATCTTGTTGTAACCGGTTCCAGCTTTGTATTTGTAAATACTCTTGATGACTTAACAGGCTATAATGTTAATGTAGCTATTGACCCCACAAGTCCAAATCAAACCTGTACTATTATGAATGGAGTCGGCGCAATTGCCGGAACGGATGTTGATGACATTGAAGTGACATGTACAAGCAATGCTTATTTTATTGGAGGTAACGTGACAGGTTTATTAATAGGTAATTTTGTTGAATTACAAAACAATACAGGTGATAACAAGCCTATCTTTAATAATGGCGTATTTGTTTTTAACACACCAATAACAGATGAAGAACCCTATAACGTAGAAATTATAACTGAAGCCATTGACCCCATCCAACCTTGTAGTGTTGAATTTGGTAGTTCTGTTGTGGCAGGAGAAGATGTTATTGATGTTGAACTCAATTGCTTATTAGGTGATGATTTAATTTACAGACATGGTTTCGAAGATGGTCCACCAAACACATAGTATTAGTGGGTTATATGGAGTGGTTGTTGAGGGTGTTTACACTATACATAAGACCCTATACGCTAAAGAGTACACTTGTAAATATGTGGACACATCTAAATAAAAATATTCTTTTAAATTGTGAATTTTTTTAAAGTACTAGGAAATGGGATATTAAAACCTCATAACATCCAGATTAATAAATCACATGTCGAAGAAACAATTCCTTTTTCCCTTTAAGTAAAAATTGATGACGATGTTTTATCAGTTAAATCGATTCTTACCGAAACCCCGATATCGGCTTTTCAAAAATAAAAATATAAAGATGTGAAAATTTTGTTAATAAAAGAGCAACATAAATATTGCTAAACAAATGTGAAACAATTTAACTTAACCATACAAAGTCAAGGCCGAGGTTTTTATTTGATAACCAATCAAATTGAGCAAGCATTAGGAGACAGTCTTGAAAAAGTAGATATTGGACTTCTACACATTTTTTTAAAGCATACGAGTGCTAGTTTAACGATAAATGAAAATGCTGACCCAACAGTGAGAGAAGATTTTAAAAATTTTGAGGAGAAACTTGTACCACGAGATTTTCCGTATAGGCATGATATGGCGGGGCCTGATGATTGCCCCGCCCACAT
>JQIA01001341.1_pt1 | contig 13197 bp, 7 predicted proteins | sample 811431 | NCBI WGS metagenome assembly JQIA01 (sample SAMN02998118, study PRJNA258478) | marine sediment metagenome | biome: marine; feature: seafloor; material: sediment; isolation source: oil-polluted sediment collected from 3 locations (0.5 km, 0.7 km and 0.9 km)... | place: USA: Gulf of Mexico ... | reverse complement strand
AGCAATAACGCTAAAACACAAACAAAAAATTGTAATAATAGTCTTCATATTTATATTTGAATTGGTTTATTTCTCGAAATATACGGAAAATTAGAATGAATAAAAGCCTTGACTAACAAAAAAGATTTTGAAAGCAAACTATATAAAAGACTAAAAGCTCTTATAAGTTATTCTACAGTAACGGCTTTGGCTAAATTTCTAGGTTGATCTACATTTCTATCTAACATCAAAGCGATGTGATAGGATAATAACTGCAATGGAATAGTTGTCACTAATGGAGATAACGTTTCTGGAGTATTTGGCACTTCCATAATATAATCTGCCAATTCCCTAACAACAGTATCTCCTTCTGTTACTACAGCGATAATTTTTCCTTTTCTAGATTTTATCTCCTGAATATTACTCACTACTTTTTCGTAATGATTACTATTTATAGCAATAACAACAATTGGCATTTGCTCATCTATTAATGCAATAGGACCATGTTTCATTTCGGCAGCAGGATATCCTTCTGCATGAATGTATGATATTTCTTTTAACTTAAGCGCTCCTTCTAAGGCAACTGGAAAATTATAACCTCTTCCTAAATAAAGAAAATTTGTTGCGTTTTTAAATATTTTAGCGATCTCTTCAATATCATCATTCTTTTTTAAAGTTTTAGCAACTTTTTCAGGTATTAGCTCTAATTCTCTTAAATGCAACATATAGTCGCTTTGAGATATTGTCCCTTTAACTCTTGCTAATTTTAATGCAATCATGGTTAATACTGTGATCTGTGTCGTAAAAGCTTTAGTAGAAGCAACTCCAATTTCTGGACCTGCATGGGTATACGTTCCACTATGAGTTGCTCTAGAAATTGTAGAGCCTACTACATTACAAATACCATAAACAAATGCACCTTTTTCTTTAGCGAGTTTTATGGCCGCAAGTGTATCTGCTGTTTCCCCACTTTGTGAAATCGCAATTACCACATCTTTTTCTGTGATAACAGGGTTTCTATATCTAAATTCTGAAGCATATTCAACCTCAACAGGAATTCTTGCCCAATCCTCAAAAATATATTCTGCCACCAAACCAGCATGCCAAGAAGTTCCACAAGCAACTATTATTATTCGATCTGCATTGGTAAATTTTTCAATATAATCTTCTAAGCCACCAAGCTTAATGATTCCTTTATCTGCAAGAAGCCTACCTCTATAGGTATCTTTTATAACAGATGGCTGTTCGAAAATTTCTTTTAACATAAAATGATCGTAACCTCCTTTTTCTATTTGCTCAAGATTAAGTTGAAGTTCCTGAACGTAAGGCGCAACAATACTGTCATCCTTAATTTTTCTGATTTCTATATCTCTTCCTTTACGAATAATTGCCATTTCTTCATCTTCTAAATAAATAGCATTATTTGTAAATTCTATAAAAGGGGAAGCATCACTTGCTACAAAAAACTCATCATCACCAATTCCTATAGCCAACGGACTACCAAGTTTAGCTACAATTATTTCGTCTGGTTTATTTTTATCAAATATCGCAATTGCATAAGCACCTACTACTTGGTTTAATGCTATTTGAACAGCTTTCCCTAATTTTACATTTTCATTTTTCTTTACATCTTCAATTAAGTTTACCAACACTTCTGTATCCGTATCAGAACTAAAGGTATACCCTCTATTTATTAATTCTTCTTTAATAGAATTATAATTTTCGATAATTCCATTATGGATAATTACCAAATCTCCACTATTAGAAAAATGTGGGTGTGAATTAATGTCATTTGGAATTCCATGAGTTGCCCATCGAGTATGACCGATACCTAATTTACCAGTTTTACTAATTTCTTTTTCTACCCTTTCTTCTAAGTCTGCTACTTTTCCTTTTGTTTTACAAAGTTGAATTGTTTCGCCATCATAAAGAGCAATTCCTGAGCTATCATACCCTCTATACTCTAAACGCTTTAGCCCATTCATTATAATAGGATAAGCCTCTCTATTTCCAATATATCCAACGATTCCACACATAAGGTAAAAGTTTATTAATTAGGTTCTAAATACGATATCTCCAGTTTTAACCTTTTTTCTTCATTTGCTGTGTTATTACCAAACAACACTGTTCCTTCATGAGAAATCACACCACTTCTTAGCACTTCTTTTATTCTAGGCAATGGACCCTCAGGGTTTGTAAGACTATCCACAACATGAAAACCACTTATAAGTACATTTTGAGAAACCATAAGACCTAATTGCACATTGGTAGAGTCCTTATTTATAAGGTTACTTATATGGTTTGTAAGTCTTATTTTATAATACTCTCCTAAATTATCACTTCCTCTTTCTAACCTTCCTAAATGAGTAGTCACTGCATCAACGGGTTGATTGCCAGATGTAGTATCCAGAAAATAATCGGTTAATACGGTGTTGTTATCTAAATCGAAAATAATTATACGTTCTGGTTCTGTAGATCCTCCTGTAATTTTATCTTGATCCACATAAAACTTTAAATTGGCATCATTTACCAATATCTCTCTATTCCTTAAATCATCCAATTCAGCTGAAACACCATCTTCATCCGTATCGCTAAAAAGATTTATTACAGTAATAATACCTTCTCCTCCCCTTATATATAAATTTTCTTCTCCATTTACAAGATCTGGATCTTCAATAGCCCCAATAATATTTTGCGGCAATTCGTTAGTATGAGTGTTTAAGCTTACTCCTCCAAAATTCAATGAATAACTATTATCCTCAACGGTTTTATAAATTATATCCCCATCTTCATCTAACTCATAATTATTGTCATCATCAAATGTGGGTTCTTCATAATTATAATTGATCGTAATTTTTGCAAATTCCGGGTTAAAAATAAACAAACTCCCATCATCTGTATTGGATTCAATTTTAAAATACAATCCCCTAAAATATTCCTTAAAATTGTTATTACTTGTTAAAACTTGTTCTCCTTCTTGATCTAAAATTTTTTCTTGAAAAAACTGTAATGGCAGTTCTACTCGAAGTCCAGGAGCAACGTAGGTAGTATCAATAATTTCTTCGTCATCCTCCCCAATAGTAGTATTTGTAACAATATACCCTTCATCACTAGGTACAAAATCTTCAATCTCAAAAGTTAAAGAAGGTATTGAATTAATTATTAAATTATCTTCAAAAATTGGCCCTTGATTAGAGTAATACAATTGTGGGTCTTGAAAATTAGATTCTGGATCTGTATCTCTCAAAAAGTAATTAGACTCGTATAATGTAATGTTAATAGGGCTATTACCGTAAACAGAATCTAATGTATATGTAATTTCCGCGTCATTGCCACTTCCTTCTTCTTCAGCATTGCTATAAAAAGGAATATAAAGGATAACACTTTCTGCGCTAAGAGTACGCCCAATAGAATCTCCGAAAATTGGATCTGGTTCCGATAAAACCACCTGAGTTAATAAATTTACAGTAGATTTTCCGAAAACGTGATCGTTATATACCCCCATGCTATGTACTGGTACAATATTAGTTTGAAGAGGATCTAAAACTCTACTATAGGCTACTATATTATCACTAACTTGAAGTAAAGTTAATAGGTCATCATCTCCTATTACATCTACTCCAATGGTATTAAAATCTTCATCGCAGGATGCAACTGCTATTATAAAAAATAATATTGCCATAATTTTTGGCAAGGCATTTAATGTTTTCATAAAAAATAAAATGAATGTATTATTGTAATACTTTTGAAAGGTAAAAATCTAAATAAGCCTCGGAAAAAACCTCTTTTTTGTGATATTTTAACACTGGCATTTCAAGTTCTTTAAGATATTCATCAAGTGCATCCGGTAAATTATCTGAACCAATAATTAAAGCATCCGAATTATTTATTGCAACCTTCATCATATTTACATAATCTGGTTCTTTTAATTCTTGAACGTGCTCATCTTTTATACCGTCAAACTTTAATTTGTTTATCACTTCAGAACTAAGAGTACCATCAAATCCTTGACCATATAGAGAAGTTACGATTTTACTGTTTTCAAACAAAGGTTCTTTGTCATAGTAGGTTCTTAAATATAATGGCAAAAAAGAAGCAAGCCAGCCATGTACATGAATAATATCTGGAGACCAATTTAATTTCTTAACTGTTTCAATTACACCTTTTGCAAAGAAAATAGCTCGTTCGTCATTATCGCTATAAAATTTCCCATCTTCATCAGCGTAAGTAGCCTTACGCTTAAAGTACTCATCATTATCGATAAAGTAAACTTGCATACGCTCTTTTGGTATAGATGCCACTTTAATAATAAGAGGCATATCCATGTCATTGATTACTAAATTCATACCCGACAAACGAATAACTTCATGCAATTGATGTCTTCGCTCATTGATATTTCCATATCGAGGCATAAATATTCTAATCTGACCCTTTTTACTATTTACCATTCGGGGAGCTTCAAACGACATTGAAGAAATCTCTGTCTCTGGAAGGTAAGGTATTACTTCTGAAGACACATACAAGATTCTTTTATCTTTCATAAACTATACTTTTTCGAGTTGCTTTTTAAAGCAAGCAAAATTACGAAAATTTATGCAGTTTGACTTTAATATATTAATTTTACTGTTTTTAATTTTATACTTATGATTAATCACGAAAATAATGCTTCTTTACAACAAGCACTTTCTCCTTTTTTAGAGAATTGCAAAAGTATCGGCTTTGTACCAACCATGGGAGCTTTACACAAAGGACACCTATCTTTAGTTGAACAAGCTTGTAAAGAAAACGATTGTGTTGTGGTTAGTATTTTTGTAAACCCTACTCAATTTAACAAAGCACAAGATTTAGAAAAATACCCAAGGACTCTTGATAGTGACCTTGAATTATTAAAAAGTATAAAAGGAAATATTTTTGTTTTTTCACCTAATGCCTCTGAGTTATATAAAAACAATATTTCATCAAAAAAGTATAACTATTCTGGCATAGAAAATGAAATGGAAGGTAAACATCGAGAGGGTCACTTTGATGGAGTAGGAACCGTACTAAATCTTCTTTTTAGAGTTGTGAAGCCTAATAAAGCTTATCTTGGTGAGAAAGATTTTCAGCAATTACAAATTGCAAAAAAATTAGTCGAAATAGAAAACCTGCCTGTAACTATTATAGGCTGTCCAATAATAAGAGAAAAAAGTGGATTAGCCATGAGTTCTCGAAACAAAAGACTTAGAGAAAAACAGTTAAATGAGGCAACATTAATTTTTAAAACCCTAAAAGAAGTTCAACAAAATTTCGATATTCTGAATTTTTCACAATTAAATAAACTGGTTGAAAATACTTTTAAAAAGAACCGTTTTCTCGAGCTTGAATATTTCGAAATTGCCAATAGTAAAACACTCCAAACCGAGTCAAGTAAATCCCCTAACACAAGTTATAGAGCATTTATTGCCGTTTTTGTAGATGGCGTTAGACTAATAGATAATATCGCTTTAAATTAATACCTTTGCCCGCATGCAAATACACGTAGTAAAATCTAAAATTCATAGAGTTAAGGTAACTGGCGCAAACCTTAATTATATAGGTAGTATTACCATAGATGAAGATTTAATGGAAGCTTCAAATATCATTGAAGGAGAAAAAGTTCAAATTGTAAATAACAACAATGGGGAACGCTTAGAAACCTATGCAATTCCTGGCCCTCGAAATAGTGGAGAAATAACTTTAAATGGAGCTGCAGCTAGAAAAGTAGCACCAGGTGATATTCTTATATTAATCACTTATGCAATGATGTCTATCGATGAAGCTAGAAACTTTAAACCTGCTCTAGTATTTCCAAACGAAGAAAACAATCTACTCTCTTAATTTGAATAAATCAATTATAAAATTTTTGAAAATAGCTATCCCCTTGGGGCTTGGTGTTTTTTTAATTTATTATTCCTATACCAGATTTACTTCACAACAGTTAGAAGAAATCTCTTTTTATTTTAAAAAAGCGGATTACAACATTGTTGCTTTATCTGTATTTTTAAGCTTATTAAGTCATCTTTTAAGGGCTTATCGTTGGAGCTTTATGTTAGAATCCTTAGGTTATTACCCGAAAATTCTCAACAATTTTATGGCAGTAAATGTTGCATATATAATGAATATTTTTATTCCAAAAAGCGGAGAAGTATCCAGAGCTGTTATTATTAATAAATACGAAGACATCCCTTTTGATAAAGCTTTTGGAACGATTATATCTGAAAGAGCAATAGATGTTTTAATTCTTTTTGGGTTTACTGCAATTGCATTATTGCTTCAATTCGACTTGTTGTATGCCTTTTTAACAGACATCATTCAGCCCTCCAAACTTTATTTAGTCTTAGGGCTACTTTGCTTGTTAGTTATTACTTTCTTTTTATTCTTAAAGTATTCTAAATCTAGTTTTCAACAAAAACTAAAGCAATTTTATTTAGGCATTAAAGAAGGCGTGTTTAGTATCCTTAAAATGAAAAAAAAGAAAGCCTTTATTTTATATAGTTTTATAATTTGGGGGCTCTATTTGCTTTCTTTTTATACAGCATTACACGCTTTAGAAGAGACGTCTACTATATCTTTTGCAGTGATAATTATTACATTTGTCGTAGGAAGTTTTTCATTTGCTTTCACCAATAGCGGTTTTGGAACCTATCCTTTTTTTATTGCTGGAATTCTTTCGGTATTTAGTATTCCTGAAACTATCGGCACTGCATTTGGCTGGATTGTTTGGACCTCAAATATCGCCTCCATAATATTTTTTGGAGGGTTATCCCTTATTTTACTTCCTTTTTATAACAGAAATACTAAATAGCAATTTTTTATTCCTGAAAATATTTAGCTTATAAAAATCGTTATCTTACCCCATTAAATAAATCTATCTTTTATGAAGAACATCATTCTAACATCCCTTTGTCTATTAGTTAGCATTTCTACTTTCGCTCAATCTAAAATTATTTACGAAGAAATTAAATCTTATAAATTAGACGAATCCCGTAGATTAAAAATTCAACTCCCACGAGATTACGAAACGAATACCGATAAAGTTTATCCAATTGTTTTAGTACTAGATGCAAATTATTTATTTGAACCTGTAGCGGGTAATGTAGATTATTTTAGCTACTGGGAAGACATGCCAGAATCCATTGTAGTAGGGATTATGCAGGGTGATAGTCGATACGACGATTGTAATTATGACGACACTAACTTTATGCCAATAGATTCTGGTGCTAATTTCTTTGAATTTATAGGATTAGAACTCATACCTTATATAGATGAAAAATATAGAACAGCAAAATTTACTATTGCAATAGGTCATGATTTTACAGCTAACTTTATTAACTACTATTTATTTAAAGATCCTCCTTTATTTAATGGATACATTAATCTAAGTCCAGATTTAGCACCATTAATGGATGAGCGAATCCCAGAAAGAGTTCTAAATATTCAATCTAAAACCTTTTATTATTTAGCTACTGGATCTGATGACATCAAAGATTTAAGAGAAATATCTGAAATGCTAGACATTTCATTAAAAAGTATAGAAAGCGATAACTTTGATTATTATTTCGATAATTTTGATGGTGCTACTCATTATTCATTAGTAGCTCGTGCCATTCCTTCCGCTTTAGAAAAAATGTTTTCTGTATACCGGCCAATAAGTAAAGAAGAATATACCGATGTATTACTTAAATTAGAAACCCCAATCTATCAATATTTAGTAGATAAATATAAAACAATCGAAGATCTTTTTGGTTTAACAAACCCTATTCGTGTAAATGATTATATGGCTACTCTAAAAGCTGCTGAAAAAAGAAAGCAATGGGAGTCGCTTAGAGATATTGCTACAATGGCAATAAGACAATATCCTGAAACTGCTTTAGGACCCTATTATATGGGTCGTTTTTATGAAGAAACAGGAGAGCCTAAAAAAGCAATGCGTACTTATCAAGCAGCTTATGAAAAAGAGGAGGTTGAATTTATTACTGTCGATCTTATGTTAGATAAGGCAGATAAAATAAAAGAAGATTTCGGATATTAATTAATATCCAGTTAAAACAAAAAAACCCTTCGATTTACTCGAAGGGTTTTTTATTACACAAATTGTATTTAACTCTACTCTTTTATCATACGTTTAACAATAGACCCTTGATCACTATATATTAAAATATTATAGGATGCTGCGGCCAAACGAGAGACATCAATTGTTTTTTCAATTCCCATATTTCTAAGGTCGATAGTTTTTACTATCCTATCATTAAGATCGTAAATTACTGCCTTAGTAAGTAATAGGGATTGAGGGTTACTTATAATTACATAATCCTTTGATGGATTAGGATAAATAAGTATACTCCCAACAGTTAGTTGATTATCACCAACTCCAAGAAGAGTTTCAATAGTAAGCTCGAAAGAACAAATACCAATATTACTAGATTCATCTTTAGCAGACATATTTATCGTGTAAACCCCTTCAGGAAGTAATGTTCCTGCTTCTGGGTCCTGTGTGACAAAAATCATTTCAGATTCTGTACAATTATCTGTTACAGTCGCTTCTCCATTAGCTAGGAAATCTGGAACTTCCCAGAATGTTTCACCATCTTCCAAGAATTGTGTTTGATCTTCTGGACAAATAATTACTGGCTTTTCAGTATCCAATACAATAATGGTTGTTGTACAAGTTAATACATTTCCATTACCATCATCGACTGTCCAAGTCACCAAGGTATCGCCAAATAAGAACTTCTCACCATCAAGGGTAGATATTCCATTAATATCATTGATTACCGTTAAAGTAGTACAATTATCTGTTACTATTGGGTCAAATTCGTCTCCAACGATTACATAATAACATTGACCAGGGAAATTCCCTATTATTAAATCCTCCGGACAAGTTAAAACAGGATCTTCGTCATCATTAACCGTTACATCGAAGGTACATACATCGATATTACCAGCTGCATCCGTTGCGGTAACGGTTACCGTTGTGGTTCCCAATGGGAATACACTTCCAGAGGCTGGTACACTAGAAATCGTTGTTCCAGAACAATTATCGGTCGCAGTCGGCGTAAAGTCCACTATGGCATCACATTGACCAGGATCGTTACTTACGATTATATCTGCAGGACAGGTAACTATCGGATTTTCGTCATCGTCTACGGTAACATCGAAAGTACATACATCGGTATTACCAGCAGCATCGGTTGCGGTAACGGTTACTGTTGTGGTTCCCACAGGGAACACACTACCAGAAGCTGGCACACTAACAAATGATACTCCTGGGCAATTATCGGTAGCTGATGGTGTAAAGTTTACCACTGCATCACAAAATCCAGGATCGTTACTTACAATTATATCTGCAGGACATATTACTACCGGATCTTCATCGTCATCTACAGTAACATTAAAGGAGCATACATCCGTATTTCCTGAAGCATCTGTCGCAGTGACGGTAACTAATGTTGTTCCCACAGGGAATACACTTCCTGAGGCTGGCACACTTGAAATCGTTGTTCCAGGACAATTATCCGTCGCTGTTGGTGTGAAAGTTACTATTGCATCACATTGGTCGGGATCATTACTTACAGTAATGTCCGCAGGACATACTACTACTGGGTCTATATTGTCTTCCACTGTTACGGTGGCCAGGCAAGTACCTATATTACCATAAATATCAGTAACTGTTACCGTTACCGTTACAGGAGTACCTACATCAGCACATGTAAATGTGTCAATATCAATTACCGTACTTGCTATACCACAATTATCACTTGGATTAAGAGAAGCAGATGGCGTAAAAGCAACAGCAAAGTTTGATGCAGTCCAAGGTTCTCCATTTTTACCAGCTGCAGCATAGCCCATAGTTCCAGTTATATTCTGAATACCTAGCGTATGATTACCTGATGCTGGTTGATCTGTAACATGTACTTCAACATTATTGGTTGTTTCAAATAGTTTTATCTGACCTGTAGCTGGAAAACCTGAAAAATAATGATGAACCGCATCAAACTCCACAATTAACACTCTATCTGGTGCCACTCCTACAGTCTCATAGCTAATAGTCCCTCCACTAGGTGGTCTTAGATCTTCCCAAAACATTGCAATAAGGTTCTGGGGTTCGGTGTTTGAATTATTAGGAAGAGCTTCTCCGCTACAACAGCCGTGGTCTGTTTCATTGCCAAAAACAATAAAACCGTTGGAGGAAATTCTAAAATTTGAATAATTATTTTCAAAGAATGAAAAATCGAACCCTATTGGTAAATCGCCGGACACTTGATCATCGCCCATAGATACTACAGATCCAGCTATTACTCCCGGAGCAAATGGAATTGTCTCATCAACGGTGTATGTTAACGGTGCAAGAGGAGCGATAACATCCATAGCTGTAATAGTAGCGACACCGGTGTCATCGAGTTGAACCGTAATGTCTTGACAAATTACCACAGGTGGCTCTGTATCGTTTACGATCACATCAAAACTACAAGTTCCCGTGTTTCCAGCTGCATCGGTAACTACAAAGGTATTGGTAGTAGTTCCTACAGGGAAGATTGAACCAGAAGCCAAACCTAGGGTTTGAATCGTGGTAGCTCCCGGACAGTTATCGGTTCCAAGAGGTGTTGGATATGTAACAACCGCACTACATAATCCAGGATCATTACTCACCGTAATATCTCCAGGGCATAATACTACTGGATCTTCGTCATCATCTACAGTAATATTGAAAGTACATACATCGGTATTACCAGAGGCATCTGTCGCGGTAACGGTTACCAGTGTTGTTCCCACAGGGAATACACTACCCGAAGCCGGTACACTGGCAACGGTTACACCAGGACAATTATCAGTCGCTGTTGGTATAAAAAGCACAATGGCATCACATTGACCGGGATCATTACTTACAGTGATATCTGCAGGACATAATGCTACAGGATCTTCGTCGTCATTCACAGTAATATCAAACGTACAAACAGCGGTATTACCTGTAGCATCTGTCGCGGTAACGGTTACCAGTGTTGTTCCTATAGGAAATACGCTACCAGATGCCGGTACACTGACTAAGGTCACTCCAGGACAATTGTCGAATGCTAAAGGCGTGAACTCTACTGCTGCACCACATAGACCGGTATCATTAGATACCGTTATATCTGCAGGACAGATTACAATAGGATTTTCTGTATCATTGACGGTTAAATCGAAAGTACATACATTCGTATTCCCAGAAGCATCAGTCGCAGTTACTGTAACTTCTGTGGTTCCCACTGGGAACACACTTCCTGAAGCGGGTACACTCGAAACCGTAACTCCAGCACAATTATCTGTCGCTGTAGGTGCGAATGTCACCACCGCACTACATAGACCGGGATCATTATTTACTGTTATATCACCAGGACAAGTTGCTACCGGATCTATATTATCTTCAACTGTCACAGTAGCCGTACAACTACCTGTATTTCCTGAAGTATCCATCGCCGTGAGTGTCACGATATTCGCACCAACATTCGTGCAATCGAAGTCTATACTATTCTCAAGAGTATCGTAGATTATATTTCCGTTAAAATTACGTGTAGTGAAGGTAGAAGCGAACGGATAAATCTTTCCGGCACCTTCCAAAAATTGCATATTCGCATCAGATACAAATACATTTCCTACAGCCGTTCCATTGGTATAATACATATCGGCAACTGGAGTCCCCACAAAGTCGGTGGTTACATAAAACGCTCCGGTTTGTCCAGCAGCTATTGCTTGTCCCATAGACAAGTTTAATGGTGTTGGGTTGTTAACTCCATTCGATACAACACCAACCACAGTACCTATAAGAGTCCATGCCGCAGCGTTAGTATCAAAACCTACCCATGTTCCTGTTTTATAATACACTTCTACATTAGTGGTAAGTCCAGTAGCTATATTTACATCGAAGGAATTAACTATAATGTCATTAATCGCTACAACATCGAACATATTCCCCGATGCTGAATTATTAGATGCAAAAGTCGTTGTAAGTGGAGTGGCCGCTGTTGCGAAACCAACACCAGAAACCGCACAATTATCTGTAGCACCAGCGTTTACATCGGCGACAATAACAGTTGCCAATCCAGCTGCATCCAGTTGAATGGTGGCGTCCATACATGTTACTACAGGAGCTTCGTCGTCATTAACGGTAATACTAAAGCTGCAGGTTTCTACATTTCCGCAGGCATCTGTCACCTCATAGGTTTCTGTTGTAGTACCTATAGGGAACGTAGCACCAGACCCTAAACCAGCTATTTGTAAGGTAGTTGAAGTACCACAGGTATCCGATCCAACAGGAGTGGTATAGTTTACAACTGCTTCACAAATCCCAGGATCATTACTAACAATAATATCTGCAGGACATGTTATACTTGGTAAGGTAGTATCAACTACTGTTATTATTTGTAATGCTTGAGCCGTGTTTCCACATTGATCGGTTGCTGTCCAAGTACGAGTAATCGTCTCCGTAAGACCACAGCCAGCTGCAGAGCTATCAGCAAATGAAATTACTACTGTTCCACAACCATCAGTTCCTGTAGCTGTACCTGTTCCCGTAGGCGTAGTATCACCACCGCATTCAACAGTCGCGTTTGAAGGTGCCGTAACCGTTGGATCTGTAGTATCTACAACCGTTATTGTTTGTACAGCTTGTGCTGTATTACCACAATCGTCAGTGGATGTCCAAGTTCTTAAAATAGTCTCTGTCAATCCACAACCTGCGGATGAAGTATCTGCGAAAGTAATCGCAACACCTCCACAACCATCAGTTCCGGTAGCTGTACCAGTACCTGTTGGAGTTGTGTCCCCACCACATTCAACAGTCACATTTGCTGGCGCCGTTACTGTCGGATCAATAGTATCGACCACTGTAATGGTTTGAATACAGGAAGAAGAGTTTCCCGAATCATCTGTGGCAGTCCAGGTTCTTGTGATCACTTCCGTTAAACCACAACCCGATACCGATGTATCGGCAAAGGTAATGGTTGGTGTAGGGTCAATATCGTCTGTTGCAGTTGCTGTTCCTGTTCCGGTTGGAGTAGTATCACCACCACATTCTACAGTAGTATTTGCTGGACAGGTAATGACCGGTGGAGTGGTATCCACGATGGTAAGGGCCGCAAAAGGTATAGGGGATAAGTCTGCATTGGCTTGTCCATGCAACCAATTGGCCGCTGTGTTTTCAAAATCGGCAATGCCAACGGG
>JQIA01001340.1_pt1 | contig 13202 bp, 12 predicted proteins | sample 811431 | NCBI WGS metagenome assembly JQIA01 (sample SAMN02998118, study PRJNA258478) | marine sediment metagenome | biome: marine; feature: seafloor; material: sediment; isolation source: oil-polluted sediment collected from 3 locations (0.5 km, 0.7 km and 0.9 km)... | place: USA: Gulf of Mexico ... | reverse complement strand
GGTTGCGCATTTCCATTTCTTCCTCTGTCAGGCTTTCTTTAAAGCCTTCCCGACTAAATATTCGTTCACAATAGTCGTAAATTTCAGTCGCTTCTGTCGGCAACTTAATTTTGTAATAAGGCAGTCGCCACATCAGTGGTGCAATGTAGGCATCCAGCAACGTGAATTCATCGCTCATAAAGTAAGACTTGAGGCCAAAAATAGCGGTTGAATTCAAAATATTTTCCCGCAGTGCCTTTCTCGCTTTATCCGCTTCCCGCTTGCTACCTTCCTCAATCACCCGAACATGAGCAAACCATTCAATTTTTAACCGTTCCAATGTGATGCGAACGATGGCTTTTTCAACTGGATCAACAGGCAGCAGGGGAGGATGAGGAAAACGCTCATCGATGTACTCCATAATAATTCTGGAATACTTATGAAGAACAACATCTCGCCCAGCCAGAATAGGTAATTCACCACTACCGTTTAACTCAAAGACTTTTTCCGGCAGGTTGTCTGGATCAACATAGCAGACGTCATACTCGACACCCTTCTCAGCTAAAACGATACGGATTCGGTGCCCTACCAGACAGGTAGAGCTGTTATATAGCAATAGGTGAGATCGACGGTTAACTACAGTCACTCAAGAACACCTCAAAATAGTTTCAACAAATTGGTAACACCATTCAACGCTAAGCAGATGATGCCGAAGCAGCTTCACAAATGGGGTAACCAACCAATATTTTCAAGCGGGTAACGAAATTATTCATTACCCGCTTGAAAATTAGATAAGAGTGCTGTTAATGCACATCCCGCCAGTATTCTTTCTTCAGTAGATAAGCAATCAGCGTAAAGAAAGCCAGGAACAATAGAACATAGAGCCCCATTGTTTGACGTTTTAGCTTTGCAGGTTCACCGGCATACTCAAGGAAACCGACGATGTCATGAATGACTTGATCGTATTCCTTTTCGCTAAGCGTACCTTTAACCAGCATCTCTGCATGCTCTCCTTCAGCGCCGGGAGCCGCCTTTAGGCCCTGTAAGCCACTCAGTACATGAGGCATCCCAACATCTTTAAACAAGGTGTTGTTAACGCCAAACGGACGAGAGTCATCAGCATAAAAACTTCGAAGGTAGGTATACAACCAATCCGTTCCACGCGAACGAGCGATCAACGAAAGATCCGGCGGTTGAACACCAAACCAGTTATTCGCATCTTCTTTGGTCATGGAAATTTCCATAGGATCTGCGATTTTGCTGCCGCTAAACATCAGGTTATCGATCACATCTTGCTCTGCAATACCCAGATCCTTTGCAAGCCGGTTATAGCGAAGAAATTTCAGTGAATGACAGCCGTAGCAGTAATTCACATAGTACTTCGCGCCCTTCTGCAAAGAGGCGTTATCAGAAATGTCGATGTCCACCCGATCAAGGTGAGCACCACCACCTGATGCCAAGGCCACTGACGTCCATACGATACTCAATAAAAATAGAATTTTTTTCATTTGTCCGTCACCCTATCTGGTACAGGTTTTCCTTTTTCAACCATTGAGTAGAAAAATAGCGCAATAAAGAACAGGAAGTACAGCGCTGTAAAAATCTGAGACAACAAAGTGTACGTAGGGGTTACAGGCATCAAACCAAGGTACCCTAGAGCGATAAAGCTCACTACAAAAGTAGTAATTAGCACCTTAAAGAACCCACCTCTATAGCGGATCGATTTGATAGGACTGCGGTCAAGCCAGGGCATCAGGAACAAGACAGCAATCGCCCCACCCATCACTAAAACGCCACCAAACTTGTCCGGTATCGCTCGCAACATGGCGTAAAACGGAGTGAAGTACCAAACCGGCGCAATATGCTCAGGTGTTTTCATTGGGTTAGCCGGAACAAAGTTCGGCCCTTCAAGGAAATAGCCACCCATTTCAGGAGCAAAAAATATCACTGCTGCGCAAAGGAAAAGGAAAGCACCTACACCAAAAATATCTTTTACCGTGTAGTAAGGATGAAACGGGATACCATCCAGCGGTACGCCTTTGTCATCTTTAACCTTTTTGATTTCCACGCCATCTGGGTTATTAGAGCCCACTTCGTGTAAAGCAATAATGTGAAGCACAACCATCATCACGATAATCAACGGTATAGCGACAACATGCAGCGCAAAAAAGCGATTCAACGTAGCGTCAGCGATAACATAGTCACCACGAATCCAGACCGCCAAATCTTCACCTATAACCGGTATAGCACCAAACAGGGAAATAATTACCTGAGCACCCCAGAAGGACATTTGTCCCCAAGGAAGCAAGTAACCCATGAATGCTTCAGCCATCAGGCAAAGATAGATCACCATACCAAAAACCCAAATTAGCTCTCTGGGTTTTTTGTAGGAGCCGTAGATAAGCCCCCGAAACATATGGAGATAAACCACCACAAAAAATGCAGAAGCACCGGTTGAATGCATGTAACGAATCAACCAGCCCCATTCAACATCTCGCATGATGTATTCAACCGAGGCAAACGCATCAGCAGCACTGGGTTTGTAGCTCATCGTTAGCCAAATACCGGTAACCAGTTGGTTAACCAATACTAGCATCGCCAGTGAGCCAAAAAAGTACCAAAAGTTAAAGTTCTTTGGCGTGTAATATTCTGCAAGATGCTCGTTCCACATCTTCAGCAAAGGAAAACGAGCATCAATCCAAGATAAGAGGGCGTTCATCAAGCCACCTCCGGGTCTATACCGATCAATAACCGGGTGTCGTTAACGTAGTGATGAGGAGGAATTACCAAATTGGTTGGTGCAGGAACCCCATTAAAAACTCGGCCAGCCAAATCAAACTTGGAACCATGACATGGGCAGAAGAAACCACCTGGCCATTTAGCACCTAGCTCACCGCCCTTGTCCGGCACATACGTGGGTGAACACCCAAGGTGAGTACAAATCCCAACAGCAACAAAAATCTCGCTGCGAATGGATCGATGATCATTTTTACAATACCCAGGCTGCTGAGACTCCTCACCAGACGATGGGTCTCGCAACAAATCATCGTGTGAATTAAGGTCGCCCATAATTTCATCCGATCGCTTCAGTATCCAGACCGGCTTACCACGCCACTCCACACGAAGTAGCTGACCCGGTTGTAGTTTACTGATATCCACACTGACCGGAGCACCGGCAGCTTTTGCTTTCTCACTAGGCTGCCATGACGCGACAAATGGAACAGCAGCGTATACCACGCCAACTCCACCAACCACGCTCGTAGCGGCGGTAAGAAATCTCCGCCTGCCCAAATCTGTTGTTTTTTCAACCATTAATGGCTCTCCCATTCTCTTTCATTCAAACTTCAAACCTTCGACGACGAACTAGCCGGAGAATTGTCCTATATACATACTTTTTGGTCAACAATTACAGCACAGAATCCGCCTGCAAATCGGCGTGGTACGACGATCGCACCATGGGGCCACTCGCAACGTTTTTAAAACCCATGTCCATTGCTTGCTTACCCAACTGACTAAACTCCTCAGGTGTTACGTACCGCTCCACTGGCAAATGCTCTCGAGTGGGCTGTAAATACTGTCCCAGTGTCAACATGTCACAATCGTGCCGACGCAAATCCTGCATTACCTGCAAAATTTCCTCATTGGTTTCACCCAAACCCAGCATTAACCCTGATTTTGTTGTCACTTCGGGCAATCGCTCTTTATGTCGGCGAATCAGATCCAAAGACCACTGATAATCAGCGGCGGGGCGGCAAGCTTTATACAACCTAGGTACGGTTTCCAAGTTGTGATTAAACACATCCGCCGGATGGTTAACTAGCCGATCCAGCGCTTTATCCATCCGTCCGCGGAAATCAGGCACCAGCACCTCAATCTTTATAGCTGGCGAGAGTTGTCGAACTTCGCGAATGCAATCTGTAAAGTGTTCTGCTCCACCGTCTCGCAAATCATCACGATCAACCGATGTAATCACCACATACTTTAACTTCATGTCCCGAACCACTTCAGCCAACTGAGCCGGCTCCTTACTATCAAGCGGTTTTGGCTTGCCATGAGCGACATCACAGAACGGGCAACGCCGGGTACAAATATCACCCATAATCATAAACGTGGCGGTTCCCTTGCTGAAACACTCACCAAGATTTGGGCAGGCTGCTTCCTCACAAACGGTGTACAAATTGTGCGCCCGCAGCGTCTTTTTAATATCCAGAACCGCCCCACCAACCGGTGCTTTTGCCCGAATCCAACGCGGCTTACGCTGTACATTTAGCGATGGTTTGACCTTGATTTTCAGACGGGAAAACTTATCAGAACCTCGCTGATGATCACCATCAACTACATGCGCTTCATGATGATCTGTCATAAACACTCCTGCGGGTTGGATACTGGCACCAAACCTAAACGGCGGGCCAATATATTAGTAATTTCTGTATTAATTTTTTTCTTTGAAACCTGTCTGTTAGCGGGCAAGCAATCAATCAGCCGCGTCATTTCAAGCCCTTCATGACCACAGGGATTAATCCCTTTAAATGGCTCCAAATCCATACTGATATTGATGCTAACCCCATGAAAGCAACGACCTTTTTTAACCCGAAGACCAAGAGAGGCAATTTTTTTTTCACCAACATAAACACCCGGTGCATCCGACCGTAGCTGTGCTTTCACTGAATAACAATCGAGCAACTCAACCACGCTCGCCTCCAACAAATCGATCATTTGCCGAATGCCTAATTTTAAACGCGCCAAATCGATCAATGGATAGAGAATCAGCTGCCCCGGCCCGTGATACGTCACCTGACCTCCACGATCAGTAGATACCACCGGAATATTGCCCGGATCAAGCATGTGTTCACTCTTTCCCGCCACTCCCTGGGTGTAAACGGCATCATGCTCAAGCAACCACAGCTGATCCACACTCTCGCTGCTGCGCTGCTCGGTGTATTGCCGCATCCGCCGCCAAATCAACTCATAAGGTTGGACGCCCAAATCACTCACATACAAGCGCGTTAAATCGCCGCACTCAGTGCTCAATGGCAATTCCGCACAAGCGATGCCAAGTCATAGCATCATGTTGACGTAGGGTGAAGCGGAAAGCTCGCTGTAGATGGCATCAAGCTGCTCCCTGCTACCAGCAACAACGGTTGCTGTCATTGCGATATATTTACCACCACCGCTCTGCCTAATCGTTATCCTTGTCTCGTCAAAATCTGGAGCATGGCGGGTAATCACCTCGACCACTATTGCTCTAAAGCCATCTTGCTGCTTGCCAATAATTTTTATTGAAAACTCACAGGGAAAAACCAATAGACTTTGCTCTGGAGGTTCCATCATTGCACCTCGCCGTTACGAATTCGGCGTTTGTAATCTTGAAACAGCGTCATCACATGACGCCAAACATTGCCCGCAGAACCATTGCCAACCGCAATCCCATCAAGCTCGGTAATGGGTAGAATTTCGCGAGTAGAACTAGTAATCCAAATCTCTTCAGCGTGCTGGAGATCAGCTATGGAAATATCTTTTTCCAGCAACGAGACACCCTGCTCTAGAGCCAATTCAACCACCAAGTCTCGTGTGATTCCAGCCAAAATAAAGTGACTCTTTGGTGGCGTAATCACCACGCCGTCCAACACCACAAACAAGTTGCTTGACGAGCCTTCAGTTGCCAGCCCATCTCGCAGCAGTATCGCTTCAGCACACCCCTGTCGGGTAGCTTCATGCTTCAGCAAAATATTGGGCAACAAGGTAATTGCTTTGATATGACAGTTTGACCAGCGACTGTCAATCACGGTAATCGCCGATGCACCTAATGCCAACGTTTCCATTTCTGAAACTTTCAGCGCATTAGACATCATAAAAACAGTGGGCGTATAGCTCTCAGGAATTGCGTGGTTTCTCTCACTACCCACGCCTCGAGTCAGCTGAAGATAAATGGATTGATCGACGTATTCGGTCCGCTCAATCAACCCTTCAACAAGGGTTTGCCATTCATCAAACTCAAACGGGTTCACTTGACCAACAGCCTCAAGACTCGCATTGAGCCGCTGCAAGTGGTGCGAAAGACGAAACGGCTGACGGTTGTAAACAGGAATAACCTCGTAGACGCCATCACCGAACAAAAAACCCCGATCCAATACAGACACCTTTGCCTGATCAGACTTAATGAATTCGCCGTTCAGATAAACCCACTGACTTTTCTCTGAACTCACTTCCACAACTGCTCAACCCAATCCGATAATTGACGCATAACCCCGCCTTCAACCGCAGATTCCAGCGTAACCAAATCAACCTGAGCAATGGCTTTGTCATTCAACATAACTTCCACCCGGCCAATTTTCTGGCCTTTCCTCAGGGGCGCATTAAGCGTTTCTGAGATTTTGGTTACCGCCTTCAGGTTTTTGTATTGCCGCTTGGGAATGGTCAGGTAAAGATCCGACAAAATACCCGCTGAGACCTCCGTCTTTTCACCCCCCCAAATACGCTCTTTTGCTAGACTCTGACCACTTTTATACAGTCGTCGCGTCTCAAAAAAACGAAACCCGTAGTTCATCAATACTTGTGTTTCCTGATTCCTTCTTTTATCACTCGACGTTCCTAGCACCACTGAGACCAAACGCATTTTGTCTTTCTCTGCCGAAGCAACCAAGCAATAACCCGCTGATTTTGTGTGACCCGTTTTAAGTCCATCCACAGCAGCATCTTTCCACAACAAACGATTGCGGTTGCTCTGGGTAATTCCCCCGTAGGTGTACTCTTTAATCGAGTACCAAGCGTAGTATTCCGGAAATTCTTCAATGAGAGCGATAGCCAGTATCGCTAAATCTTCCGCTGTCGTGTAGTGCTCGGCATGAGGCAGTCCGGTACTGTTGACATAATTGGTTGCCGACATACCCAACAACATCGCTTGATGATTCATCAGCTCAGCAAATGCTTCTTCACTGCCACCAATATGCTCGGCAATGGCAACACTGGCATCATTCCCCGACTGAATCACCATGCCTTTAATGAGCGCTTCAAGAGTAACCTCAGTCCCCTCTCTAATAAACATTCTTGAGCCTTCCATTCGCCACGCTTTTTCGGAGATAGCAACCTTATCGCTAAGTGAAACTTCCCCAGCAACCAGCTCTTTGAACACCAAATAGGATGTCATCAGCTTTGTCAGGCTGGCGGGCTCAACTTTCTTGTCAACATCCTTGGCAACAATACGATGTCCACTTTTTATATCCACCAGCAAGTAAGCACTGGCCGAAAGCTTTGGAGCGGTAGGCACGGGCAAAGGTATTCCCGCACGTGCAGCAAGGGGAAAAATGACAAGAACAAATAAAAACAGGCGAAAGCACTGAAGGACTGGCAACATCGAATAGCTCATCTAAAACAAATTAAATTATTGAAAAGGGGAGTAGCAGCGGCCCGTGAACCGACGCAAAATCCAGGAATATAACTTAAGGTCAGCGAGAACTCCTGACAAAACTGATATTGGCTTGACGAAGTAGCTTTCCAACCTGCTCCACCTCTCCATTTTGAGCCAACGGACCGATATTAACCTTATAGACCATCGTTGTTGGTGCATCAGCTTGGGAGGCATGAATATCTGCAGTCGCTATATTCAAACCCTCAATACGCTGGCGCATTAACTCCGCATTACTCCAATCACTGAACGCACCCACTTGAATAAAGGTTGTCTTCGCAGAGGCAGTGAGACTAGGCGTGCTTTTTGGCACCACCTTACCGAGCGCCATTCTACTCGCTCCTGCAGCCGAGTGTTTCTCCTTATTTGCCGTGATCACTAACAACTGTTTTTTCTGAGATTGCCTCTGGGCTTGATTCCGGCTAGTTGTTGCCGACTCAGGAATGATCGCTTCAATCAGTACATCAGCCACCCCTTCGTTAATCATGTCGATCTTAACCGCAGCGGCATAAGAGAGATCAATCAGTCGCTCACCCACAAACGGCCCACGATCATTTACCCTAACGATGACGCTCCGACCATTCTTGCGGTTAGTCACCTTAACGAAACTAGGCAGCGGCAAGGTCTTATGAGCAGCGGACAACGTATACATATCAAACCGTTCACCATTTGCCGTTGGATTGCCGTGAAACTTGGAGCCATACCAGGAAGCAGTACCCTGCTTCTTATAGCCCACCTCACTGGGAATAGGGTAGTAGCGCTCACCACGTACAACGTAGGATGTAGATTTTCGCTTTTCATCAGCAACCGGGAGCTCGGGCAACTCAACCGAATCGGGCACTTGCTCGGCCACTAAACGTCGCTCACCAAAACCGTCTTTTACCGGCGTGATCACTGAAATCCGACTTGGTGACGAGGTACACCCCATCAAGTAAACACTCAACACCAAGCCACCAACCAAAGCCGCTACCCGCTCAGATACAACCCTAAAACCCAACAATACGCTCACTCCCTTTAGCTTAAAGAACTACAAAAACTGCGGCCACAACCACTTTTCATCCATACCGCCATAGAACAGCATCGATGCATAACCTACATAGTTCAGGGTGGCGATCAAAATCAGCTCGCCATTCTACCGCCATATCGCAATCAACAGCAGAGGCAACCCACAAGATAAAGCAAATATTGCGCGTCACCCAACGACTTAATCAGCAGGACACCTCAATTCGTCATGATTTTTGCCTGAGTTCAAAACGAATGGGCTTTAAAGAGCCGCTATAAAAAATCGACAGGGCACGCTTTAACGCCAGGGAAAATGATGCTCACCTAAGATTCCAAATAGATAAATCTGCTGAAAAGACAGCTATATAGAAACACCCAGTAGTCGAGTCACCACGATTAACGTATTATCGCCAAACGCGCACCACAACCAGCTGAGTCCATGCCCAAATTACTCCTGTCCACGCCACGCCTGGACCCTGCCAAGTCTTCCCGACAGCTCAAAGTAAAGCATATTGAGCAGTGGCTACAGCAATTACCGCTGCTTAATTTCAAACGATCAATCAGTGAAATTACAGAAAAGCTGGACCTGATCGCCGAAACCCCAATGAGCAACACTCAGCGCCTTGGATTATTGGAAGCCACCTTTTCGGTGATTCGCTCAATCAGCGAAGTCCTTGAGGATGATCCATCGTTTCTCACACCCACTAACGAGCAAGGCGATACCACTCGGCACTATCAACTGCTGCTTGAGAGCTTTGCCAACGGCTACAAGCAACTGATCACCGCTCAACTCGACAGCAGTGGTGAACGGCTAACCCAGCCAGATCACTGGCACACGCTCTACCAATTAATTCAGGTTCTAATTCTCAACGTTCAGCACGCTCACCGCTTTTCACTACCCATATCACCCTTTGTTCACCTTGAAATAAACCAGCTGTATCAGTGCGCTCGAGATAGCTTTACCGGCCAAGTACACAGCGGTGGAGACGCCGCCGATCTATTTACCAAAGTCATCAACCTATTTCGCAGCTTCTATCTGTACCTCATTTTTCGGCAAACCGCTTTTCAACAAGTGCGACCGGAGCACCTACTAAAAGTTGCCAAGCAATTTCAACAATTGCTTGTAATTGGCCAACCACCCAGCAACCTGTCGCCCGACCACACTCACTTCCTCCTTGACCTCACCGGCGATGAAACACCTAAGTCATGTGGTGCAATGAGCAGCAACGCCATAACGAGCGCATCCAGTCATTCATTAATTATCAACTTGCATGACCTGATCGCTGAGCTTAGCAACACCCTGTACAAAAACGTCGAACTGTCCGCAAACCCTCTTTTTTCACTGTACAAAAACAACTTCTTTGACTTCGTTGCAAGCCTCACCGCTCGACCTATGCGGCAACATGCGCGCATTGACCCGTCAACTGAATCCGCCATTCACTACATCCTTGAAGTGGAGACCATCTACCGATTGCTGACAACAAAACCCAGCGATAATGACCATCAACATTTAGCTCAAGGACTGCTATCGAACCAAAGCAGTACCGGGTTTCAACTGCAAAGCATGGGCGTTGCTCACAGCCACCTATTGCCCGGCCAACTGGTCGGCTACCTACTGCCAGCAACCCACCGAAAACTGCGTGTTGGCATTATTCGCTGGTCTAAAGATAGCTCCACCTTCAAAAGTAATATTGGCATTGAAATCATTCCCGGACGAATCGCACCGGTATCCATTACGCTGTCCCGTTACTTCAAACTAAAGTGCCTGTTCATCAGCCACCAACAGGCCAATGAGCAAACCATCCGATCAATCATCATTCCCTCTCACAGCATCGACACAACACAGCACTACCTTATGGAAACTGATGGCCGCAAATACCACGTACTCTTTGGTAACGCATTGATTTCTACCAGTTATTTCTCACAACTTCTACTATCAGAAATCCTGCCCGCCAGCGAAAAATAAAAATAGATCAACCCGGCATAAACGACCATCAACGTCATCAGAACAGTGTCTTAACGCGACCTTTAACGGTACAATGCGCCCCTATCTGAAGCGGCGATCACTCCTTCACCAACAGGAAGACTCGTAACAAGAGCACCTGCGCTGCGATCCAGACTGACCAGCACTTGTTTAAACCCAATAAGTACAGGAAAAAAATAATGGCATTTCTGCAAAAAAAACGCATTCTGGTTGTCGGACTAGCTAGCAAACGCTCCATCGCCTGGGGCATTGCATCCGCCCTTCACAGAGAAGGCGCTGAACTGGCTTTTACCTACCAAAATGACAAACTGAAAGACCGCGTTGTTGGTATGGCCACCGAATTAGGTTCCACCATCACCATGCCATGTGATGTTGCAATAGATTCAGAGATTGATGCCGTTTTTAACCAGCTGGGTAGCCAATGGGATTCACTGGATGGCATTGTCCATTCTGTTGCCTATGCACCTGCTGACCAGCTAAAAGGGGACTATCTGGACTGCGTCAGTCGTGAAGGATTTAGCGTCGCGCACGACATCAGCAGCTACAGCCTGGCAGCTCTGGCCAAAGCCGGCCGCTCCATGATGCAAGGCACTAAAGGATCCATTATCACCATGTCCTACCTGGGCAGTACTCGCAGCATACCCAACTACAACACCATGGGTTTAGCCAAGGCCAGCCTGGAAGCCAACGTACGTTATATGGCTCAAGCCATGGGCCCCGAGGGCATTCGTGTTAACGCCATCTCTGCTGGCCCCATAAAAACATTGGCCGCCGCAGGTATCAGTGACTTCCGAAGCATGCAAAAACGCTTCGAAGAAACGGCACCTCTAGGTCGCAACGTGACCATTGAAGAAGTGGGCAATGCCGCTGCATTTTTGCTGTCTGATTTAGCCTCGGGTGTTACCGGAGAAATCATGCACGTAGATGCTGGCTTCAGCAATGTTGGCATGTAAATAGCCACTCCCAGCTGCAATCTGAAACACCTCTATAACTGAGATTTTTGCCTGAGCTCAAGGCAAATAAATATTGAAAACCGCACAACTCCACGAATAGTGGAAGTGCGGTCTCATGGATGAAACCGTTAGAAACCCAATCAAGAACAGAGAGCGACTCAGAATACCAAAGCCAATTATATGAAGTGGCCACGAACGTAATCGCACGAGCCAATTACAGTAAAAGCCTCCTGAGCACCCTAAAATCGGTGTAAACTGAGCGCTCGTGATCTATACGGCACCTCATCAAGCATTGGTTTGGACCTGTTGTCATCGGTAAGAAGTTTGCAAACGTTCCAAGGTGCAACCGCTACCGCTTAGGCAAACAAACTCCAGCAGGAGAAGCTGAAGGGATTTCTAAAAAGGAATTAATAAAATTAACCTATGCAAAGTCTTTTCGATAACAATCCGACCTATATAGCTCTAGCGCTACTAACTCCCTTATTTTTATACTGCCTGTACCGCTCTCTACCGTCTAATCACCCTCAGCCCACAGCAATAAAAAAGGGCAAGTGGCGCTTGGCAAGCGTGCTTGTTGCTGGCGGCATCACAGCTGCAATCATGAGCCCGCATGAAAAACCGTCTAGCGAAGACAGCAACTCAACAATCGCTGCCACCAACCCCGCACCACCCAATCATCAAGTCACGCCAGCAACGGAAAGCCGCCCACAAAAAACCACTTGGGCAGGCAGTCTAAACGAGCACAGCCCTACCGCTTTTTCTAGTCGTGAACTGGGACAGTCTCAAGAATACTACCGAGATCAGTCTCCTCCCTACCCAAGCCCAGCAACCTTCCAGACTATCGAGTATTACCAGCAGGCCTTAGAAAGAGACATTGAGCAGCACGGCGAGAACAACCCGCTGATCACCCATCGCCTATACGACTTGGCGGTTGCCTATCAACAAAACAATGAAAACAAAGCTGCGTTAAAACAACTCCTGCGAGCGGAAAAGCTAGCAGAAGCAACAAGCGATAAAAAAATGCCACTGCTGGCCAAAATCTATTCTGAAGCAGGCCAAGCACAGAAAGCACTCAGCAACTTTAAACAAGCCATTAGGCAGTACCAAAAAGCGCTAGAGATCAATAAAAAGCTGTACGGAGAACCATCCGTAGAGGTGGCCACCAGCCATACCAACATCGGTGGCACTTGGTACGCTGCTAGGAATTATAAAAAAGCAATCACCAGCTACGGCAAAGCACTAGCAACCGATACCCAGCTATACGATCCCAACCACATCAACATTGCGGCAGATTTAAACAACCTTGGGCTCGCATGGGATTCCACCAAAAACCACAAACGTGCCATCGAATATTACCTGCAAGTACTGGCTATTTATCGGCTTATCTACGGTGATAAAGACACAGAAATTGCTGTCGTAAATAACCATCTAGCCTCGTCTTATTACTCACAAGGCGACTACCGAAAAGCCAAAAACCATTACCAACAAGCGTTTAGCATTCTCGACGCCAACCTTGGTTCAGGCCATCCTTACACCCAAACTGCCCATGAAAACATGGCAGCTTCGGCAAAAAAATTAGCTAATTAGGCCCGCTCTGGTTGCTCTATCAATTACTTTCTTTTGCAAATTAACCACGGGCAAATCAATCATCTTGCCTTTGTAAACGAACACTCCTTTACCCTCAAGCAAACATTCATCCCAACCAGAAACAACCGCAAGCGCGTGCTCTATCTGATTATCATTTGGGGTATAAAGGCGGTTAACCGTTTCCAGTTGTGCAGGGTGAATACAGAGTTTTCCTTCAAAACCAAGATCAATGCCCAGCTGAGTATCCTGCTCCAGTAACGGCAACTCTTTAATCGCCAAACAGACATTATCC
>JQIA01001338.1_pt1 | contig 13209 bp, 14 predicted proteins | sample 811431 | NCBI WGS metagenome assembly JQIA01 (sample SAMN02998118, study PRJNA258478) | marine sediment metagenome | biome: marine; feature: seafloor; material: sediment; isolation source: oil-polluted sediment collected from 3 locations (0.5 km, 0.7 km and 0.9 km)... | place: USA: Gulf of Mexico ... | reverse complement strand
GAAATTATAAAAACGGAGGCAAATTTATCTTGAGACATTCCTTGACTAGCAAAATCCATGATTTCAAAAAGATGTTCACTATTATAATAGAAAAAGAAATCTACCACAATACTCGAGAGTATAAAAATACCAACATTATAATACACAAAGTATTTAACGGTTTTTCTAGTTTTTAAAATGTTTTTCATTAACACTTTAGTATTGTCGGTAACTTTTATGGATTTAAAGTTTTTATAGAAGTAAAAAATAAATATTGCAAATACCGAAAAATGGACAAAATTGCTATAAAACAAAACATCACCAATTCCCATTTCGCTCATTATTTCCATGTTCTTTTCTGGAATTAAAAGTTGGATACTTATCCAAAAAAGTAATTCTGCAACACTAATAACAAAAATCCATTTAACAATAGAAGATGATTTTTTAAGCAACATCTTATAAATATCATTATACGATACCTTAGGGAGTTCTTGTTCCCTTGACTGCCATTCTTTTTTTAATATATCTAAATTATCCATAAAGGTTACGGATTTAAAATTTTACGTAATTTTTCTTTTGTCCTATTCATTTTAACTCTTGCATTAACTTCCGAAATACCTAAGGTTTCAGAAATTTCTTTATATGATTTGTCTTCTAAATACAAAAAGACCAATGCCTTGTCAATATCATTTAATTGTTTAACCGCACTGTACATAACCTTTAGCTGTTGTTCTACAGTATCGTCATATTCTTCAGCTTTAATTTTAAAGCTAATAGATTCGAAATCTTGTGTACTAACTCTACGTTTAGATTTTCTGTATAGGGTTATTGCAGTGTTTAATGCAACCCGATACATCCAAGTACTAAATTTTGAATCGCCTCTAAATTTTGGAAATGCCCTCCATAATTGGATGGTTATTTCCTGAAATAAATCATTATGAGAATCTTGATCATGTGTGTACAATCTGCATATTTTATGCACAATGTTCTGATTTTCCTCAAGCTGTTTTACAAAACTTTGTTCGAGTTGTTTGTTCAATGATGGTAGGTTGATTATCTGTTAGTAGCTGTTTTTCATGGATTGTTACAAAGGAATTATATTTTTGCTATTATTCCTTTATTTTAACAGGAATAGGTCCTCCATGATTTAGCCATCCGCCACCAATTTCATCAATATTAATATCCAATTCATCTGTGGTATCAATGCTGTTTATATTCACTTTTAATTCATCTGAAGTGCTAATTCCTTTTACGTTTATATTAAGCTCATCATAGGTATTAATATCAACTATACGAACATCAATGGTTTCAAACTCATTTACAGGAACCAATTTGTATTCGGTGCTAACTAAATTAGTGTTATTCGGTTGCGCAGCATAAGCAGAAGGAATTAAATCAAGTTGGGTGATTAAATTAATAGTAAGGCAAACGGCTATAATCGTAAGTATTGCTTTTGTATAAAGATCTGTTTTCATAATATATAATTAAAGGATTAATGTAAGATAGAATCAATTTCTATACCCATTTTAAATCAAATGTCTTAACAGTTTTTGTATTTGTCGTACAAGCCTTTACCGTCTAAAATAAGTGGAGTACATTTTTCCAATCTGCTAATTTGAGTAGCTTCTCTTTTTGCACTACCAATATGTTCGGTATATTCTCTCTGTTTTCCTGGAGTAAGTTTGTTAAATTGATTGTTTAGTTTTTTATTATTTTTAAAAGCCTCAAGGAGTAGAGGAGGAATAATCAATTCTTTTTTTTGTTGCGGCTTAACTTTTTTTCCTGCTTTGGCATTGGCTATGGCTTCTATTATATAGGCCAATACCAATTTTGAATCTATGGTGTTTTCTACAGTAAATTTCCATTGACGCATGGCTTTGGTCTTGCCGTCTTGTGCATTGACCAATTGCTTTTGTATGTCTTTTAAAAACACTCCTTGGTGAAACCATATGGCATAATGATTTTTAAAAGCACCCAAGCCTGCAACCAAACTTCCATTTAATGTATAGGCAGGAATTCCCCATTTTACTTCTTCTTTTAATTCTGTTTTCTGAAAAATACTTCTTAGTAAAGTCAACTCTTCTTCCCAATGTGAGTTTTTTTGAATATAGTTGTATATTTTTTCTGAATCGCTCATACTTCTTTGTCAATTAAGGTTTTCCAATTTAATAAATTACTACAAATTAATTCTTAATAAACCGCAGAGTAGTAGTACTCTGAAGGCTTTTTATTTTAAGGAAATAAACACCTTTTTCTAATGCTGAAACATCCATTTTATGTTGAAAATTATTGGAAGAAAAATCATGGAATTGAGCTATCCTTTTTCCTTTTAAATCATATATTTTAATATCTTTTAAAGTAATAGATGAGTTATAAGATACTATTAGTTCCTCAGATACTGGGTTAGGATAAAGTTTAAAAATACTCTCTAAGTTATATTCTTCAACTGCTAGAAAGTCATCATATAAATCTTGCATGACATCAATGGGTTCTATACCAATAGTTTGAGTAGGAACAACAATCCTTAAATAAGGGTTGCCAGGTTCATCATCTGCTTTGTAAACTACAAACCAAGCAGCTCTTGAAGAGGTGCCATTGTCCAAACATCTGGAGTCTGCACCTGGAATATTTGCACCTTGCAACCCTGCCATAAGTTTGTCTGCCAAGGTACCTTCTGTATTATTCATGTTAGCGGTCATATTATCAATCACACTAACGTCTAATAAAATATTGCCTTGGATGCTAAAATCAATTCCTTGCCGATCTTCTTTATAATCATCTGCCATGCTTCCTGTCCACCCTGCTGCTCTTGGGTCTCCATTCCCATCTAGATCAACAATACCATACTGACGATATTCAGGATCATAATTTTGAGAATTGCAATTGTCATTTAATAATAACCAATCTATAATTTCTTGAGGGGATAAGCCCTCTTCCATTCTTGCTATAGCGCTTTGTAAATTAGTGTTCGGAATGCAAATATAAGCTTGAGAGTTGACACCACCCTTTCCCGGAATTATATCTGTTACCCAGGTGTCAAACTGACTTGAAGCTCCAGAAACACAAGATGCACCAATAGATCCAACTTCACCAGTAATAGGATCTACTGCTATAATTGAAAAAGTATCTTGGGCTTTAATTATAAAACTTACAAAAAAAAGGATAAGAAAAAAGTATAATTTTTTCATGATTGGTAAATTAAAAGGTTATTAAAGATTAAATATACAAAACAATTTAAGATCCTATTAATTAGATTTTCACTCCTATTAATCCATTGCAGGTCTTACTCTTATTACTACTTAAAAATATGGAAAATACAATTGAGTAGTATTAAATTACAGTTCAGTTTAATTTATTCAGAAAGTATGTAAAGAAAGCACAGTTTTGTCCCAGATAACGAAACTAATTTATAATGAGATTAACAAAATACCCAATAATATTATTACTTATTTTTTGCTTCAGTGGATTTTTAGCAAAAAGTCAAACTACAATTTCTGGAATAGTTACTGAAAAAAATGGAACTCCAATTTTTGGAGCCAATGTTTATTTAGTTGGCACTTATGATGGTACATCAACTAATGAAGAAGGGAAATTTTCCTTTGAAACTTCAGAAACAGAAGTACAAACATTGATTATTTCATTTCTATCTTTTGAAAATTTCACAAAACATTCAGATATTTCTCTAATGAAAAATCTAGCTATAACACTACGAGAAGATGTAAATTCCTTAGAAACAGTTGTAATTAATGCAGGGTCTTTTGAAGCAAGTGACAATAGTAAAGTTTCCGTTTTAAAACCATTAGATGTAGTGACTACTGCTAGTGCCTTGGGAGACTTTGTTGGAGCATTACAAACCTTGCCAGGTACCACAACAGTGGCAGAAGATGGAAGGTTGTTTGTAAGAGGTGGGGATGCAGACGAAACACAGATTTTTATCGATGGGATTCGGGTTTTTACTCCTTATAGCCCAAGCACTAATAATTCCCCAACCAGAGGAAGGTATAGCCCATTCCTTTTTGATGGAATCACTTTTTCAACAGGTGGATATTCTGCTGAATATGGACAGGCTTTATCTTCGGTATTATTATTAAATACCATAGACGAACCCATACAAGAAAAGACAGATATTTCAATTATGACTATAGGTTTAGGATTGGGAAATACACAAAAATGGGAAAAGAGTTCCCTTAGTGTAAATGCTGCTTATATTAATTTAGCGCCTTACATTGCTTTGTTTCCAGATCGTAACGATTGGGAAAAACCTTATGAAGCAATGTCTGGAGAAACTGTATTTAGAAGAAAATTTGATAACGGATTATTAAAAGTGTATGCAGCTTTTGATGGTACTAACTTTGAATTAACACAAGAAGATATTGATTTTTCAGAGGGAATTCATTATAAATTAAAAAACAACAATTTTTATAGCAATGCTAGTTATAGTGGTACCCTTGCAAACAATTGGAAAGTATTTGGAGGAGCGAGTTACACCTATGCAAATACCAATATCGAAATTATTGAAGACGATGTTACTGATATTGAAAACTCAGGACATTTTAAATTAAAATTCAGAAAACATTTTAGCAACCGATTTAAAATGTCTTTTGGAGCTGAGCAATTTTTAACAAATTTTAATGAAGATTTTAAAGAAGACAACCTTAACTTATCTTATGGTTATCAGAATAATATATCTGGTCTCTTTACGGAAGCGGATATCATATTATCAAGGAAAGTGGCTTTTAAGCTTGGTCTGCGTGGTGAATACAGTGACCTATTTGAAGAATTCACACTTTCACCTAGAGCATCTTTTGCATTTAAGACCAGTAAAAACAGTCAGTTATCTGTAGCCTATGGTGATTTTTATCAACAACCCAATGGCGAAGTTTTAAAATTTGCTCAGGATCTACAAGAACAAAAGACGCAGCATTATATTTTAAACTATCAATTTACTGCTGATAATAGAATATTTAGGGCAGAGCTCTACCGAAAAGAGTATACTAATTTAGTAACTTATAATACGGAGAATCCAATTTTTAGCAGCGAATTTGGAAGTGGAGGAGATGGTTATGCACAAGGTCTTGACCTTTTTTGGAGAGATAATAAAAGTTTAGATAATATTGACTATTGGTTGAGTTATTCATACTTAGATACCGAAAGAGAGTATCAAAATTACCCTATGGCTGCAACTCCTTCATTTGCCAATACACATAATTTATCTTTAGTAGCTAAATATTGGATAGAAGATTGGAAAAGTCAAATTGGTTTTAGTTATCTTTTTGGAAGTGGAAGGACCTATACCAATCCAAATGAAGATGGTTTTCTACAAGAAAAAACAAAAAGCTATAATAGCATCAGTTTAAATTGGGCCTACTTAATTAGCCCCCAAAAAATCCTATATGTTTCAGTGAACAATGTATTAGGGTTTTCAAATATAAATGGGTATCAGTATTCTAGAACTCCTGATGTTAATGGTCATTTTGACCGTAGAGCATTGCTACCAGCTGCCGATCAATTCTTTTTTGTAGGATTCTTTTGGACTATTAGTGATGATGGTACCGACAATCAGTTAGATAAACTTTAATTGTCATTTATAGTTATACCTAAAGTAAACTTAAAGAAAAACACAAGGATACTTTAGGTTTAAGCAATACTATAAACAGTTGGAATAATAACAAGATTTGTAACCTTCAAAAAAAATAACTAAATTACTTCTTTAAATATCTCATATATAGTATTATAAAGCCAGCTGTATATTAAATAATTGTGAGAAATCATGATGAAAAATCAAAGAGGATTATTCAGTCTTAAAGAGGATATTCATTATCTAAATTGTGCTTATAAAGCTCCTTTGCTTAAATCTGTTGAAGAAGCGGCTATAAATGCATTAATACGAAATCGAAATCCTTCAGATATCACTCCTATAGATTTTTTTAAAGAAACCGAAGAAGTAAGAGTGTTATTTGGGAAAATTGTTAATTGTTTGCCTTCCGAAGTAGCTATTATTCCTTCAGGCTCTTATGGGTTCAGCTCAGTTTTTAAAAATATTCCTTGTTTAAAAGGGCAGCATGCTATAGTAGTTGAAAATGATTTTCCAAGTGATTATTTTTCAATTAAAAAATGGTGCGATACTAATAATGCAGAATTAAAAACGGTAAAAGCCATAGAAAGTCAGGGATTAGTTGGAGAGACTTGGAATGATAATATTATTAACAGTATTAATAAAAAAACAGCAGTAGTTATTTTATCGTCCATTCATTGGATGAACGGATTAAAATTCGATCTTTCAACTATAGGTGAAAAGTGCAAATCTGTGGGTGCTAAATTTATAGTTGATGGTGCACAATCTGTAGGGATATTACCTATAGATGTAAAAAGATTTAATATTGACGCTTTAATATGTCCGAGTTATAAATGGTTGTTTGGTCCTTATTCATTGGGTTTAGCTTATATGGGGAGTTGTTTTAATCAGGGAACTCCTATTGAAGAATCTTGGCTGAATAGGACTAATGCTTTAGATTTTGGAAAACTTTCTGATTATAACCCAGAATATAGTCTTAATGCAGGAAGATATAACGTTGGTGAAACAAGTAACTTTATTTTAATGCCAATGCTTAAACAATCATTGATTCAAGTAAATAAATGGTTAAATTTGAATATACAGGGTTATTCTAAAGAATTGATAAAACCGCTACTTAGTTATTTAAAAAGCTTGGGCATTACATTTGAAAATGACACCTATTTTTCAAGCCATTTATTTAGTTTAAAATTACCAAATGATTACAATACCGAATTATTGAAAGAAAACTTAATTAAAAACAAGGTTTATCTTTCCCTCAGAGGAAACTCATTAAGAGTTTCAGTACATGCATTCAACACGCCTAATGACATTAAAAAATTAATTGAAGTCATTGATTTAACAAAAAACAGCCAACTGCATTAGGAGTGTCCATATAAAATAGTATAAATCACTTAATCATGGTATTAGATATTTTTCAATTGGTCATCACAGTAATTTCAATCTTACTTTTTCTTAGAGTTTATTGGATACAAGCAGGTAGTAGTTCTTTGATAAGTATGATGAACATGCAAAAAAAAGAAATCCTTAATGAAATTGAGATTGAAGGGACTTGCAAAGAATTAGATCGTAAAACTATTATCGGAGCTTTAAGTTATCTGAATCTTGTTTCAAAATTATATCTTAATCATTGTATCAATATTAGTATGCTACGAACCTTCGAAGGGGTAATTATTAAACTGCTAAATGATCAAAAAGCCCAAAAAATTTATAGCGAATTTTTTTATGAATTTCGTGATCAGATCAAGACAGCTGAGCCGCCATATATCAACCTTGTTTTTACGGCCAATTTGTTGATTAATATTAACAAAAGGTTGAATAAAAGGAGGTTCTTTTCACCTATTCATTCTTGGTTCTATTTAATACGAAAAAAAATATTCTTTAATTTAAGATCTTCTAGTAAAAGAAACTGGCAATTAGCATCAGATGTATTTAAACCAGATGAGGTTATATGATTTTTTGTAATCATATATACGAGTTTTATCAAAATATTATAAAAGTCTAAAAAGGACATTCTTTTTTATAGTATCTAAGATTATTTAACAATTCATCATTAAAATATTACAATTCAGTAAAAGTGATTTTATCTACTAAGTCTTTTGCTACATATTTGCAGTGTAATTAAAAATATAAATCAATAAAATTTACAATATGCAAACAATACTCACTTATTTCGCAATGCTTTTAACAGGATTATTATTACAAGCACAGAATTCAATTGAAGTAAATATTACCGGGTTTGAATCTAACCAAGGATCTGTTATGGTAGGATTATACAATGAAGAAGGTAATTTTTTAAAAGAATACCATCAATCCATTTCTTCAGAAATAACCAATAAAAAGGCAAGTATCACCTTTACAGATATTCCAGATGGTGTGTATGCTGTTTCATGTTATCATGATGAAGATGCCAATGGAGAACTCAATTTTTTTATGGGAGTGTACCCAACAGAAGATACGGGTACTTCAAATAATGCTCCAGCAAGATTTGGCCCTCCAAAATGGGAAGATGCAAAGTTTGAAATTAAAAATGGGGAAAGGAAATCTTTCGAAATCAATTTATAACTTAAAAGATTATATTTTTAACCATAATTTATAAAAATGAAAAAATTACTTTTTATAGCAATCGTCTTAATATCTTTCACAGGAATTAGTCAAACCCAATACCAAAAAGGAATGCAAAAGGCATTAGACCTTTGGGAAGAAAACAAACCCAATGAAGCTGCGAATATTTTTGAGCGAATTGCAACTGCAGAACCAAAAGAATGGTTGCCCCCTTTTTATGTTTCTTATATTACAACCATACAAGGGTTTGGTGAAAAGGATGCGGCTAAATTAAAGACACAAATGGATAAGGCTATGGCTTTTTTAAATGAAGCAAAAGCTATTTCAAAAGATAACCCAGAATTATTAATTTTAGACGCTTTATGGCATACCGTATGGGTAGCATACGATGGTGCAACTTACGGAATGAAATATGGAGGAAAAGTAACTATGATATACCAAGAGGCCCTAAAATTAGCGCCTAATAACCCAAGAGTACTAATGAATAGTGCAGAATGGAATATAGGAAGCGCTAAGTTTTTTGGAAACTCTATAGAGCCTTATTGTAAGGATATACAAAAATCCATAGATCTTTTTAAAGATTTTAAACCAGCAGGAGAGTTTTATCCTAAGGGTGGTTTAGATAGAGCAAAGAATATGTTAGAAGAAAACTGTAAATAATATGAATCGAATACTAAAAGAATTAGTCAAAGCCTTTTTTATTGGAGTAATAGTTTTTATTGTCCTGTGGATAATAAGGTACTTTAATGGTATTGTGATAACGAATCCAAAAGATCTGTTGCTCATATTTGTTTATAATCAAGTATATTCATTGGTATTTTACATGGCAAATTTCTTTTTCTTTATGTATATGCTTCGACGATATAAAGAAACATTTTTTACAATTAAAACTTTAGCTAGAGTAACTTTTGGAGTTATAGGAGTTACATTGCTTTGTATTATTGTTCTTCGATTTACCCAAGAAGTATATCTAGATGGGGAGAGTTTTAGAGAATTTATATCAGGAGAAAAGGCAGAGTATTATTATATCGTATTAATTATTTCTGTATTAGTTAGTAGTGTATTTCTAATCATTTTTTATTATAGATTTACTCAGGAGAAGAAAGTAAAGGAGCAAAAAATTATCGCAGGGACTGCTTCTGCAAAATTCGATGCTTTAAAAAATCAATTAGACCCTCATTTTTTATTTAATAGTCTAAATGTTTTAACCAGTTTAATTGAAGAAAATCCTGATGCAGCAACCAAATTTACAACTGCGTTATCTAAAGTTTACAGATATGTTCTAGAACAAAAAAATAAGGATTTAGTTTCGGTAGAGGAGGAACTAAAGTTTGCAAAACTATATATGTCGCTTATAAAAATGCGATTTGAAGATAGTATCGTTTTTACTTTACCAGAAAAATTAAACAATCCCGAAGCTAAAGTAGTACCGCTATCGCTTCAATTAGTATTAGAAAATGCTGTAAAGCATAATATCGTAACCCCTACTAAAAAATTACAGATCTCCATTCAAGAAAAGGATGGTAATTTAATAGTAAAAAACAACTCACAACCTAAACAAGTTATAAAAGCTAGTACTGGCGTAGGATTAAAAAATATTACGCAACGCTATTATTTACTAACCGATAGACCTGTAATAATCCATAAAACGGATAAAGAATTCTGCATTTCTATCCCATTATTAACTGAAAATATTACAATCATGGAAACACAAACAAGTTATATATCTGAAAAAAAATACGCAAGAGCTAAAGAGCATGTAGAAAAACTACAAGGTTTTTACATTCACTTTGCTATTTATATAATTATGGTACCTGTATTTATTTTTTTAAACTTTAGGTCTACGAGTTTCCCCTGGGCAATATTTCCAATATTAGGTTGGGGATTTGGTATAGCAGGCCATGCAATGGAAACCTTTGATTATAATCCTTTACTAGGAAAGGGTTGGGAAGAAAAAAAGATAAAAGAATTAATGGATAAAGATGATTTTGAAAACTTTAAAAAATAGTAAAATGGATAACTTTAACAACGAAAACAAATATCTGCGAGCTAAAGAACGCGTAACAGCCATTAAAAAGTTTTATTCTAACCTGATGTCTTATATCGTTTTCATTGTTTTTTTGGCAGGACTTAACTACTACACCAATGAGTGGAGGAGCCCTTGGTTTTTATGGGCAGCATTTGGTTGGGGAATAGGTCTGGCCTTTCATGCTTTTAAAGCATTTGGCTGGGTTCCTTTTATGAATAAAAACTGGGAAGATCGTAAAATAAAGGAGTTTATGGATAATGATAATGAACAATCAAATAACAGGTGGAAATAATAAATAAGATGGAAAATTATAACGAAGAAAAATATAAAAAAGCAAAGAAAAGAGTAAAAGAGGTAAAAGACTTTTATACTCACTTAATAGTTTATATTACGATTAATTTAATTTTGATTATTATCAACTTAGGAGTTTTTCAAAGTGGATTTACCGATATTGAAATCCCAAAATGGCCTATGTTTACCACCCCATTTTTTTGGGGAATAGGACTGTTTTTTCATGGTTTGCATGTATTTAAAGGTAGCTTTAGTTTTTTTAAAGACTGGGAGAATCGAAAAATTAAAGAGTTTATGGAGAAAGAGGATGAAGATTTTAAACGTAATAAATTTTAAAAACAATAATAAAACTAACCCTTAATTTTATCACGATCAAGTCGTGACTCTAGATGAAAGTATTAATAATAGAAGACGAAAAGCCATCAGCACGTAGATTACAACGTATGCTAGATAGATTAGGTGTAACCGTAAACGAAATGTTACATAGTGTAGAAGAATCTGTAAATTGGTTTGAAAACAACGAACATCCCGATTTAATTTTTTTGGACATTCAATTAAGTGATGGACTTTCATTTGAAATATTTGACACCATTGAAATTAAAAGCTCCATTATTTTTACCACAGCCTTTGATGAATATGCTTTACAAGCTTTTAAACTAAATAGTATTGACTACTTATTAAAACCTATAGATGAAGAAGAATTACAAGTTGCAGTAGACAAATACAAAGGGTTAAAACCTCAAACTTCAAACGTGCAGCTCAATTTTGATGATATTAAGAAATTATTGGGTAATCCGATAGAGCGAGAGTATAAAAAGAGATTTACCACTAAGATTGGTCAGCATTTAAAAATGATTTCGGTAGATGAAATCGAATGTTTTTATTCCGAAAACAAAGGGACCTATGCACATACTATCAATGGGAGAGCATATTTGTTAGATACTACACTTGAACATTTAGAACAAGAACTCTCTCCTAAATTGTTTTTTAGAATAAGTCGTAAGTATTATATCAATATAAATGCGATAAAGGATATTATCTCCTATACCAACTCTCGATTAGAGTTAAAATTAAATAATTATTCAGACCAAGAAGTAATTGTAGCTAGAGAGCGGGTAAAAGATTTTAAATTGTGGTTGGAGTAGTATTGAGTATTTTCTTAGCTAATCATTTACCATTCTATACTTAATGACCAAGGATGATAGAATTGTTATCACTCCAATGGTTATAATGGCATAAGGGATTCCAAAAACATCAGCAATAATACCCGATAGAATAGCTCCTATTGCATAGCCTAAATCTCTCCATAGTCTAAAAACTCCAATGCTTTCTGCACGTTGACTTGGAGATGTGGCATCTGCAATTGCCGATAAGAAGGTAGGATAGACCAATGCCGTCCCTAAACCCAAAATAGTTGCGATGACGATTAATGAAAAGAAACTTGTGAAATATGGGATGAATATAATTGCAATACCCTGCAGCAACATTCCCCAAAAAAGCATTTTCTTTTTGGAATATATATCCGCCATTTTACCTGTAAATAATTGACCTATTCCCCAAACTGCGGGATAAATAGCAGCGATAATTCCAATGCTTTTTGAATCGTATTTTAAAGACAATAATAAAATAGGTAATAGCCCCCAAATCATTCCGTCGTTTAAATTATTCACTAATCCCGCCTGTGTAACAGCACTTAAGTTTTTATTTTTAAATGTGGTTTCTAAAAAAACATGATCCAATTTTTCTGTACGAGTAGTTTCTTGTTCTTTGGCTACAAAAACCCGAGTATCTTTTACAAAAAATAAGGATAAGAAGAATCCTATAATAGAAATCCCAATACCTAAATAAAATGGGTAGGGTGTTATACCATATTTTTGTGCGATAATTCCAGTTAGAAAAGCCACAATACCCACAGCAAAATATCCAGCAAATTCATTGATTCCCATGGCCATACCTCTATCCTTTTCTCCAACCAAATCAATTTTCATCACCACGGTACTACTCCATGTTAATCCTTGATTAATACCTAACAGAATATTTGCGAAAATGACCCAATTCCAAGTAGGGGCATAAATCAAAATAAAAGGGATAGGTATCGCAAAAAGCCAGCCTAAGAGCAATAAGTTTTTTCTTCCAAATTTATTTGCAAGTTTACCAGTAAAGTAATTGGTAATCGCTTTGGTAATACCGAAAGCTATAATGAATGATAATATTGCTGTTTTTGAAGCTACCCCAAACTCAATCTCAGCAAATTTTGGAAAAATAGTTCGTTCTAAACCAACCATACCCCCAACAAAAGCATTTACAATCACTAAAATGGTGAATTGCAACCAATTTTCCTTGAGACCAAGTTTAATGTTATCCATTCAAAATAATATACCCTATAAACTTAATTTTTTAGCAATACCCGTTGTTACCGCATCCTTATGTAATGTAATGCTAATTGTTTTTAAACGCATATACGCCTCACTAAAATAAACATAGCCCCCGTGTGCAGTTCGCTCTGGATTGGTTCCCCAACTGTTTTTCACCATATAATAAGCATTGCCATTTTGATCTTCTACCTTACCCGTAATGTGCATTAAATGATCATCGGTAGTGTTGAAATTTTCAAACTCCTGTTGGCGATATTCTTGTGTAATCTCTTTTTCAGGATAAATACTGTGTAAGGCTTTTAAATTATTTAACTTATTTGAAGGAATCACCGCAACTCCATCCTTAGATGAGAAAGTACGTTCACTTACATCACAATCTAAAGCCACCGTATAACCAT
>JQIA01001337.1_pt1 | contig 13209 bp, 9 predicted proteins | sample 811431 | NCBI WGS metagenome assembly JQIA01 (sample SAMN02998118, study PRJNA258478) | marine sediment metagenome | biome: marine; feature: seafloor; material: sediment; isolation source: oil-polluted sediment collected from 3 locations (0.5 km, 0.7 km and 0.9 km)... | place: USA: Gulf of Mexico ... | reverse complement strand
TTTCAATACCACAGACCAAACTACGGTCAATTTTAATTATATCAACATCCAAATTGTTGACATAATTAAGCGTTGAATACCCCGAACCAAAATCGTCTATAGCAATTTTGATACCTTGCTGTTTTATCCACTGAAAGTGATTAGCCACATTGTCGAGAGATACTGGGCATGAATCAACTTCAGTTGCTTCAAAAATAAAACGTGATTTATCTATGCCAAATTCATCAAAACTATTAAGTAAAACCTTAATTAGTTCGATATTTATTATTTGTGGCATGTTAAAATTTAAAGCAAAGCTGATATCTAAATATATGTCATCATTGTCGTTTAAAAATATAATAAGTTGTTTTGCCACATAAATAGCTACTTTAGACAGGTATCCATTTTTACTGGCCAATTCTATTATCTTCATTGGATTAACCGCACCATACTCAGGATGATGCCAACGCAGTAATATTTCAACCATGATCACTTGTCCAGTATCAAGATTAAATATCGGTTGGCCAGCCAAGTGCAATAAGTTATTTTCCATGGCCTTTTCCAACTCAATAAACAAATCTCTGTCTGTATGAGTAGGATAGTCCTGATGATGATTAAAATATTGCCAGTTAAGCGCTTCTGATTTTGCTAACTTAAGCGCAATATCTGCTCGTCGTAGTACTTCTGTATTTTTTTTAATTTGCGAGACAAAGTCAACCAACCCGAGTGATAACTGAATATTGATAAAATCATGTTCATAAGGAACTGGTTGCACAAGGAGCTTAAAGGATTGGTTTATATCGTCCTGACTTTTATGTTTAAAAATAATGCCAAATTCTTCTGAATTCAAACGATATATGTTGGCATCTTCTTTCAGTATATTCATCAACCGCTCAATCAGTGTCGCCGATACACATTCGACTCCCTTATTGCCAAAATTGCTAAAGATCTGACTATATTTATGTACTTTTAATATAGAAAAAGATAGTGAAAAGTCTAAATCAATTTGTTGGTCAAACTTTAAGTGAATAGCGAGATCTTTAAATAAATCTTCTCGATTACCTATTGGATATAGCTTAGCTAAGTTACTGTCTTGTTCCTGCATTATCCCTGCTCCATTTTTTAGTACTTATTATTGTCGAACGGCAACATTGCTCAGGAGGTAAATAAACTAATAATAACTAGAGTTATTTTCCCTTCATTTAACTATAAAGATAATGTACTTAAAAAATAGGGGGGGGGTATAAATCGGGAAATTCTCCCGACGAATGCCTTCTAAAACCATGATAGTGTTGATCTAAGTTAAAATCGTTTATAGACAAATGTTTTACCCTTATGAAAGGTATCCGATAGTACAGTGTAAACCTCGATACTTTATTTGGGTTGGTACGTTATTAATAGTAGTGAGGCTTTGTGCAGAGAAAAAAATTGTCATCTTATTTACCCTTTACAAAAATTGAAAAAGGACTTAGCTCGCATCAATTTAAGAATAAAATAAAATTGTCTTTACTGTTTATCTTTCCGTTATTCATTTTTCTCAGTAGCTCTTTATTTCAAATAGATAAATTAACAATTCGTGCATCGCAACTAGCTAATGTAGATACACTGACAAACTTAACACTTAAAATCAGCCGCTTACTTCATGACTTGCAAAAAGAACGGGGTTATTCCGGCGTCTTTATCGTCAGTAATGGTACTAAATTTAAAGCAGAGTTACTTGAACAGCGGCGGTTAGCAACAATAAGTAATAACCATATTCATAGGCTACTTGCACTAAATAACCTTACCGTTAACGACAAGTTTGAAAGTAGATTAAATACCTTGAGTAAATATTTAACTGAACTCGATCAAGTTCGTATTCAAGTTGATGATTTAGCAATCGATGAAAATAAGGCTATTCAGTTTTATAACCAAATAAATCAGAAGTTACTTGCTGTTGTTACGTCGATTGTCCAACTAACCGTTGATAGCCAATTAACTCAGGGATTTTCTGCCTATACATTTTTTCTTAAGGGTAAAGAGAGTGTTGGCATCGAAAGAGTAAAGCTTAGTGTCATTTTTGCCAGAAAGCACTTTTTGGCCAATGAATATGAAGAATTGGGAAAGTTGGGATTAGAACAAGAGCTTTATTTTCGTGAATTTTCTGACCTTACAAGTGATGAGTTGCATCAATCCTTTCAAGATCTTTTTAATGGGCAGGCATTTAAGTATGTCCAGCAAATAAAAACGAGTGCTTTGTATAGCAATATCGCTAACATTGATGTTACTGACTGGTTTAAGGCAGTTACTAATAAAATTGATAAACTAGATTTGTTCGGAGATAAAATATCCGCGGAACTTATTTCAAATGCTAGCCGATTAAAGCTAAGCAGTGAACAAGAACGGCTTTATTGGCTGGCAACATTAATCGCTCTTTTCATTTTTATATGTGGTTTTGGTATTTTATTAATTATTAACATTCATCGTACTGAAATCAATAGAATTAAAGAATATCAAAGCTTATTTTCTAATAATTCTGCAGCAATGGCCGTAGTGCATGCAAAATCACATAATATCCTCTATGGCAATAATAGTTTTGCTGAACTAGTAGGTTATAGCCAAAAGCAATTATCTAAACTTAACATCACTGATTTTCATCGTAAAAAAGATATTGGCGACATTTTAAATATCTTTAAAAGCATGGTAGCTGGTGAAATATCAGCAACCGAAAAAATATTATTTATCCGTAATGACAACCAAGTTTTTTTTGCCGATATATTCGTATTCCCAATAACCATAGATAAGCAAGAATACCTAGCTGCCCACGTAGTAGATATTACCAATAAATTACAAGCTAAGCAGCACATCCAGCAATCTGAACTAACCTTACAAATGATATTAGATAGTATAAATTCAGCTGTTGTAGTGCTTGAAGGAGAAAATACACACCCTATTTATATGAATAAAAAAGCGGTTGAAATATATCAGGATAAAGATGAAATTGAATCCGTTTGGTCGTTATTTGAACAGGTTTTTTTCTCTAACTTGAACGATGATTCTCCTAATAATTCAATAACCAGAAAACAATACTTCAACAAATCAAAACAACGCTGGTACCAAATCACCAGTACTATCATTGATTGGAGTGATGGTCGAATTGTTAACTTGAAAATGCTAAAGGACATTACCGAAAGCCGTGATGCTGAGCGTCGTAATAAAAATTTGCTCATTGAAAACCGCCAATTGTTGTGCAGAAATTACCTGTTAATAGAGCAAGAGCGAAAACATATTGCCAAAGAGTTGCATGATGAATTAGGCCAACTATTAACTGGCATAAAACTTCAGGCAGACTTTATCTCTCGACAAACAACTCAAAATAATGAAACCTTACAAATTGCGGCTCAAAGCATTGTTCAGGCAACAAGTGAGTTAATCAAATCTACTCGCGATATTACTAATAGCTTGCGGCCAATAATTCTCGATCAATTAGGCCTTATAGATGCCATAGAAGAGCTAGTACAAAACTGGCGTAATCTAAATAAAAACATTCAATTTGAGCTCGACGCCGACAACTTACCACATCATTTAAGTGACGAACTCCAAATAAGTGTCTATCGAATAGTGCAAGAAGGGATCACCAACGCCTGTAAACATGCAGACGCCCACCGCATTGAAATCACTTTGAAATTTATATCGTCATCCCACGATAAAAAGCGTTTTTTACTGCAATTAAAAATTCAAGATGACGGAAAGGGTTTTGCCCATAATAGTGAATATAATAGCGAACATAATAATGGTGTGGGAATTATTAACATGCGAGAACGAACTGAGGCACTCAATGGCGTTTTTTGTTTGATCAACAGACAGAAACAAGGGGCAGAGATTTTTATAACCATACCACTTGAACCCATACTGCAGGAAGAACTATGCCATTAAACATACTCATTGCTGATGATCATGCCATCGTACGTAGCGGTATGACACTATTATTAAACTCTCAGCCTAACTATCAAGTTATGGCAAGTGTGGCAAACGGCGAAGAGCTATTAATTGAAAGCCAGCACCAAATAGCAGACCTTATTATCACAGATTTGTCCATGCCTGGTATTTCAGGCGTTGAATTAATACGTCGCTTACTGCTCAAATGGCCAAATATTAACATTATGGTTTTTAGCATTTATCAAAACCCTTATTTGGTTAAGCGCCTGTTTGATATGGGCGTAAAAGGCTATATCAGCAAAAATAGCGATACCGACACTATTCTAGCTTGCATTACGGCAATAACCCAAGGAGAAACATATATCAGCCCAGATATTTTTTTGCATACTGAACAAGAACAGGCTCTGTCAAGTCTCACCGCTAGAGAACTCGATATATTTTGCTGTGTGGCGAAAGGACTAAGCGCTAAACAAACTTCAGTGAAACTTTACTTATCAGAGAAAACGGTTGCTAATAAAATATCTCTTATTAAGGGAAAATTAAACATTACCAGTTCAATAGAAATGGTTCATTTAGCCATGCTTGAAGGGCTTGCTAGCCCTAGTTAGATAATTTAATTAGCATTACGCAAAGCTTTATAGCCAATATTAGGAAATTAAGAGGGGAATTTCGTGTAGTTAAATCATCGAATTAAATGGGTCCATTACAAATAACTTTTATAAAAAAGAATACTACCCAAACGTAAGGAATGATGAATAATGATTAGAAAAATAAAAATAAGCTCAAGATTAACTACTGGTTTTTTAATTTTAGTGCTCATACTCGGAATATCATCAATTAGTTCCATATTTCAGATCGCCTCTATCACAAAAAATGCTAATAAGGTTGTTGAACTACGCATGCCAACAGCGCAAGCAAGTGCTAGTGTGTTAAATGGCGTTAATCATGCCCTTGCCGCATTAAGAGGATGGATGCTTTTAGGTAAGGATAAATTTAAAGCTGAAAGGCAATTAGCATGGGATACAGAAATAATCCCGGCAATGACAACATTAAATGAAATGTCTGCAAGCTGGACAAATCCTAAAAATTTAACCCGTTTAAAAGAAATGAAAGCCTTACTAAAAGGCTTTGAAGAAGAACAAAAAAATATCGAAGATATAGCGCAAACATTACAAAATACCCCTTCAATTGAAATGCTCTATCAACAAGCGGTACCACAAGCATCTATTCTGTCTAAAGAAATAACAAAATTAATAGATATTGAACTTGGCCTTGAAGCAAGCACCGAAAGAAAAGCTTTATTGGGAATGATGGCCGATGTGCGTGGTTCACTTGGTTTAGCGCTTGCTAATATTCGTGGCTACCTATTATCAGGGGAGGAGCATTATCGTCATTCTTTTGAACAATTATGGAATAAAAATCAACGAAGGTTTTCAGACTTAAAAAAACAACAGCCCCTATTAAATAGTGAGCAAAAAAAAGCACTGATAATATTTTCAGAGGCGATGGTTGTTTTTGCGCCTTTACCTGAGCAAATGTTAAATTCTCGATCGCAAGACAACTGGAATTTAGCTAATCACTGGCTGGCAACTAAAGCAGCTCCATTAGGATTTAAAATAAAGGTTATTTTAAATGAAATGGCCATTAATCAAAAAACGCTATTGGAAAATGACGCTAACGTTTTAGTAAAGAGCAGTAATGAGGCTAAATATATTGCTTGGTTGTTACTTTTTGTCGGTGTCATTGCTGCAATTTCCTTATCCATTATTATCATTAGCAGTATCATCCCCCCCCTTAACCTAATATCAAAAGGATTACTTGAAATAAAAAACAAAAATGACATGACCATTAGTCTTGATAATCAAGGTAATGATGAAATTACAGCGATGGCTGATGCGCTAAATAATGTATTTACTACCTTTAAAGCGTCTTTACATGAAGTTTCAAGTGCAAGTAATCAAATATCGGTGACCGCAGAAGAAACCTCTATTATTTCAACTCAAATAGCAAGCTCTATTCAAAGTCAGGCGGGGCAAACCGAGTTAATTGCGACCGCTATAAATGAAATGACTGCGACAGCAAGAGAAGTCGCTCAAAGTATATCGAGTACTTCAAATGCTTCTGATGAAGCTAATGTGCACGTTAGTACGGGCACAGAAATAATGCAAAAAACTATTTCTACTATTAATGAACTCGCTGACAAAATATCAAATACTAGTCAAACAGTGAATGAATTAGAGAAAGACAGTCTTGAGATAACTACGGTACTTGAAGTCATTAATTCAATAGCTGATCAAACTAATCTATTAGCCTTGAATGCGGCTATTGAGGCTGCTAGAGCAGGAGAGCAAGGACGAGGCTTTGCAGTTGTTGCTGATGAGGTGCGTGCGTTAGCTGCAAGAACGCAACAGTCTACTGGTGAAATCAGCACCATTATAAATAAATTACAACAAAGCGCTAAAGTTGCAGTGACCTCTATTGTTCAAAGTCAGGAGCAAGTTGATGAAGTGGTTAATCAGGCGAAGTTATCTGGTGAAGTACTTATTACTATTTCAGAAGTTATTACCAATATAAATGATATGAGTAGCCAGATAGCAACCGCATCAGAGCAACAAGGTGTTGTAGCAGAAGAAATAAATATTAATGTGGTTAATATTCATGATAAAACGCAAGAAAATGTTAATGCTGTATCAGAATCATCAAAGTCTGGCCGTGAATTAGCAGAGTTATCTGTACAGATGCAAACGTTAGTGTCAAAGTTTAAAATCGCTTAATTATACAATTATATTTCACCTGAAAGGACTATAATGCGCACAAAGTGACTATAAATTCTATGGCGTTATGTGCCCCAAAGCGAGTTAGAAGCTCAATCAATAACGGCTATAACTTAGTGATTTAAACTATCAATCAACTATAAGCTGCTGATAATTTTATATCTATTAACTTTAATTGAAATTTCTTATCAATCAGTTTCCTCAGGATATCCATTGATAGTTTATCAGCGGACGTTACCATGGTTATGTTGATTGATAGTATTGAGATTGCTGATGATAGCTAGATTATATTTAAGAGCTTCAACAAAAGAGCAAGATGCTGAACGCGCTTTAGAATTGCTCACATACTTCTGTACTGAACGTAAAATTGAGATTTCCGAGAAGTACATTGAAAACTTTAGCGGCACTAAACTAAATAGGCCACAGCTTAACCAGTTATTAGATGACGCTATTTTTTGAAAGTTGTGGCTAAAAATGAAAGCTAAATTTAAGAGAGTAAACTTCGAGGCCGTGTACCATTTATTGAATATAACGATATGATTTGAAAGGATTTCAGAAAACCGCTTGAACTATTACAAACAAATCAAGCGGTTACTAAAATTTGTGAGTAGACACATAAACCAACTCAAGAAACACTTTTAACATATTGTTTTTACCTAGGTTTTTACTTAGGCTTTTAAAATCCGCATAGTTAAGAAATTATCCATAAAAAGACCTTAAAAGATGTAAAATAGCCTTAATTATTAGAACAAAACACCCTACTTTTATGTTACTACCTTCAAGGATAGCTAATATTAGAATATATACTTTATAGTGTTCCCAAAAAAAACGGGACTTTTGATAAAAAACAATCATTTAGTAAAATTTATGTTTAGCTAGTCGGCTATATCCACTTATATAATGGGTTTTACTTAAAAGTGCCCACCAAACTGAACTTGGACATAGCCCTACTTACCTAAATCAGGTTCTGGATTGGTGAGATAGCCCGGTCTCGTCTATAAAGTCCCAACCATGAGTAAAAATAGTTAAACCAACGAATCTAAGAGTTCCCTTTCAAATGGCACGATTTCATCAAAGCGTCCCTGCTGAACTTTCTGTGCCCACTGGGCGTCGGCTATGAGTGCTCGCCCCACCGCAATAAAATCAAAGTCGTTATTTTCAAAACCATTAAGCAAGTGGTTAACATTAGTGACTTCAGTCTGATGCTTGTCTTCTGGCTGATTCCATAGCTCCCAACCAAACTGAGTGTCCAGCCCTACACTACCGACGGCGATGACTGGCTTGCTGGTTATTTTTCGCGTCCAAGCAGCCACGGTTAATGGAGAGTTATCAAAAGCAGGCTCCCAAAAGCGACGAGTGCTGGCATGAAATATATCCACACCGGCTTGTGATAGAGCATTAAGCAAGGTAGCCAGCTCATCAGATGTTTGAGCAAGTTTGGCGCTATAGTCTTGCTGCTTCCATTGTGAAAAACGGAACACGATGGGAAAATCTTTACTCACTGATGCGCGAATGGCTTTAACAATCTCAAGAGCAAAACGGTTTCTGTTTTCCAAAGATCCACCGTATTGGTCATCGCGCTGGTTCATCTCTTCCCAGAAAAACTGGTCAACCAGATAACCGTGAGCACCATGAATCTCAATACCATCAAAACCTATGCGCTCAGCATCAACAGCAGCCTGTACATAAGCCTGAATAACTTCGCTAATATCTTGCAGGCTCATGCCTATACATTCCAGCTCACCATTATCGCCTTCAATATCCATCGGCCCATAACCAGGGGCGCTTGGATCTTTGCCTGCACCACCAGGTTTGCGCACCGCACCGGTATGCCATAACTGAGGAATGATGTGACCACCAGCTTGATGCACCGCCTCCACAACCTTCTTCCAGCCATTCAAAGCATCGTCACCGTAAAAGCGTGGGATCTGTTCTTTGTACGCATTAGCGCCAACATGGTTGATTAAGGTGCCTTCGGTAATAATGAGGCCAATACCACCTTCAACTCTACGACGGTAATAATCAACGACATCATCACCCACAACACCATCAGTGGCAAAATCCCTAGTCATGGGGGCCATTACTAAGCGATTTACCAACTTTTCACTCCCAAAATCAATGGGGGCAAACAGTTTAATTAGGGTTGCATCGGGTGCTTTTAACTGAGTCATTAATAATTACCTATTATCTAATTTGTTGTATATCCAAAAGTATGTTCTGCAAAAATCATACGGTACGCGTCTTAGGCTGAAAAAACAGCTGTGCTAAATATACCAAGAGATGAGGTATAGATTAATGACTCTTGTTGCATAATGCTTTTGCGTTTTGTGCATGTTATTGCTAGGCTTTTGAAAAAAACGAGCAAAGGTAAGTATTGTGGATTTGATTGACTATAGTCGCATGTATTTGAAAGTGGTTGAACACCAAGGTTTTTCCAAGGCAGCTAAACTCTTCAACCTGAATCCGTCATCGGTGTCGAGGCAAATGACCCAGTTAGAAAAGTCATTGGGCGTGCGTTTATTTAATCGCTCAACCCGTAACCTTGGAGTAACCACCGCAGGCGTGCATTATTACGACCGTATAAAAAAAATTATTACTGATATTGATAATTTGAATATTGAGCTCAATAACATGCAGTCTTCAACCAAAGGGGTTTTACACATAAGCATGCCGATTGGAATTGGCGAGCAAAAAATTGCCAATTGGTTGCCAGAATTCCTTCAACTTTATCCTGACATTCTGCTCAATGTCAGTTATTCAGATAATTTGGTCGACCTCATTGAAGAGAATCTTGATTTAGTGATCCGACTGAGTGATCCCAAGGACTCATCATTAATCTCGTTGAAATTGGCGGATATTGATTTCCATCTATGTGCATCGCCACAGTATTTATCTCAACATGGCATCCCTAAAGCTCCAGAAGAATTAGTCAATCATAATTGCCTGATTTATTCTGATACCATTCATCAAAGCGATTGGGAATTTGTGAAAAATAAAAGCCATAAAAAGCTGCGTGTATCCGGTAACTTCAGTACCGACAACCCTAGCAGTTTATTCAATGCCACCAAGCAAGGGATAGGGATAAGTTTGATGTCCTCATGGACAGTATTGAATAGCTTGGAGAATGGGGAGCTGAAGATGTTATTGCCAGGCTATAAGGTAAGCCCGAACAGTATGGGTAAGAGTGCCGTTTACATACTCTACCCACACCGAACGCACTTAGATAAGAAGGTGCGAGTATTTATCGACTTCCTTAAAGAGAAAGTAACATCGATAAACTCGATTCATGCATTAATCGAATGAGTGTTATGCATGTTAAGTTGTTAATTGATGGCTGGGGCTTTGTTATAAATACACTCACTTGGCAAAGAATTAAAAACAGCCACATATTAAAAGAGGTAAATTAACCATGTCACAAGATAACTTATGCCTAGATCGTAGTAAGCTCAATGCCTTTACCGAGCAGCAAACACGGGAATTCCAGCTTAAGATCCCCAAGTCACTGGCTATGTTTGAAGAAAGCAGTAAAGTAATGCCTTCAGGTGTACCGTCGCCCTGGATGGGGCTCTTTTATCCAGGCACTAAAATGTTTATTGAAGAAGGCAAGGGTTGCCACTTTCAGGATGTCGACGGCAACCTATTTCTTGATATGACGCAATGTGATTTAAGTATGGTGTGTGGTTTTGGCCCAGAGGCTGTCACAAAAGCAGTAGCCGAGCAATTTAGTAAAGGAAGTCATTTTTTACTGCCCACAGAAAATGCGATTATAACCAGCAAGCTGTTGGGTGATCGTTACCGTATGCCGTTTTGGCAATATACCTTGTCTGCATCGGCGGCGAATACCGAGGCTATTCGAATTTCTCGCTATGCAACAGGTCGCGACAAGGTACTGGTTTTTGCGGGTAAGTATCATGGACATATCGACGAAGCTTTGGTTTCAGCCAGTGATGAGGCTGACAAAATGGTGCACGACCAACTAGGTTTGCCCAAGCACGCCACCGAAGGCACGGTTACGGTGCCATTTAATGACCTTGATGCGATAGAAAGGGAATTGAAAAAAGGTGATATTGCCTGTGTGTTAACCGAGCCCGTATTGACCAATATTGGGGTAGTTCTCCCTGATGAAGGTTTTCATACTCGTTTACGTGAATTAACCAGACAATATGGCGCTAAGTTGATCATCGATGAAACTCATACTCAGGCCGGACACTATGGCGGTTTTACTAATTTTTGGAAGCTAGAGCCAGATATACTCAGCTTGGGTAAGAGTGTGGGCGGCGGCGTTCCATTTGGAGCCTACGGCCTTTCTCAAGAGATGGGTGAATTGCTCGATAAATCTAAAGTAGTGGAGAATGAAGGGCGACAAAATATTGCCTTAGGGGGTACTCTTTATGGCAACGCTTTGAATATGGCAGCCGCGCGTGCGGCTCTAGAGCATGTGTTAACCGAGAAGGCTTATCAGCGGGTTCAACGATTAGCCAAAAAACTAACCGATGGCATGGAGGAGGCAATAATAACCCGTAACTACCCATGGTGTGTTTACCGATTACCAAATCGTACGGGCATTTGCCTAAACAAGTCATTGCCACGCACGGGTGACGAAGGCAGGGCCAGTATTGATCGCGATTTTAGTCTTGCTGTCCGAGCGTTTATGGCCAATAGAAATATTTGGGAACCCATATTGTGGCATGGCCCTTCTGTATCTTTTGCCCATGAGGAAAAAGATGTGGATACGTATCTAACGGCATTTAATGATGTGTTGGATGTTTTCCAAGACATGCGATTGGATGTGAAATAAGAAATTTTAAAGAGATAAAAATCAGGATGGTGTACCACTATTTTGAATATCATTGTTTGATATGAAGGATTTCAGTAAACCGTTTGCAAAAACAAGCGGTTACTAAAATTGTTAAGCTGGCACATAAGCTAATCATTACCAATTCTACCCCCTATGATTAAAAAGACTTAATTCAACTCCAATAGCCTTTTCCCCCTATTGATATCAGAAGCGGCTATCTCGAGGATCTGATGAGCCAGTTATCATAGCATCAATCAACTCATCCCCTCTCCATCGTCAATAATAATTAGTCTTGGGGTCTAATCAAATATATTGAAATCGATCCAGATGTTTCTAGCGTTTGCAGTAATGCAGTTGTCTATAAGACCTGCAATAGAACTTTCTAATGAATAGCCTATATCTCTTAAAGATTAGCTTAATGCTGAAGAGCGAGGGCATAAAATTAATTTATTTTCGTTTATGTCCATATATTGAAGTACTGCCTTAACTAACTGCCCAACTAAAATCATATTACGCTTAACAATACCATATTGTTATTTATCATCAATTTCTCAGCAAAAAAATTTCAACCCAACTTTACCAAAAAAAAGTTTTGATAAGGGCATAATTATAAGAAAAAAGAGGGGTTAGTTATCGGTGTCTCTTTTAAGTACATTCGAAAACTACGGATTCAACAAGTTTTGACTAACTCATAAACACTAATCTAAAAACCTCTATCAGTTTTCGAAAATGGATAATAATTATTACTGGTTAGATCATCAGTGTTCATTTTAAGTGTAGTCAAAATAGCCGTATTTTTTACTGCCTAATAGTGTCTGCTTTATGTATTGAGGCTAATTAAAGAACCAGTCAGTATGGAATTCTAGAGCCTAAACAAACAATTTGGACTCATGTTGGGATACATTACAAAACCTATCTCGCATTTGTGCCCCAAACCGAGATAGATCAACCAGTAACTATTAGCGAGGAGAAGTGATAAATAGTAAGGGCAATGCATATAGTACTTGCTCATCAACAACGCCATAAACTAAAAAGCTTTCCCCTCTCCTGATAATTTTAACTCCAAGGGTTGATTGTTTATTACTTAACAGCCGAACGCTTTAATACGTTCTTATCGTATGGTACTTTTTGCGCATCGGAAAGAATGGCACGCATTTCAATCAGGTGTTCATATCTCAGACGCATGATCTGTGTTTTTGCCGCCATAAGTTCATCAATCTTGACATTAACATTTTCAAGTTTAACATCATCAAGGATGGTCATTTCATTGAGTTCTTTAAGTGCCTGCACTTCTTGCTCTTTAAAGGCGGCCTGATCAATATGCAGTTTGTGATGCATTTTATCTATTAAGGCTTTTTGGGATACATCAGGCTTCTGAATTTGATCGGCTAAAAGAGACGTACTGATTAGGCAGACCATAATGACGAGTGGAAATAACCTAGATATAGATCTGCTTTTGTATAAACTCATGAGTTTCTCCTTGTGAAATTATATTCATATTAGACCATATTTTACATATTGCCTTTACATTCAACCCACTCAAAACTCCATCACTCAGACTTATTGTAAACTTTGTAAAGTCACGCTTTATTCCCATAGGTTTTATTGTTAACAGGACTTTTTTTGACACTGAGCGACCAAAAACAGATTGAAAACTATAAGGCGCAATGTGCCCCTTAACGAGTTAGAACTAAACGATCACAAATACCACTGTAGACATTAGGGATTTGAGCTGTAAAG
>JQIA01001336.1_pt1 | contig 13212 bp, 13 predicted proteins | sample 811431 | NCBI WGS metagenome assembly JQIA01 (sample SAMN02998118, study PRJNA258478) | marine sediment metagenome | biome: marine; feature: seafloor; material: sediment; isolation source: oil-polluted sediment collected from 3 locations (0.5 km, 0.7 km and 0.9 km)... | place: USA: Gulf of Mexico ... | reverse complement strand
ATATAATTAACTTTACCTATATAGAAATATTTAATAAAATCAATAGGTTATCTTACTTATGCAAGAAGTCTATTGTTATTTCAAATTGATACTCCGTCAGTTAATCAGGAACTATTTGGACTACAAGATGATGTTGCTATTTTACAATTTATCTTTAAATATTTGTTGAAATTTGAAGTTTCTTTGGATACTAGCTTGCCTATTGAAGAGCAGATAAAAATCGGCTTGGAAACAGCTCGTGACAGAGAACTAGCTAATTTTGAAATATTTCAAATTAAACGTTTATTATTAGTTATCAAAGCTAACCACGCTGCAATAAAACAATATTCCCCAAGTTCTTATCCAGAAAAATTTATGTTTTTCCGACCTCAAGCAGCTTTAGATAAAGGTGATAAATATCATGCTGAACGTTTTTGGGTAGATTTTGCAGATGGTGGGATTGAAATTAACACTGTGCCTAACCATATTAGTATGAATCATTTACCTAATGTTAAGGCCATTGCGGAAAAACTGGAAGGATTTTTAGCAGTATAAGCATTTGGAATCTGAGTTTGATATAAATGTTCCCAAATAAAATTTCAATGCCATTAAGTTAAGGATTTATATTCAAATTATCATACCCACGAAAGTGGGCATCCAGGGACTCTAGATCCCCGTTTTCACGGGAATGACATGAATTTTTCCTTAACTTAATGGCATTGAAATAAAATTTAGGAACGATATTGAATATATTCTATCGAACTCAGGTTAGTAGTTATATCCATTATAAGATTTATCTACCATATAGCAATACTATTTATTTTAACGAAAATAATTATAAGGATTATACAAATAATAAACATCTAAAGGTGTCAGACGTGGTAATTCAATGTAACGATTACCTGTTGCATCTACTTTTTCTTCTTTAGCAAAAATCAACATTTTATTTTCATTATTTTCTATATCAACTGGCCTACGATTAAAAGAAACATCTCTTATATCTTTAACGATATTATCTACCCATTTTAATTTAATGGCATTATCACTAAACTCACGCCAATTACCAGAAGAACTACTTGCGTACATTCTTTCTATAAATTCATCCATTGTAATACCCATTTTTTCTGCTACTGGTAACATGACACGTCTTGTCCATTCCTTTCCAATTTCTAATTCTTCTTCTATTTGGGTACGATTACCAAACATAAAACTCATCATTTGATGATGAATTATAATTGCATTTGGATAAGCAAATGAACGATCAGCTAAAGAAGTAATTATTGCAGCCATACTTGCAGACAAAGCTTTTACAACTACATATATAGGTGCTTGACTATTTTGCATAGCTTCTAAAATTTTAGAACCTTCCATTACCGAACCACCATAACAGCGATCTATTACCAAAAAAATTGGATATTCAGTACTCTTATTGTTAAAATAGTGAATTCGTTCAGTTACATATTCGGCAGTTCCTGGGAAAATAACTTCATCTAAATCTATTTTTCTATCACTAATAACTAAATAACCATCAACAAATGGTTCTGTTAAATATTCAATTGGTTTATTTACTTGATTTTGCCAAACTTCTTCCTGATCTCTTTCTGCTATTTTTTCACCTAATTCTTCAAGTTTAAGATTACGTTTATTACGTTCGTACTCTAATTTAGTCATTTCAAAGTTGAGTAGAGTAGCTTCCAATTGGATTTTTAATTCTTCATGTTTATTTTTCTCTGCTATAATAGAGTTTTGCATAGCAAGTTGCTCATGTTCTTTTTCTAATACCATTAACATTTGCTTTTTTTCATATTCATGGATTTGATTTTCAAGTTCCAATTTATTTTTCATTGATTCTAAATTAGATACAAGTTGTTGACGTTTAGCTGTTTTTAATTCATTTTCTAATAATATTTTTTCTTTTTCTGCAACCAATTCAGCTAATTTTTCACGATTTTTTTCAGCCAAAAGTTCATTTTGTAATTGTAATTTATCTTTTTCTTTATGCAATTGCATCAATTCTTTCTGATGTTGTTCAGCCTGAATTACATTTTGAGTTGACAGTATTGCATTTTTTAATTTTAATAATGCATATTGTCTTTTTAACTCCAGAATTTCAGGATCTTCAATTCGAGCTGGAACAGAAAGTTTTGTTGCTATAACAGTTTGTGACTTATTTTCAGTATCTTTGTTAGAAAATTCTCCCAAAGCAGCTACATTTCCGGCAAAAATAAGTAGAATTAGTATAAAATATTGTTTCATAAAAAATTTCCAAATATAAATAGATTGTTGTTAAATATATAGTTTTCCAATTATTAACAAAGTGCTTTATCAGCAGAGTCTTCTAGCATTTTAGTCATATCTTCTGTACAAAGAGGAGTGCTAAAATAATAACCTTGAATAATTTCACATTGTTGATTTTGTAAAAACTCAAGTTGTTCTAAAGTTTCAACTCCTTCAGCGATTACATATAAACGTAAACTATGTGCTAAAGCAATGATTGCTCTGGTAATAGCAGCATCATCATTATCTATTGGAATATCCTTCACAAAAGAACGGTCTATTTTTAAGCTGTTGACTGGAAAACGTTTTAAATAACTCAAAGAAGAATATCCAGTGCCAAAGTCATCAATGGCAATTTTTATTCCTATTGAACGTAATTCTGTTAACAATGAAATAATATTATTTATTTCATCACTTTCTTCTGCCATTAATACGCTTTCTGTCAATTCCAATTCTAAATAGATTGGATTAAGTTGACTATCAGTTAAAGCATTTTTAACAATTTGTAATAAATTATCCGACTGAAATTGTCGACTTGACATGTTAACAGATATTCGTAAAGGAGGAAAGCCAGATTGTTGCCAAATTTTATTTTGTTTACAAGCAGTGCGTAACACCCATTCCCCAATTGGAATAATTAAGCCCATCTCTTCAGCAACTGGTATAAACTTAGTTGGTGATACCAAGCCTAACTCTGGATGTTGCCAACGTATTAAAGCCTCTGTTCCAATTATTTTACCAGTATTTGCTTCTACTTGAGGTTGGTAATAAACTCGTAATTCATTTTGAGATAATACCTTACGCAATTGATTTTCTAAAATCAACCTCTCTAAGGCAACTTCATTCATTTTGGTAGTAAAAAACTGGTAAGTATTTTTACCATCTGCTTTAGCTCTTGACAAAGCTGTATCAGCATTTTTTAGTAAAACTTTTCCGTCTTCTCCATCTGCTGGGTAAACGCTAATACCCATACTGGAAGTAACTACAATTTCATGAGAATCAAGTACTATTTGGTTGCTAATGTTATCTAACAAACATTGTGCCATTTCACTGACATCTTTAACAATGTTATTAGTTTCAAACATTACAACAAATTCATCACCACCAATTCTAGATACTGTTGCTCCTAATTTTTCCACGATCTTAGTTAATCGCTGGCCAATTTTTTTGAGCATGTTATCGCCAGTTTCATGCCCTAAGGAGTCATTTATAATTTGAAAGCTATCTAAATCCATGGCTAATACAGCCACATTTTGTTTAGTACGTTTTGCACTATTTAGAGCTTGAGTTAAACGTTCTAACAATAAGCTTCTATTTGGTAATCCAGTTAAAGTATCATAATTAGCAAGGTAAGCTAATTTTTCTTCTGTTTCTACTAAACGACGATAACGATTAAGCCTAGTTATAGTACGAATGCGAGCCCTCAGTTCTGCTCGATCATATGGCTTACTCATGAAATCGTCAGCTCCAGACTCTATGCCACGTAAGCGCGATTCACGATCATCTAGAGCTGTCACCATTACAACTGGTAATTCTGCTAATCTATGGTCTGCTCGTAAACGTTGACAAACCTCAAATCCATCCATGCCAGGCATCATTACATCAAGTAGCATTAAATCTGGAGATAATTCTACTGCTTTTTTTAAACCTTCTTCACCGTTTTTAGCAAATTCTAAATTATAACCTTCAGTTGATAGTAAAACTTCAACTGTATAACGGGAAACCAGTTCATCATCTACAATTAAAATAGTGCTTTGTTCAGGCATAATATAATTTAGGATTATAAAAGTTTATTTATAACTTTACATAAATCTTCACGTTTAAAAGGTTTAGATACAATCTCAGAAGCTCCTAATTCTAAACAGCGATTCCTAGCAATTGGATCATCCCAACCAGTAACCATTACTATTGGTAAATCAACAAAATCAGTTCGTAATCGACGACAAACTTCAAAACCATTCATACCTTTCATCATAACATCTAATAATACTAAGTCGGGAACCATAGCATAAGCCCTTTCTAAACCTTGTTTGCCGTCCTCAGCAAATACTAAAGTGTACTCTGATTCCAATAATGCTTCTATAGTACGACGGGAAATAATTTCATCGTCTATAACTAAAATTGTTGTCTTATCTTGCATAATTATTTGAAGATACTTTGAAAATTGTACTAACCAGCTCTCTATATTTTAAGGTTATAATTCATAATTTGTTTAAATACTAAATTTGAAACTAAGATATTAATTGCTAACAAAAGCAGTTTGTAAGAAGGTCCAAAGAATAAACTTTGGTTCACTAGAACAAAAATGATAGGTTGTCCCACGCATTTACGTGGGAATCAGAAATAATTACTTAACAGTAGTATACTTGGTTAAATTAGCAGTTGCAACTTCTGTATTTTTTTCAGCCCAAGCAGATAATTTATCTTTTACATCAACTAATTCACTTGCAGTTTGACGTGCATTTTCTGTCAATTTAGAATTAAACTCATCAAATAAGCGAGATTGAGCAGCAGCCATATCTTGAACATTTTTTGTTTCGTTCAAAGTTTCTATTTGTTTAGCTCCACCTTCCATATATAAGTTCATCATTTCTACTTGACGTTGAGTCAAACGAGTCATGGCACTAGTATTAATTTCGCCTAACTCTTTAATTGCGTCAGTAGTAACTTTATTAAGTTCAGCCCATTGTTGAATCAGATCAGTTTGCATTGTATTATTCCCTATAAAAATTATTAATGTTTTTAAAATTGTTGATTTAAACTCAAATCATTAATGAATAAATAAGTATTTAATGGAGTTATTTCAACCCATGTGCATGCCACCATTAATGGCAATGTTAGCACCAGTTATAAAACCAGCTTCTTCTGCAGCCAAAAATGTTACAACTCTGGCAATTTCATCAGGATTTCCTAAACGTCCCACTGGGATTTGACTTACCATTTGTTGCACCACTTTTTCACCCATAGCGGCAACCATAGAGGTATTAACATAACCTGGAGAAATTGTATTTACAGTAATACCTTTGCGGGCTGATTCTTGAGCAAGGGCCATAGTAAAACCATGCATACCAGCTTTAGATGCTGAATAGTTAGCTTGACCCATTTGACCTTTTTGACCATTAACAGAAGATAAATTAATAATCCGTCCAAAACCTCGGTCTCGCATTCCTATAAGAACTTGTTTAGTAACGTTAAATACACTATCCAAATTAACTCTTAACACTGCATTCCATTGGTCTGCTGTCATTTTGTGCATGAAACTATCTTTGGTAATACCAGCACAATTAACTAAAATATCGATTGGGCCAAGTTTTTTTTCAGCTTCTTGTACCATCTTAGTGGCAGCATCAAAATCAGATACATCCCCTGCTGCAATAGCAAAATCAAATCCAGCTTCTTTTTGTTTAGCTTGCCAACCTTCACCGTCATCAACGCCACGTAACCATGACGCAGCAACTTTACAGCCAGAGTTGGCCAATGCCATACAAATTTCAGTTCCAATACCGCCAGTCCCACCGGTAACTAGTGCAACTCTATTAACCATTTATTATCCTCCTAATCAAAAAAAAATGTTATTGTAGCACATATTTTGGTATTATTTGATATTTATTTTAATATGTGATACCTAGAAGAATAATTTATACAAGCCACTAATGTGAAAATTACTCATTAGTGACATTGCAATTAATTAACAATACAACTTACAATTAGCGTTCTACTGCTATGGCGACTCCTTGGCCACCACCGATACACAATGTTGCTAAACCTTTACGTGCATCATGATCTTCCATTCCATGTAATAATGATACTAAAATTTTTGCACCAGATGCACCAATAGGATGGCCTAACGCAATTGCTCCACCATTAACATTAACTTTAGATAAATCCCAATTTAATTCCCTATTAACTGAAATAGCTTGAGCTGCAAACGCTTCATTAGACTCAATTAAATCTAAATCTGCAACTGTCCAACCAGCTTTTTCTAAACATTTACGGCTAGCTGGGATTGGTCCAGTACCCATAATTTTAGGATCAACTCCAGCATTAGCATATGATACAATGCGTGCCATTGGTTTTAGACCTAATTCATCAGCTTTTTTAGCAGACATAACAACTACTGCTGCTGCACCATCATTAATCCCAGAAGCATTACCAGCGGTAACTGTACCAGTTTTATTAAAAGCTGGACGTAACTTACCTAATTTATCAGCAGTAGTATTATGGCGTGGAAATTCATCTTCCTTAAATATAATTGGATCGCCTTTACGTTGTGGGATTTCAATTGGTACTATTTCAGCGTCAAATTTACCATTTTTCTGAGCGACTTCAGCTTTTTGTTGAGACTTAGCAGAAAACTCATCCTGCTCTTCTCGACTAATCTCATATTTTTCAGCAATATTTTCAGCAGTGCAACCCATGTGATAATCATTAAAAGCATCTGTTAGGCCATCAGATAACATAGTATCCACTAAAGTCCAATCTCCCATTTTTTTACCATTACGAGACTTTGGTAATACATGGGCTGCTAAACTCATATTTTCTTGACCACCAGCTATAATTATTTCAGCATCTCCACATAAAATAGCTTGAGCAGCTAAATGCACTGCTTTTAAACCACTACCACACAATTTGTTAATTGTCATGGCAGGAACTTCTATTGGTAAACCAGCTTCAATAGCAGTTTGACGGGCTGGATTTTGGCCAGTGCCAGCCGTCAATATTTGACCCATAATAACTTCATCAATTTGAGCTGGTTGTAATCCAGTACGTTCTATTAGGTTAGCAATTACTTTAGCACCCAAAGTTCTAGCTGGAATATTAGCTAATTGACCATTAAAATTACCTACAGCAGTACGGGCGGCTGCCACAATAACAATCTCTTCCACAATCAACCTCATAATAATTTTATTTAAATTTTAACCAATTTTTTTTCAAATTGATAAGAATATAAAGTAGATTGTAAATGTTTTTTGAATTTAATTGCAATACTTTCTTAATATTTAATCTATAAATATATTAGAATTTTATTTAGAAGGTAGAATATTTAGGTGGGAAATTGATAATGACCAACTTAGTAAAAGCCACATAATTTTGAAACTGTGACTCAATACAAGTTGGAAAAAACTAATTATATATATAAACAAACATCAGATTCGCCAGCAAATTCAAAGAAAGTGGCAGCTCCTCCATATTCAATACCATCAATAAAGTCTTTGGTATCAAATTCAAATAAATCTACTGTCATTTGACAGGCGACCATTCTTACTTCAGCTTCTATGCTTAGATCACGTAATTCCTCGATACTGGCAACGCCTTTACTTTTCATCTTTTTCTTCATCATACTAGTCATCATAGACTGCATACCTGGTATGGTTTGCATGATTACTGGCACTGGCATTGGCATTGGCATTGCTGGATTACCCAAAGATGTAACTTGTAAGTTAAGATCTTTTTTCAGTAATGCTAAGCCATAAAAAGTAAAAAATATTTCAGTCTCGTATCCTAATGCTGCCGCAGTAGATGCTAAAATAAAAGGCGGATAAGCCCAATCAAGAGAACCTTTGGTTGCAATAATTGCAAGTTTTTTTTCATCAGACATGAAATGTCCTCATAGATTAAGTTGCAGTATGATTATTTCTTTTTGAGCAAGAATGTGTATTTACCACCTTCTTCACCGGATTCTATCAATTCGTTTCCAGTTTGTTTGGCAAATGCCTCAAAATCTTTAACTGAACCTGGATCAGTTGCTACCACACGCAAGATTTGTCCACTTTCCATACCATTGAGAGTTTTTTTAGCACGCAAAATAGGTAAAGGACAGTTAAGACCACTAGCATCTAGTTCTTGATCGAAATTAGCCATTTATTTCTGTTCCTGTAATTGTTTAAACAAATCTATAAAGGTAATTTAAGATAGAGCTTCTATCAGAAATGAGCATTGCTCAGGAATAACATAATATTATAATATTATGTAAAAGTAAAGAACTTTAGCTTTAAATTATTAAACATATTGTATAATATATATATTTGATGTTTCGGCTTTCTAATTCCAGAAGTAACTATTTATAATTCCTAAAATATGAACTTTTTGCCAATTTTTTTAAATATCCGTAATCAGCCTGGATTGGTGGTTGGGGGTGGTACTATAGCAGCTCGTAAAGTCGAATTATTATTGCGGGCTCAAGCACTTGTTACTGTAGTTGCACCTCAATTAACTGAACAATTGGTCGAATGGGCCAATGCTGGTCGTATTACTCACCAAGCAGGTAATTTTGAGTTAACTGATTTGCATCAATACCGAGTAGTTATAGCTGCTACTGATGACAAAATGACTAATGAAAAAGTATCACAACTAGCACAAACTCAAGGTATTCCAGTCAATGTGGTAGATCAGCCTCAATTATGTACTTTTATTATGCCATCTATCATTGACCGTTCTCCAGTACAAGTTGCAGTATCTACTGGTGGAGCGTCTCCAGTATTAGCTCGTTTATTACGTTCTCGTTTAGAATCAGTAATTCCAGCAAATTATGGTAAATTGGCAGAATTTGTAGCAAGTTTTCGTGCCAAAGTTAAACAATGTCTACCTTTTGATGAACGGCGTAGATTTTGGGAAAAAGTTTTACAAGGTTCAATCGCTGAATCATTATTAGCTGGTAACAAAGATATAGCAACTAAAGCACTAGAAAAATTATTATCTAAAACTGCTAATGAACCAAATGGCCAAGGTGAAGTTTATTTGGTCGGTGGTGGACCTGGTGATCCAGACTTATTAACTTTTCGAGCTTTGCGACTAATGCAACAAGCTGATGTGGTGTTATACGATCGTTTGGTTTCAGAGGGAGTATTAAACTTAGTACGATTTGAAGCAGAACGAATTTATGTTGGTAAAGCACCTACTAATCATGTAGTACCTCAATATGAAATTAATAAATTATTAATTAAATTAGCTAAACAGGGTAAACGAGTTTTACGTTTAAAAGGTGGTGATCCATTTTTATTTGGTAGAGGTGGGGAAGAAATTGAAACTTTAATGGATGAAGGAATTCCATTTCAAGTAGTACCTGGGATAACTGCAGCTACTGGTAGTTCAGCTTATGCTGGGATTCCTTTGACTCACCGTGATCATGCTCAATCTTGTATGTTTGTTACTGGTCATTTGAAAGATAATACCATGAATTTAAATTGGACGGCATTATCTCAACCTAATCAAACAGTTGTTGTTTATATGGGCTTACGTGGATTATCAATTATTACTAAAGAGTTAATTAAACATGGGATGCCAACCGATAAGCCAGCAGCTCTAATCCAAAAAGCTACCACCCCAGAACAACGAGTTTTAATTGGAACTGTGGAAACTTTGCCAGATATTGTAGCTAAAGCTGATATTAAATTATCCAGTATAATTATTATTGGTGATGTGGTAAAATTGCGGGAAAAATTGGATTGGTTTACTACTGTAAAACAATAATATGAAACAAAAATTGTAATTTTAAATTTTCCATTTCCCCTTATGGGGATATGGTTAGTTATTCCTATATTCAAAATGTTCCTGTATTTAATTTCTTAGCAAAGCTATTAAATCCTGGATGGATAGAGACTTTAAGAATTACATTCCTAATTTTAAAATTAATCAATTAACTAATGTCTGAAAAACTAAAAGTAGTATTATGTTGGCACATGCATCAACCAGCATATTTTGATTCATGTAGTAATCAGTACAAATTGCCATGGACTTATTTACATGGAATTAAAGATTATGTTGATATGGCAGCACATTTGGAAGCAGTTCCTAACGCTTGTGCAGTAGTAAATTTTGCTCCGACTTTGTTAGAACAGATTGATGATTATGTAGAACAAATTCAAGCATTTTTGCGGGATAAAACACCTATTCTTGATCCTTTATTAGCAGCATTAAATAGCGATCGAGTTTATTTACCTTTTTTAGGCCAAAAATTACACAATACTAAAAATGTTGAAACGGTTGCTATTGAGCATCAAGAATTGGCAAATGCCTGTTTGGTATTGATTGAACAATGTATGCGAGCGAATGAAGAGCGGATGGTTCAACGTTTTAAACCTTATCAAGAATTAACTGAACTAGTAGTTATAATCAAGCAAAATCCTAAAATCTTAGCTTATTTAGATGAACAGTATTTGATCGACTTATTGATGTGGTATCATTTGGCATGGTTGGGAGAAACTGTACATCGCTCTGATACTAGAGTAAAATTTTTAATTGAAAAAGGTCATAAATTTACTAAAGCTGACCGATTGCAGTTATTAGAAATTATCGGAGAATTATTAGGTAGTATAATTCCTCGCTATAGAGCTTTAGCAGAACGTGGCCAAGTTGAGTTATCTGTTACTCCATATGCTCATCCTATTATGCCTTTAATGTTAGATATTGATTCAGCTCGGGAAGCAATGCCAGATGTTACTTTGCCTAATGTAGGTAATTATCCTGACGGTAAAGAACGAGTTGAATGGCACATTAAAGAGGGGATTAAGGTATTTGAAAAACATTTTGGCTTTATCCCACAAGGTTGTTGGCCTTCTGAAGGTAGTGTTAGTGAAGCTACAGTTCGATTATTAGAAGAGCATGGAATTCAATGGATTGCTAGTGGTGGTGGAGTATTACGTAATAGTTTGCACAAATCTGAACTAGGGCATTTGTCATCACATCAACCATATAATTTACCTAATAGTTCAGTACATTGTTTTTTCCGTGATGATAATTTATCAGATTTAATTGGTTTTGAGTATTCCAAATGGCATGGTGATGATGCGGTTGCAAATTTTATTAATCATTTAGAAGGTATAGCTAATAATGATGCTAAAGTTGTTACGATTATTTTAGATGGTGAAAATGCTTGGGAATATTTTCCTAATAATGCCTATTATTTTTTAAGTGCTTTATACGAAAAATTGTCTAGTAATGATAATTTAGAATTGACTACTTTTGGTAAATGTATTGATGTAGAATCAGCTGAACTAAGAAACTTAGTAGCTGGTAGCTGGGTTTATGGCACATTTTCTACGTGGATTGGAGATCCAGATAAAAACCGTGGTTGGGAAATGCTGATTGATGCTAAACATAAGTTTGATCAAATTATTCCTAGCTTGAATTTAGAACAGCAAGAAGCTGCTACACGTCAATTGGCAATTTGTGAAGGTTCGGATTGGTGTTGGTGGTTTGGTGGTGATAATCCTAGTGAAGCAGTGCAAGATTTTGATCATTTATATCGTTTACATCTAACTCGTTTATATCAATTGTTAGATGTAATTCCACCTGAATATTTGGCTCATGCCTTTACCCATGGTGGTGGTAATCCTGATGCTGGTGGTGTGATGCGACGGGGTTAAATTTTAAAAACAGACCTGTCAGGTCTAAAAATCTATTTCTAAACTTTATGAAAAAATTACAAATTAATTTAAATAAACGTTTCCAACTTTGGGGACTGATGTTATTAATGTTTTTAGCACCAATAGCATATGCTAGCGGTGGCAATTCTAAAATTCCCGAATATTTTTTATGGATTGCAGTTTTATTATTATTAGCTAAAACTTCTAGTTTTATTGAAAAAATAAAACAGCCAGCTGTATTAGGTGAATTAGTAATGGGAGTTTTATTGGGTAATATGATTTTAATAGGTTTCGGTTGGTTTGAACCAATGAAACATGATCCAATTATTCTATTTTTGGCTGAATTAGGTGTAGTAATCCTACTATTTCAAATCGGTTTAGAATCCTATATTGAAGAGATGAAAAAAGTAGGATTACAAGCTCTTTTAGTAGCATGTGTTGGGGTAGTTACTCCTTTTGCTCTTGGCTATGTAGCTGGTAAGTTATTAATGCCTGGTCTCGATCCCAATGCTTACTTATTTTTAGGAGCGACTTTAACCGCTACTTCGGTTGGCATTACTGGTCGAGTATTTAAAGATTTAAATAAATTACAAACCAAAGAAGCTCAAATTGTGTTGGGAGCTGCTGTTATTGATGATGTAATGGGGTTGATTATCTTGGCGGTAGTATCAGCAATTGTTGTTACTGGTGCTGTTACAGTTATGCCTTCTTTTGAATTAGTAGAGAATTTCCCTTATATAATACCAGACCCTTCTATCAGTTGGATTACCTTAAAAGCGGTTATTTTTTTAGTTGGAGCTTTGGTATTGGGTAGCTTATTTTCTCCTTTGGTGAATAGGTTATTTTCTATGATTCATAGCGGTCATGGAATGAAGTTTTCTGTGGCTATAATTTTATGTTTATTATTTGCTTATCTTGCCCATTTAGCTGGTTTAGCTCCAATTGTGGGTGCTTTTGCTGCTGGGTTAATGTTAGAACCTGTGCATTTTAAGGTGTTTGATGATCCAGAGATTAATAAACATATTAAAGCTGCAATGGCTGATGCTGATGAAAATATTCGTAATAAAGTTAGTAAAAAATTAGATGATTTTAACGATCAACATTTGGATCGATTAGTAGCTCCATTAGGTGATTTTTTGGTTCCATTGTTTTTCATCGTAACTGGAATGCAAGTAAATTTAGCTACTTTGTCCGATCCTAAAATTGTGGGTATTGCTTTAGTAATTACTGTGGTAGCATTTATTGGTAAGTTAGCTGCTGGTTTAGTAGCTGGTCCTGGAGTTAATAAATGGATTATTGGTTGGGGTATGGCTCCACGTGGTGAAGTTGGGTTGATTTTTGCGATGATTGGTAAGCAACTTGGAGTTATTTCCGATGAGTTATTCTCAGTAGTAATCATTATGGTGATTTTAACTACTTTATTGACTCCACCTATTTTAAATCACTTGTTACGGAAACAGGAAGCTAGTTAGTGTATTATAATTAATTTCTAATACCAAGGTTCTGCCTCAATGCCATATTAAGTTAAGAGATAAATCTTGTCATTCCCGTGAAAACGGGAATCTAGAATCTTCTGGATACCCACTTTCGT
>JQIA01001335.1_pt1 | contig 13217 bp, 5 predicted proteins | sample 811431 | NCBI WGS metagenome assembly JQIA01 (sample SAMN02998118, study PRJNA258478) | marine sediment metagenome | biome: marine; feature: seafloor; material: sediment; isolation source: oil-polluted sediment collected from 3 locations (0.5 km, 0.7 km and 0.9 km)... | place: USA: Gulf of Mexico ... | reverse complement strand
GTACTCATTAATTTATCCTTTATATATGCTTTTGCTTCAAGCTTTCCTTTCTTAAATGATTTGATATTGAATGTAAATGGAGGATGTTTTAAATTTGTAGAAATTCTATTATTATCAGGTTTTTGACGGCCTAAACTTTTTCCGTTTAAAAACAACTCTATTTCATCACAGTTACTAAATATTTTAACATTTAACGGACTATCCTCTTTCCATTCATTGGCAATGTATACCATAGGTTTTCCAAATGGATCGTTATAATCTCTTTGGCTTTGGTAAAAATAATAAGAAGGTTTGGGCAATCTAAAAATATCCATAATTCCTGAGGCTTCTAAATCATTTGCATAGCCTCTATTATAATCAAACATAGCCCAATAACCGTCTGCAAATGCTGGGGTATTTAAATTATCATTGTGAGCTTCTTGAATGTTATTTGCTTGTTGTAATAATGCTTTTTCGCCTGCAGAACGTAACTGTCTGCTAGAACGCTCTTGCTGTAATAATCCATTCCAATTATCTTGACTCAAACCTGCATTCATTGCGTAATATTCCCAATCTCCATATTCTGAAACATTGTATGGTTTCTTTAAAGTTGCATCGTAATGTTGTAATCTATGTTGACGAGCTTGTAAAAAAACATCATAACCATAAGATTGCCAACCTGCAGTAAATGACTGATCTCCTGGATATTCTTTATGAGCAATTTTGGTTAATTTATCTATAAAAGGTTCTGGCATCCAAGATTCATTTAATGAAACTTCCCAAGCAATTACTGAAGCATGATTTCTATCTCTTCTAATCAAGTTTTTAGCAGTTTGATAAACGTGTTTTTGAAATTTTTTATCCTCACTAAAGTATTGCCAACCTAGAATTGCATCAATAGTTGCAATTCCTAATTCATCACAAGCTCTCATAAAAGATGTACTATGTGGATAATGTGACAATCTTACATAATCAAAACCAGCATCTTTTATTTTTTTTGCATCTCTATAATTTGCATTATCAGATAAAGCGTATCCTATGTATGGATATTCTTGATGACGATTTACACCTCTTAAAAAAGTTTTCTTTCCATTCAAATAAAAATCTTGTCCTAAAAACTTCATTGTTTTTATACCTATTCTTGTAATTTCTCTATCAATTACTATATTGTCTTCAATTATTTCTGTTTTTAAAAGGTATAAATTCGGATGTTTTGGAGACCATAGTTTTGGATTGTCAACTTCTAAATCCTCTACAATTTCTTTATCATTATTTTTATCTAACGTATATTTTTTTGTTTCAGCAAAAACAATAGTGCTATCATTTTTAATCAAAGTATTTCTTACTAAAAAAGATTTTGATTTTTTAGTTTGATTTCTGACATGAGTTTTTATGCTGATAATCGCCTTTTGCTCTGTAACTTCAGGAAAAGTCACGAAAATACCTCCACCAGCAATTTTGTTTTCTAATATTGGATCAGTAATGTATAAATTGTTTTTAGCAATTAACCAAACATTTCTATAGATACCACCATAAGTGTTAAAGTCTAGTTTTTTCAATGGTTTTGGCCCTGTAACTGGATTGTCAAAATTATTTAGCTTTACTACAATTTTGTTAACTTTTCCAATTTTTGCTACACTAGTAAAATCTACGACAAAAGGTAAATAACCACCATGATGTTTGATTAACTTTGTGCCATTTACAAAAACTTCAGCAATATTCATAGCTCCTTCAAATTTGAAAAATAATTTCTTATTCTTCATCACTACAGGAAGGTTAAACTCTTTTTGATAACAACTAATTCCTTGCCATTGATTGTTTACAATTTTAGGTTCAATTTTTGGTGTATGAGGTAACTGAACTAACTGCCAACTTGAAGCTTCTTTTTTTTCTTGAAAAAACAAGCTGTCCTTATCTGAGTTTTCTAGAATTTTAAAAGACCAATCTTTATTGAAATTTTGTTTTTCTAAAATAGTAGTTTCATTTTTAGTACAAGACAGAAATAAAACACCAATACAGAGAATACTTATAATTTTTACCATTTAATTTTTTTAAAAATGTATTTAATATAAAAATACAACTAATCGAATTAGACTGAAATATTGATATCATCGTTGTAAGTAATTAATAAAAAATGGGAAGATGTATATCAAAACATCATTTTTAATGCCGAAGCACATTACTTACAACTAAGGTAATAATATTATTGTTTTATAAATTTTATTGTTTTTGATTTTTCTTCAGATAAAATAGTTATTAAGTAGATACCTGTTTTAAATTTTGACACATCAATTTCAGATTTCATAAGCTTTGAAGAGAATATTTCTTTGCCCAAAATATTTGTAATTTTAACATCTGTAATATTTAAACTGCTTGTATTCTTTATTTGTATAAAGTTCTTTGCAGGACTTGGATATACTTTGATATTATTCAACTTTTGTTCAACATCAATTGTACTTAAAGTAGATGGTGTTATATTAATTTGAGTTGCAGGATATACACCTGCCAACCAATCACTCGGATTTTGTTTTAATTCTATTTTAATTTTATAATTTAAATTCCCTGCTAAATCAGCTGTAGGTATTATACCTGTTGGAATAGTAAGATTAAAAGACCCTGTAACATCAGTTCCTGCAACTGCAGAGGTTAATTCTGCATTTACAACATTTGCACTCCAAGTCCAATCATCTAAAAGTTCTATTGCACAATAAATATAGCCGTCTGCAGCAATGGTATATTTGTAATCTACTTTAATTATACTTCCAATTTCTGCAGTTGTTAATTCTGCTGAGGTAAAACTAATTGATTGCGCACTAATTGTTATCGAAAAAGACAAAATAAGGATTAAAAAAAGTAATTGTTTTTTCATAATATTGAGTTTTTATTTTATAATAGAGAGAGACAATTAAGACCTCTCTCTTTTTTAGTTTGACTTAATTTAAAGTTATTGTTTTATCAATAGCGTTTATAATCATGGTATAAGTCCCAGAAGTTCCTGTAAAATTAAAGTTTGAATCACCACCTCCATCATCTTCAAAATTAGAATCTATTGTAAACCCTTGATCTATATAATATGCAAAATTGTTATTCGTATCCCAAGTTCCAAAAGTTTGAAAAAGCCTAAAAAGATCATTTGATAAAGTAATTGAAGCTGACCACACATCTGGAGTACTTTCTACAAATTCAACAGTATCAGTGTTAAAACCCCAACCTCCCGGAACAGCTCCACCAACAGCCCAAAGAGAAGAAGATTCTTTTAACTCTATCGTTTTACTTTTATTATCTATTAAGATTGTATAGATACCTGGTGTACCAATAAAATTGAAATTATCGCCTGCAGGTGCATTCTTTAAGTTTGCATCAATAGTATATCCTTCATTCTCATAATAAGTATAATCATAACTTGAATTCCAATCTCCAATAGTTGTAAAAAATCTAAAGTGACCATTTTTTAAATTTAATTTCACCTTTAATACGTCTGCATCACAAGAAAGTTCAATACCAGGAAAATTCCACCCTGCATCTGTAATTCCATCTCCTAATGCATATAAAGAATCACAAGTATTTGTTAGAGTTTTTTCAATCCAAGTAATATTAACTATTTCAAATTCTGAAAATGTTTCCAAATTATTTGTAGTTCCTACATTCGCTTTTATCCTAATAAAAAATTGACCAATATTATTAGGTTGACCAGAAGAATCTGTTGTATTAGGATCATTATCTAAAGCTAGTTGTTCTGCAAAAGCTAAAAGATTTGAAACTGATAGTGCATAATTATTTTCATTTGTAGTTCCAATAATTTCAAATACTGAAAATGTAGCATCTATAGATCCTTGAATTTCATAGGTTATATTTGTTGCTACTCCAAAATCTGCGGATTCCCATATAATTCTATCAGCAACATTCTCTTTGGTCGCTTCAGAGATTAAATAATTTGAAGCGAAAGAACTTGTAAAAACAATTCCATCAACATCTGGTTGTGCTACAAAAACTGGTGAATTCTCTTCTTCACAAGCACATGTTATTAATAATAAAAGTGCTACTATCGATTTTAATACTATTTTTTTCATTTTGAGATATTTTAATTTTAATAACCTTTATTTTGAGTAAGATTAGGGTTCGCAGCTAAACTTGCACTCGGAATTGGAAAAACACTTTTGGTTTTATCTAAAGGGATACCAGATACTGAGTTTCCTTTCCAAGACCAATTATAACTACCTCCTGTATATTTATTGAATCTAATAAGGTCTTGTCTTCTATGACCTTCCCAATGTAATTCTACCAAACGCTCTTTTAAAAGAAAGTCTAAATTTAAGTCTGATAAAGAAATGATATTGGTATTGTTTGCCCTCGCTCTTAATTGATTGATATAATCTACTGCTGCATTAGAAGAACCACCACCACCTCTAAGAAAAGCTTCTACATACATTAAATAAACGTCTGCTAATCTGAACATAGGGAAATCTGTATCTACGATTTCGTTAGCAGAACCATTAGCACCTGTAGATGTTTTATTTGACCACTTTGTAATAATATAACCGGTTCCATTATTGCCAATATCTGTTATTTCGATAGATCTATCTGTGCTTATAATTGTGTTACGATCATCAGAATCATAATTACCATTTAACATTGTTTCAGAGAATTGACGTGTAACACGTAAAGCGCCACCCCAACCTCCTGCGTTTACACCAAAATCAGTTCCATTTTGTTCTAATGAACCAACTTGACCATTTATCATAATCGTAGTTGGGCCATAGTTTTGAGTAACAATACCATCTGAAACTATTGGAAAAATAATCTCATTCCTTGCATTATTGGTATGGTTATCTGCTATAAAGTTATCTGTATAATTACCAGAAAGCGAATAATTAGTGTTGATGATTTTCTCGCTATACTCTATACATTTTGCATACCTATCTTCATTGATATAAACATCAGCATTTAAGTAAATTTTTGCAAGTAACATCCAAGCTGCAGCTTTATCTACTCTAGCATACTCGTTTTGTAATGGTTCTTTTAAATTAGGTAGTATTGCTACTATTTCAGATTCTATAAATTCAAATAATTGAAGTCTATCATACTGAGGTGATTGATATGCACCAACGGGGTCGTTTTCTGTTATAAAACCTGCTTTACCAAACAAATCCATCATATGATAATAGGCTAAAGCTCTTAAAAATCTTGCTTCTGCTCTATAAATGCTTATTTCCTTTTTTAAATTATCTGAAACTCCTCTTGCGGTTAAAACAGCTTCTGATGTTTGTCTTAAATATTCATTTACAAAAGCAACTTGTGTCATACATCTTCCAAAAAAACCTCTCAAAATCACGTTTTCTGAAGTCCACGTATTTCTATTTAGTTCTCTTAAACCAGGATCGTTCTCCCATGACCATTTTACCTCGTCTGTTGTTAATTCTTGTAAGTTCCAAAACCCTCTACCATATTGACTTGTACCTGCATCTAATCCTGAAATATTAGAACTCCCTGGGCCTTGAGAACTTGTTAAAGCTAAGTTGCCATATACACCAGCAAGACCTTGTTTGTATGATTCTTCTGTACTATAAAAATCATCAACTAAAAAAGTATTTTCATCTTCTGGTAGAATGTCTAAATCATTCGTACACCCTATTGTAAGAAGAAGTACAAAAACACTTGTTATATAAACTGTTTGTTTTATTTTCATTTTTTCTTATTTAAAATTTTATGTTTGCTCCAATAGTAAAAGTCCTTGGTCTCGGATTTATAGTATTATCAATACCATTATTAAATACTTCTGGATCCAAACCAGAATAATTTGTAATTACAAAAACATTTTGAACACTTGTTGATAATCTTATTGAAGAATTACTTTTAAAAACATCACTAAAAGTATAACCAAGAGCAATGTTATCCATCTTTAAAAAGGATGCGTTTTCTATATAAAAATCTGAAAGTATTACATCTTCTGTAGTGTTAAAATTAGACTGTAATACAGATGTTGGGAGATTTGCAACCACAGAACTGTTTGCTAACAAGTCATATTGAGCTCTTGCTGAGTTTACATTGTTAAATACATAATTATCTAAATTGGCTCTCAAATTAAAAGACAAATCAATATTTTTATAATATATACTTGAAGCAAAACCTAAAGTTATGGATGGTGCTCCATTATGATGAATATACTTATCTGCGTCTGTAATTAGATTATCTCCATTTAAATCTGCGTATGAACCTTCCAAAGGATTACCATTATTATCATACACTTGTTTATATACAAAAAATGAATATGGTGTAAAGCCAACTCTATGAATCTGAGCTGTATTGCCAGTTCCACCTGCAGCACCTCCTACTAATTGATCTTGGTTTAATGCTAATTCTTTTATTTCAGTTTTTATAAATGTAGTATTGAAATTGAAATCGATATTTAAGCCATCATCATTCTTTATTAAATCACCCCCAATAGAGAATTCAATTCCTTTTGATGTGAAATTTCCTATATTTTGAAAACCTGAATTGCTAAAATTTGATCCATCTGAAATTGCAGCATTTGCTAATAAGTCTTTAGATTCTTTATAAAAACCTTCTATAGAACCTGTTATTCCATCGTTAAATAGACCATAATCGAAGCCTACATTATAAGTTGTTGTTTCTTCCCATTTTAAATCTTCATTTCTAAATTGTGGGATACCAACTTGAGTAATTTTGTTACCAAAAATATATTGTGAACTTGGCAAACCTCTAATATATCTTGATAAAAATAAATCTAAATTATTTCTCCCAATATCTTGTTGACCAGTAATACCCCAACCTAATCTTAATTTTAATGATGAAATTGTTTCCGAATTTGGAAAGAAATCTTCATTTATTTTCCAAGCAATTGCTGCTGAAGGAAAATTACCCCATCTATTCTTTTTACTAAACCTAGAAGTACCATCTCTTCTATAAGAAAGCGTTAGTAAATATTTATTTTTTACTGATAAATTTGCTCTTCCAAAAAAACCTATCAGGACCAAATTAGGATCTATATTTTCTATCGGTTCAGAATCTGGCCCATTATCTAACAACTCTCCACTTACAAATCTTTTATTTGTAAATTTTTGATAAGAATATCCTGCTGTTCCATCAAGAGTAATTTTATCCCACTCTTTTTTGTATGATAAATAACCATCTAAAAGTGTGTTATTTTGTTCATTAGAATAATTAGATAAAGAACCTACAATACTTCCATCATTTTGTGCCAAAGGATTTTTATCTGAAACGCTTACTGATCCATCTGCTTTTTGTTTATCGAAACCAACATTTAAAACAGCAGATAATTCTGGTAAAAATTTAAAGTTATACTCTAATTTTACATTTCCAAAAAAACGTTGCACATCACTAATACTTCTTCTTTGTAATAATTCTGCAACCGGATTAAATGGTGCTAATGACGTTAAATCATTCTCATTAATTACGCCATCATTATTATCTTTATAATACTGAAAGTATCCACCAAAAGGTGAATTACTATCAAAAACAGGCTGTGTAGGATCAAAAGTTAATGCATTTGCTGCTTGACCAGAAGCAAATCTATTTTTTTCAAAAGAAGCATTACCATTAATACTAACTTTTAATCTGTCATTTAATAAAGTTGGATTCAAATTAAAAGAAGCATTGTTTCTTTCAAATTCTGATGTTAATTGCAATCCTTCTTGTAAAGTTCTTCCAATAGAAATTCTTGCTGGAATTTTGTCTAATAACATTCCGTTTGCAGAAACGTTTATTTTTGAAGTTATACTATTCTTATAAATTTCTTCTTGCCAATCTGTATTTGCACTCCCTAACAAAGGTGTTAATGAAGGATTAACTTTATGAATCAAGTTACGTAATTCATCACCTGAAAAAACATCAACTTTATTTGATAATGTGTTTATACCAAAATTTGTATCTAAGTTAACACTTAGCTTTCTTGAACCTTTTTTAGTAGTAATTATGATCACACCATTAGAAGCCCTAGAACCATAAATAGCAGTTGCAGAAGCATCCTTTAAAATTGAAAAAGATTCAATTTCATTTGGATTAATAGAACTTAAAACAGAACGAGAACCACCTATGGCATTATTATCTACTGGTAAACCATTTATTACAATTAATGGATCATTAGAAGCTCCCAAAGATGAGCCTCCTCTAATTCTTATAATAGAACCTGCACCTGGTTCTCCTCCAGTATTTATAGTTAAACCTGCTACTTTTCCATTCAATAAATTTTCTGCAGTAGTTATATTCCCTTTATTGAAATCTTTAGATGTTATAGCAGTAACTGCTCCTGTCGCATCTTTTATAGTAGTTGAACCATAACCAATAATTATAATTTCATCTAAATTCTGTGTACTTTCATCTAAGGAAATATTGATTTTTGAAGAAGATACTTTTACTTCTTTTGTTTTATATCCCAAATATGAAAAGATTAAAACATCACCCATATTTGACTTTAAAGAATATAAACCATCAAAGTCTGATGTGCTTCCGTTTAAAGTGCCTTTCACAATTACACTAACACCTGGCAAAGGAGTATTAGACTTATTTTCTGTAATTGTACCACTAACATCCACTTTTTGAGCAAATGATATAGAAGAAAAGAATAAAAGTATAAGTGAGCATATAATTTTCTTCATTCCACTTAATTCTCTTTCTTTTTTTAAGAAAATCATCATAATTAATATTATTTTAGATTAATTGATATATTACCTATTTAGAACTTTTAGATAGTTCTATTTAACAGGTGCAATTAAGCTGAAAGGAGAAATATTAGTAGGGGTCAAATTCATTCAATGAGTATTAAAAACTCATAAAATTGAATAAATAGTATATTATTAGGTTAATATACTTGTTATATGATATTCCAATTAAGATTTTAAATAAAACGAAGGTGATTGTTTAAATTTATTTTTAAATAGTTTACTGAAGTATTTTCTATCTGAATACCCAACTTTATAACATGCCTCAGAAACAGAATATCCCATTTCTTCAATTAACTGTTTTGCTATAGATAGTCTGTAATCTCTAATAAATTCCATATAAGTAAGACCTGTCAACATTTTAATCTTTTTATACATAGATGAATGACTCATATTTAGATTTTGAGAAATTATTTGAGCTTTCAGGTTATTAGACTGTAAATTTTCTTCTAAAGATTTATATAAGTTTTCTAAAAAAATCTGATCTTTAGAATTAACCGTTAGTTCTTTAGGGTTTAATAAATCTGTGCTTATAAACTTTTGTTTTAATAGTTTTCTACTTTTTAAAAGGTTCTTAATTCTGTTTTTTAAGAATTCTTCATCATAAGGTTTTGTAATGTATTCATCTGCGCCAGTTTCATAACCTTCCATTTTATCTTTATTTGCAGTTTTTGCAGTTAGAATGATTATGGGAATATGACTTGTAGTAGCATTCGCTTTTATTTTTTTAGATAATTCAATTCCATCCATTTCAGGCATCATAACATCACTTATAATGATGTCTGGTAGAGATGTAGAAGCTAACTTTAATCCTTCAACACCATTAAAAGATTGAATTACGGCATAGTTTTCGTTTTCTAAAAACTCTTTTAAAGATTCTTGAATTTCAACATTATCTTCAACAATTAAAATCGTTTCCTTTTTATTTTTTCTATCTGAAATTTTCTTTTGTAATTTATCGATAGTTAATACATCTTCAAAATTTTCTAGATTGATAGTTACATTATCATTAAAGTGTGCATTTCCTTTTAATAACGTTACTTCAAAAGAGCTCCCTTTCTTAAATTCACTTGAAACATTTATCTTCCCTTTGTGTAACTTTATAATGTCCTTAACTATTGATAAACCTAAACCAAAACCTTTGTTGTTTTTAGTGTGTGCATATTTTACTTGGTAAAATCTGGAAAATATTTTTTCTTGATCATTTACAGACAAACCAATACCAGTATCTTTTACAGATAAGATGACTTCATTTCTATTTGTTTCAATAAATAATTCAACTTTGCCACCATCATTTGTAAATTTAAACGCATTGGAAAGTAAGTTAAAAACAACTTTTTCTAGTTGATTACTATCAAACCATAGATCGATTAAGTTCTCATCTGTATTAAAACTATACTTAATATTTCTATCTGAAGCAACGTCTGAAAATGATAAATAAATTTCTTTTGCAAAAGAAACAAATTCACCTTTTGAAACATTTAAAACAATCTCATTCGTTTCTAACTTTCTTACATCTAAAAGTTCGTTTACCAACCTTAAAAGTAAATTACTATTTCTTCTAATAGTATGAGAAGCTTTAATTTGCTTATTATCTTTATTCTTTTGGTCATCAAACAATCTATTTATAGAGCTTAATATTAATGTAACTGGTGTTCTTATTTCGTGAGATATATTTGTGAAAAATTGTTGTTTAGAATTGTATAATTCAGTGTCTTTTTCGTGTGTAATTTTCTCTAATTCTAAGCTAGATTTTAGCTTTCCCCAAGCCAAAATATATTTTCTTAATAGGGATAGAAATATTAAGGAAATTATAAAATAAAAGGAATAAGCCCACCAAGTTAACCAATATGGTTTTTGAATTTTTATTTTAAGTGATGTAAAATCAGTCCCCCAATTTGAACCAATTTCTTTGCTTTTTACTTTAAAAGTATAATCTCCTGGCGATAAATTTGTAAAAGTTGCGGTTCTATCTTTTCCAATAGTTCTCCAATCCTCATCAAAATTTTCCATTTTAATTGCATATTCACAATTTGTAGAAATTGGAAACTTTAATGCAGAAAATTCAAAAGTGATTACATCATGAAAATGTTCTAGTGTAATTTCCTTTGTTAAGTTTATATTTTTATTTAGGATTTCTTTTTCTCCAATTGGTACATCTTTATTAAAAATTTTAAAATTTCTAATTACAACTTTTGGTTGTAAATTGGTATTACTTACTGTTTTTGGGTCAAATTTTAAAACGCCATTAATACCACCAAAATAAAGAAAACCTTGTTTGTCTTTAAAAGTAGAATTAATATGAAAATCTCCACTTAAATTACTGAAACTAGTAAAAGTATTACTAGAGTAATCGTATTTTATAATTCCTTTTTTGCTTCCAAACCAAATATTATTTTCATCATCTTCAATTATTGAAGTTATTGTTTTATACTTTATGTCTTCAAAGTTTTCAAAACGTTCAACTTTATTTGAACTTAAGTCCATTCTATTTACACCACCACCAGAAGTACCAATCCATAAATATCCTTTTGTGTCTTTTAGAATAGAAAAAAGATTATTGCTACTTATAGTGGTTGAATCTCTTTCTTTAAAAATGAAGTTTACAAACTCTTTTTTATCAATATTAAAAAGAGTTAAACCGCCCCCATAAGAAGTTGCCCAGATTTTTTCTTTGTCTTTTAGAATTGAAACTAAATTATTGTTTGGCAAATTAAATCTTAAAAAAGTGCCTTTTTTAACATCAAAATAATTTAAACCACCACCCCAAGTTGCAATCCATAAATTACCTTTTTCATCCTCTATAATATCTCTTACATTATCAAAACTTAATGAAGAATTATCATTAAAAACATTCTTAAATTTTCTAATACTTTTATTCTTTTTATCAAATTTAATAAGTCCATTTCCAAAGGTACCCAGCCAAATTGAATTGTCTTTTGTTTGAATAATCTTCTGAATATATTTAGCCCCAATTTTATTTTTATCAAAAAATATTGTTTTATTATTTTTCTTATTATGGATATTTAATCCATTACCATCTAAACCAAGGTATATATTTTCTTCATTTTGAAAAATTGATAAAACTGGAGTAGGGTTTAAACCAGTAATATCACTTAGCATTATTTCGGTTTTATTTTTTTTATCTAAAACACTAATACCATTCCAAGCTGTACCAATCCATATATTAGAATCATCGTCTTCGATTAAAACATATATCGCATTACCAGCTATAGATGCTTGTTGAGAATTATTAATATAGTTATTAATAATAGGCTCTTTACTATTTGGGTATTGTATTTCAAATAATCCATTTCCATCTGTACCAATCCATAAATTATTTTCGCTATCCTTTTTTATAGAACGAACAATTTTAACTTTATCAATTAAAGATTGATTGTTGTAAAAAAAATTTGATATTTTTTGAGTTTTTAAATCAACGATTAGTAAACCACTACCAGAAGTACCTAATAAGATCTCATCAGAATTTAGCTCTTCTATTTTATTTATAGGACTTGTAGTTTGTTTACTTTCTTTATGTATTTTTTTAAACTCTTTATTTTTAGGGCTAAAAAAAAGTAAGCCATTAGCGAAAGTCCCTAACCATAAATTGCCATTCTTATCTTGATAAATACTAGTAATGTTAGGTTGGTTTTTTTCCTTATAAGTAAATCCAGTAATATTTCTTAATTCATAATTAAATAAGCATAACCCATTTTCTGTACCTATCCAAAAAGACCCATTTACATCTTCTTTTATTGTATTAATTCTATTAGAAATATTCAACTTTTTATCGTTAAATAAATTTTTAAAACTTATAAAATTATCATTTATGTTATCATATAAATTTACCCCATTTCCATAAGAAGTTAACCAAATTCTATTTTTACTATCTAAATAAAGACTTGAGATATCATTAGATTGTATATTACTATTTTGTTTGTTGTAGACCTTTATAGTATTGCCATCATATCTGTTTAGGCCATTTTGAGTGCTAATCCAAATGAAATCATTCTTTCCTTTAACAACGCCTGTAATCTTAGAACTTGAAAGACCTTGAGACTGGTCTATTTTTTGAAAAAATGATTGTGTTTGACCAAAACTTCTGAAAAAAAATATGGTCATAAAAAATATAAATAAAAGTGTTTTATGCTGTCTCAAAATATATAATGTTTGTGAAAAATAATTATTGATGACCTAAACATAAAGTTAAATAAAGTAATTTTTAGGGGACAATATAATATTTTTAGGGGGACAAAAGATGAATAACTCTATTCATATTGATAATCTAGTTGCAAGAATAATTACAAATAGATATTTTAACAAAAGTAACCTTCAAGTAAAGTATCAAAAATAATAACGACAAAAGAATTGGCTTTTAAATAATGGTAAGGGCTGAGAAAGAACCCTTTTAAACCAAAAAAACCTCATTCCGTATGGAATGAGGTTTAAGGATCTTGACTTTGTCAAGATTAAAGAAAGGCGGCGACCTACTCTCCCACATAAATGCAGTACCATCGGCGCGATTGGGCTTAACTT
>JQIA01001334.1_pt1 | contig 13240 bp, 11 predicted proteins | sample 811431 | NCBI WGS metagenome assembly JQIA01 (sample SAMN02998118, study PRJNA258478) | marine sediment metagenome | biome: marine; feature: seafloor; material: sediment; isolation source: oil-polluted sediment collected from 3 locations (0.5 km, 0.7 km and 0.9 km)... | place: USA: Gulf of Mexico ... | reverse complement strand
TTTTGCCATTCGTAAAAACTGGTCTCTTCTGCCTTCATGATCGATTCCCTTAAAGTAGAATCGTCACTTTACCTAACGGGTGGCTCATTCCATGAGCCTGTGGAACAGTAGTCTCGTGCAGAGCCATTATAGGCAATGCTTTAAATATGCAACCCCAAATGAATTCAGGAAGCAACTCAGAGGCCATCGTCGGTGGTGCCACTAAAGGTGATTTGGTCGGATAAAATTAGCAGCCTAAATTCTCCTTGATTTGTCGGTTTCACTGTCGGCAGTATTGGAGCCACTTAATGGGTGTGATGATAATCATGATGGTGCCACGTAGAGTGGACGGATAACCCATCGGGCTAACGTAGCCCATGCAAATATTCTAGACAGTGAGGCTCATCACTTCATTTTCTTATCACTGGTCGGGCTGGTTTCTGCTGCGTTCATTGTCTACTATTTTAAAGTAGAATCTTTACTCTACCGATCAGGTGGTTTATCTCATAGTTTTGTAGAACGGTAAGCCTCGTGTTGAGGCACAGCCTTTTTAGGTCTTTCGGTCTGTCCCCCGATTTACCTTTAAGATGGACGCAGGGGCGGAGTTTATTGCCTTGCTCGTCTTGTTAACCATTGGGTTTAGCTCCCTGTTGGGAACTGGTCACTGACACATGCATTAAGTTGTTTGCCAAACTCTTGCCAGGAATGTCGTTGGGCGTGGGCACGGGCGCCGCTAGCCAGAGTAGGGTGGGCTCCCCTAACCATTTCAATCGCCGCATTGGTCAATTCGGGATAATTACCTGGTTCGATTAAAAGCCCAGATTGCATGTGCTTAATGGCATCAGGTACGCCACCGCTGGCGAACGCGATACTCGGCGTCCCATGTGCAGCAGCTTCTAAGGCAGCCATACCAAACCCTTCCACATCCCCGGGTATATCGAGTATCGGAAATACGAAGACTGTTGCAGCATTGTAGGCAGCGGCAAGATCGCTATCGCCCGCTTTACCTAATAGTCTTACTGAGTTCTTGGGGAGCTTGTTTATTTCTGTGATTATTTGTTGGTATGCACTGCCACCATGTAACGCATTCGCCGGTTGTCCGCCAATAATAAGTAATTGCGAAGCCGGGTTGGCATTTATCACCCCAGGCATGCAGTGACGGATGAATTCGGCAAGCCCTTTGCGCGGGGTAAGTCGGCCTACGCTTAACAATATTGGTCCCTGGCCGAGAGCATATTTTTCTCGGAATTTTTTTCCAGATGTTTCATCGGGTTTTATTAATGTTACGCCTGGGTTGATAACGGTGGTTTTTCTATTAGATATTCGCTTAGCATGAGCTAGTTCAGCCGTATATCGGCTGTTTACAATGATGTGATCTGCTTTACAAATGGCGGGTAGAAACAGTTTTTGATAAACAGGGTGCGGGGCAGTCAGGTCGAGGCCGTGAGCATAGATAATCAGCTTGGCGCCGCATAAACGAGCTGCCATCAATCCTGTTAGGGCCATCAATCCGCTTCCGCAAAATATCAGGTCCGGCCGCCAGCTTGTAGCCGTTTTGATAGTCTGTAAAAAGGAGCTGACTAAAAACCGGTATAGTGGATTAGGTGTACAGCTGTAGGCTTGGGTCGAATCGGGGAGGTAAGACTGGCAGCCAGTAGGGCCAACTACTCTAACCTCGAAACTGCGTTGTAACGCGTTTGTGGATTCGTAAATTAGTCGCTCCATTCCGCCGACCATTGGCGGGAAATTACGTGTAATGACTAAAATTTTTTGAAGCATCAATTAGGTAGGGTACAGAAGTTTAGATAAAGGCGCATTGGCAGGGTGTTTTTTAGGTGGTGACTCCACGCTGTTTGGTTTAATCATAATTTGAAATTTACACTGGATTTTTGATGAGGCAAGAGCACAGGCCAGGTTTTTCAGTCGTTGAGAACAGAAATTCTAAAGCACTTAAAATCATAACAGTGCTAGAAGAGGTGTTGGGGCAAGGTTTTGATGGACTTCGTGTTTTGGATGTCGGTACCGGCACAGGTGAAATTGCTTCAATATTAGGGCAAAGGGCGCAAGTCGTGTCAGTTGATCCTGTCGATAGCAGGGCTATTATTAGCGGATATCAATACGTGTGCAGTGAAACAGGTTTGCCTTTTACCGATAGTAGCTTTGATATCGTTATTTCAAATCATGTAATTGAGCATCTGTCAGATGCAGATTATCACCTTGCAGAACTCGCTCGGGTGGTACGGCCTACCGGTGTTATTTATTTGGCCACCCCAAATCGAGGTTGGCCGTTCGAAGTGCATGTGAAAGTATTTTTCTTGCATTGGTTGCCAGCGAACGGCTTTTTTGCGGTCTTACGCTGGATGGGCCGGTTTCATGAGCCATTATGGTTACTTGGTTGGGCGGGATTGCAAAAAAGGGCAAAGCGGCATTTTCAGGTGGTGCTTTGGAGCGACCGCATATTAAAAAACCCGCGCAAATACCACTTTGAAGTTTCGGGGCTAGTAAACAGGCTTTTTGGAGTTATTCCAGATTGGTGTTATCGAATGGTTGCTCATATACACCCCACCTTAATTGTCATATTAAGGCCTCATGAAGTGGCAAGTCTGGCCAGTACCAAATCTGTCAATTCTGAGTGAATCTTTGAATATTCGATTCAGTCAATTTATGCCATATCTAAAGTACGTCACTCCAGTTTTTTTGATAGGTTGCCTGACGGTAGCGGCTATTACCGGGTTTCAGCTGAGGGATGAGCTCGCACAAATTAGAAGTGTAGATGTGAGTTTTCTATCCTCAGCGGTCATAGCGCAAGGCTTAGTCTCGCTCATCATTGTGGTTGCGTGGCGTAAAAACCTCACCTTCCATGGTGTCGGTAAGGTTTCTTGGTTTGAAAGTGCCTGCCACGTGGGCATTAGTGGTTTAGGTAAGTACCTGCCTGGCAAAATAGCAGGCTCGATTGTTCGCGGAGCGGCTATCTATCAAAAAACGGGTAATGCTCAGTCTATCGTTCTGGCGTCACTAATAGAGCAAGTTGCCTTATTACACAGCGGCGCAATTATCGTTTTAGTGTTGGCCACGTATAAATTTGCTGGAGTCGGGTGCGCTTTGGGTGTTAGCGCGATTCTGTTGAGCACTCTGTTTTTAGTCCGCTATCTAAAGGGGGTGGTAAATTGGATAACGACTTCAATAATTAAACTGAAAGGGCAACGCTGGAAGGAGGAACCAGTTAATTCAGTTCGTCAGTATGCTGTCCTTTTTATATTTTTTAGCGCTACCTGGTGTTTTACCGCGCTGGCATTTTATTATTGTATTGCGGCCTTTGGATTGGCATCAGCCATCCAGTATCTCGATGTGCTGCTAATAACCGCGCTGGCTTTTATTAGCGGATTTTTAGCTGTTTTTGCACCGGGGGGGATTGGTGTAAGAGAAGGCGTTATGGTGTCGATGCTAGCGCCTCTAGTGGGCATAACAGCGGCAATATCGGTGTCCATTCTTCATCGGGTGATTTCAATGCTATTTGATCTGGGTTTAGGGGCGTTTTCTCTTATCCTGCAAGGAACAAAATATCCGGACAGAGGGTGATTGATTTAGCTACCTAAATTACAGTTTGGTGCGGTATTTTTTGATTAAATCTGGAGGGATTTGTTGGAGCAGAATATTAAACTCATCATCCATGCCTAATGCTTCATAGAGCTCAGCAAGCTTTAGTTTATAAAAATCGCTAGAAGGGTGGTCTCGAATGGTTTTTTCCATGAGTTTAAGTGCATTTTCGACCTCGCCGGTTGATGCTAGCAGTCTAGCTTTGTGAAACTGTAATAACGGTGTGTAGTGGTCTAGTTTTCTGTCGTTGGCGAGGGCAAGGTCTACCCAGTTCAGAACTGTTTCAGGGCTTCTGCAAGCCTGGAAATTTGCTAGAGCGCAGTATGTAGCTTTTTCTAAAGATGCCATTGTTTGGGCCGAGATGGCATGTGTTTTCAAGTTCTTTTCTATGCGTCTTTCAAGGCTTGCTAGTTCCAGCGCAAGTGCCGGTTTACTCCACCTGGTTCTTACGGCTTTGGTGATATCTCCATTGTTGCTGGGTTGGGCTTGTTCAGACAGGTCGTAAAGGTTGTAGATCGTCATCAAAATTGAGTATTTAGAGTAGACAGGTAGCATTTCAGTGGGGTTGTGTTGCCCGGCGACTTCAAAATGGTCAATCGCCCGTAATGGTTCGCGCACAGAATAGAACAATCCTGCCGCCCCGTTTGCTCTGGCAGAGTATGGCTGGCTATCTAATTGCTGGGTGATAAACATAACCTTGTCGCCCCAATAGGTAGACAGGATGAAGCAAAGGGGAACGACTATTGCGACAGGTAAAATAAGGAGCAGGTAGTTAATCGGCGATCGCAACCGTTGTTTGGTTAGAAAGTACTGTATTCCGATGACTAACATGGCAAGCGGCGCTATTGAAGGCAGGTAGTTTCGGTGCTCAAAGGCTATTTCCAATGGCAGGAAGCTTGATTCAATTAGGTGGCCTCCCAAAAACCAGACCAGGCAGGCGATCAATAAACCACGGGTCTTCCATAACAATGATGTTATTAGCAGGGCTATCCAGGCGATGATAGATATTGACGTAGAGATCGGTTGCGTGAATGAAATTGATATCGGGAAGGCATCGAGAAATAGGGAAAAATCTGTTAGTTGTGGAAAGAGAATGAGCTTGAGATACCAGAACAGGACGCGGGGTTGGGTGAGTAGGCGCTCTTCGAGGGTGTAGTTTCGATGAATATACCCGGAGCGGATATCTCCAACGGTTAGCGCGATGTAGGCAACTGAAATCAATGCCATGGCAATGACAGCGCCCAGCATGAAACGGTCAAACGCAGGGTTGGGTTTTTGTTGGCCTCTAATCGCTATCTCTAGTGACAACAGAAATAAAGGCAGTAAAACCACATTTTCTTTGAAATGAAAACCAATGACTAAACAGAGCAGGATTACAAAGAAAAATAGCTTTGTCTCCCGTAATTGGCTAACCAGGTAGCGGGGAGAGGTACGGAATTTAACAAAGGCTAAACAGCCAATTAGTACGGCGGTCGCCGACCCCAGGGTCATTCTCTGGACAGCATAGAGCACGGAGCTGACCTGGATCGGGTGGCAAGCCCAGCAGAGGGTGATGATTAACGCCAATGTTCTGGGCTTGTACGCCGGGTTTTTGAGCGTCGCTGAAAAAACCCCAAACAGGATGAAATAGATGAGTGATGCGTTGACGCAGTGAATGACCAGGTTGGTTAATTTAAAGTGGTAGGGAATAAACTTGAGACCGGAGTGGTAGTAGTTAAGTGCAAAACTGACAAAGGCTAACCCTCGGGCGTATGGATAGCTGGCCAGCGGTGCCGTGGCGGCGATTTTTAATTGTTCTTGGGTCAGGTCGTCCAGCAAAATTTGTGGGTTTTTGAATATATTGGGTTCGTCATCTAATACCCAGGGGCCTTTTAGGCCGGGCCAAAAGACCAATGCAGTTAGTAATGTAATGAGTAATACGGGTCCCAGATGGGAAGCTAGCTTAGGTCGCATTGGCGTGCTTAGTGGTTTGAATAGGGGTTAGGGTGCGATAAAAAAAGGGGGCTGAAAGCCCCCTTTTTTATGCTTGTAGGTTGTTACTGTTTTGGACGGTATTTTTGTGCCACACCGCCTGAAACAGTCCAGGATAGTCCAGCACTATCACAGACGCCGTGATAGACGACGGTGTCACCTGTGTCAACTAATCCACCGATGGTTCTGTAGACAATGGTGACTGTGGCAGTTCCAGCGCTAGCTCCGGCCGCAGTTACGCTGGAGAGGTAGGTGCCAGCGATTGATGCAGCGGCGGGTAGGTCAAGTGACGCGTTGTTCGTGCCATTGACTAATGAGGCTTCGCTACAGGCCAGGCCTAAGGCGGTTCTTGCCGGTGCGGATAGGCCAGCACCTTCCGACACCTTAGCTTTAACCGTGTAATCGGAATAGGCCGGGATGGCTACGGCGGCAAGAATTCCGATGATCGCGACAACGATCATCAGTTCGATAAGGGTAAAACCCTGTTGTGTTTTTTTCATGATGGGACTCCGTGATATTTGCTTAAATAGTGCGAGACTTTCAATATTGCATTTTCTAATAAGCAAAATAGGGGCCAATACTATTTTCAGGAGGTAAAAGTTTCATTAAAACAGATGGTTACTGGTTTTATCGGTGGTTTTCGATTGCTGTTTTAGTCGGGATTGGTATTGGCTTCTATCCAACATTGTCACAAGATGACAATTTTTGTCACCCAGTGTTAGTCCATTCCCAGCTTTTGGAGACGATATCGCAAAGCACGGAAAGAAATACCGAGCAGCTTGGCGGCGGCGGTCTTGTTGTAGCGACTCTCTGTCAGGGCCTGTTCGATTCGATGACGTTCCAGGCCTTCCAGTTCTACAGTTAGCGTTTGAGCTGACTGGTCATCATTCCCGGTTACCGCAGTCAGCCCGAGATCCTCCGCGGTTATTTCATCGTCTTCACACATCGCCGATGCGCGAGCAATAATATTTTCCAGTTCCCGAACATTACCGGGAAAGGGGTATTGGGAGAGTTGCTTGAGAGCTTCATGGCTGATTACTGGTCTAGTTGCTAATCCCTGGTCGAGGACGAGCTGATTAATAATGTGTTCAATCAGTTTTGGCAGGTCTTCGGTCCTGTTTTTTAGCGGAGGCACGGTTAGTTGGATGACGTTGAGTCGGTAATAGAGGTCCTGGCGAAACAGTCCCTGGCTTACCTGTTGTTGCAGGTCCTGGTGGCTGGCACTTAGTAGGCGGATGTCAATTTCTAATTCCCGGTCACCACCGACCGGCCGAACTTTTCGTTCCTGAATGGCTCTTAGCAGTTTTACCTGCATCGCCAGGGGTAGATCGGCAATTTCATCTAAAAACAGGGTACCGCCTTTTGCGGCGCGAAACAGGCCATCGCGGTCATGGTTGGCACCGGTAAAGCTGCCCTTAACGTGACCAAAGAATTCTGACTCGAGTAGTTCGCCGGGTATTGCCCCACAGTTAACCGGCAGAAATGGCCCATCTGCCTGGGGGCTTTCCTGATGGATTAATTGAGCAACCCTTTCTTTGCCGGTGCCTGATTCTCCAGAGATCAGCACGGGTGTTCGAGTGCGCGCCACTTTAGATATTTGTTTGCGCAGGGTCGCCATTACCGGTGAGTCGCCAATTAGCTGGGTGGAATCAGATGGCCTGTTCTGAGCTGTCGCAGATTGCTTCTTGAGTTTAAGTGCAGCGCTCACCATGCCTCGTAACGCCTCTATCGCCACCGGTTTGCTGACAAAGTCAAAGGCCCCTGCTTTCAGGGCTTTGACCGCAGCCTCGATATTACCGTGTGCGGTGATCATGGCCACAGGGGTATCAGGGTGGTCATCTTGAATATGGTGAATTAAATCAAGTCCGCTATCGTGCTTTAGTCGTAGATCAGTAATGCAGAGATCGTATTGGTTCTGTTTGAGTAGGGTTTTGGCGGCCGGCAGGCTGGTGGCTGTATCGCAATCAACATCCATACGAGCCAGGGTTAGGCTGATCAGTTCGCAGATATCGGGTTCATCGTCGACGATCAGGGCGGTCGGGTTATTCGAGGTCATAGATTAAGGGCTGTTTGTGATTCGTTAAATGTGATGTCAAACCGGGCGCCGAGTTCGGGTTGATCAACGTAACTCAGGGTCGCTCTATTGGTCGTACAAAGTTCACTGGCAACATAGAGCCCGAGTCCTGTCCCATCGGTACGGGTGGTAAAAAAGGGCACGAAAAGGTCCTCGATAAGGTCTGCAGCAACACCTGGGCCGTGGTCGATAACGCTAATCGTTGCTCGGGCTGTGACTGGATCGTATCTTGCTTTCAGGTTTAACCATGGGGTGGCTTGCTTGCTGTCGGTGTGCTGGATTGCATTGTCACAAAGGTTCCAGAGTACCTGGTGGAGTTGATCTGGGTCGAACTCAATCAGTAGATTGGTTTCGGCATTAATTTGTATGGCCGCTGTTGGTAATTCGTGGGTGAGTTGGTAATCATCGATAAATCGTGCGAGCCAGTCAGCTAGTAGAATGGTTTGTGGCTGGAAGGGCTGGGACCGACCCATTTGTAATATCTCTTCGACGATTCGGTTGAGTCGACTACCGTGGCGGGCGATAATTTCCGTCAGTTTTGATGATTGGGAGTTATTTGCCGAGGTTTCTCTTAATAGTTCCCCGGCGGTGGTGATGGCCGTCAGGGGATTACGAATCTCGTGAGCAATACTGGCGGTTAAGGTGCCGATTGAGGCCATTTTCATTAATTGGGCTTGTTGAGCAATCGTGGCGGCGTCATCGAGAAAAATTAATGTAGCGGGTGATTCTTTGTCGCCCAGGGTGCCCAGGGTGGTGCGAATTTTTTCATCGATGTTAGCTGCCGGTTGTTGTTGATCCAGCTTCCATTGATAGTGCTGGTTTGCCAGCTCTGGGGCGTTTACCTGTAGGGACTCCCCGGGCGTGAGGGTTTTGCCTGTTAGTTCGCGAGCGGCACGGTTGGCAAGCTGGATAATACCCTCAGGCGTAATCGCGATTACGCCCGCTTGCATGCGTTGAATGATTTCTTCATTGAGCTGAGCAAGGCGTTTTAATTCCGTGCCGCGAACAGCAGCCAGGTTTGCGCTGGAACGGGCTCGCCTGGCCAATTCGGCTGAGATGGTCGCTGCGGCAAACAGCGCTAAACCGAGTAACCCTGCCCGGGTGAAGTCGGCTGGTTCAACCAGCCCTATGAACCACCAGCGGGACTGTTCGGCAAGTAACCCCAAGGTGGCCAGCGCTGTGACCAGCAGGGTTAATTGCCGGGGTAGCAGCAGGCCGCTAGCCGCAATTATGATAACCAGCAATATCCCCAGGCCGCTCTCGGTGCCACCACTGGCATGCATGAAAACAATAATGAAAACAATATCGAGAAACAGTAGGGTGGTGGCCTGGGTGAGGAATGTGGGACGGCGTCGCCAAAGCAACCAAAAGGCAACGATACCGACGAACAGATAGCTATTTGCCGTGATGGTGAACAGTTGGCTGTCGTAGCTACCCAGCGGCTTTAATAGCACGCCGGTGTTGGCCATGGCGTAGAACACGGCGCTGACAATTAATCGGAAGAAATTGTAATAGCCGAGCGGCTGCCAGCTCAGTTGAGTGCGGGCCGCTTCTTGATCAGGGGTTGACGTTGATTCTGGCACTATGATTAGAATTCTTGATGTGGTTTGATCACCCGGTGGATGGTCAGCCCCGCCAGGATTAACGGGATAGCTAGCAGGAGGAAATAATTGGCCATCTGCCAATCGAGTCCAATTAACACACCGCCGATTATTGGACCGAGAATCGCTCCGAATCGACCAGCACCAATAGCGAGCCCGACTCCCGAAGCGCGGTTATGGTCTGGATAAAACCGAGCAGCGACTGAATAGAGTCCGATCAGGCCGCCGAGTCCAAAGAAGCCAGTGATACCGGTCAGTAGTAATAGTCCATTCACGGGCAGCAGGTTTTGGCCCAGTAGGACCATTAGCCCGGCGGAGAGGACAAAACTAATGCTAATCATTGGTCGAATGGGGCGTGTCGCCGAAAGCCAGCCCAGGGTTAGCATGCCAATGCCGCCGCCAATATTAATGGCAATACCGGCGCCGATGGCGGCTCCGCTAGACATGCCTGCATCAGTAAGAATGGTCGGTATCCAGTTGATCAGGAAGTAGAGCGCTAAATAGCCGAAAAAGAAACAGCCCCAGAGTGCCAGGCTGGGGGAAAACCAGGGCGGTCGCAGGATTTGCGAAACAGTGCTGGCCTCTGAGGAGTTTCTGCTGGGCTTTAGTGCTGCCCAGTTAATACCAATTTTCGCGCAAATTTTCTCTGCAGTGAGATTTGCCGAGGGACTGTTTTGGCGTTGTAAAAAGGGTAGAGATTCGGGCAGGCCGGCTAACAGCAGTGGAACCATAATCAGTGTCAGGGCACCAGCGGCGATAAAAACCGATTGCCAGCCATGTTCTGGAATTAATATTGTAGCGAGTGCACCACCCAGGATTCCTCCCACGGGAAAACCCAGGTGCATGATACTTACTGCCAAGTTTCGCCGATTATCCGGTGCATATTCAGCCACCAGGGTATTCAAACTTGGTAGTAGGCCGCCAATCGCCAGGCCGGTGATAAAACGCAGAGTTAGCAGACCCCAGAGAGATCCGGCCAGGCTGGTGGCCATTGTAGCGGCACCCAAAAATAGTGTGGCGATAATGATCATGCGGCGCCTGCCGATCCGATCCGCCATGGGTCCAAGCAGCAGAGAACCTGCAGTCATACCCGCTAGCCCACTACTGAACACGACTCCGAGGGCTTCTGGTGCCAGTTGCCATTGTGACGAGATCGCCGGTGCGGCAAAGGAAATAGCCAACAGGTCAAAACCGTCGAGCAGGTTGACTAACCAGCAGAGCAAAATTACTCGGATTTGCAGCCAGGACAGTGGCTGTTGATCTATCGCTTGTTGAAGGCTTTGTGGCGCAGTAGTCATATTGTTTTAGGGTGACTTAATTTAGCGGGATAACTTCGTGGCCCAACGTTGCCGTAACCATGGTTGCATTACCCAACGAAGCCCCTCGTAGGCACTGCATATACGAATGCGTTCTCGCCCGGGAATTAATCGTAGTTGGCGTGCTTGAACCCCGTGCTTAGTGGCTAGTGCTATCCAGACTGTACCGACTGGTTTGTCGTCGGTTCCTCCGTCAGGACCGGCAATCCCTGTGGTGCTTAGGCCAATATCGGCACCTAAACGTTTGCGGGCACCGCTTGCCATCTGTTTGGCTACTTCTTCGCTGACTGCGCCCTGGGTTTTCAGGGATTCTGAACTGACCCCCAGTAGTTCACTTTTGCTATCGTTGGAGTAGCTGATTACTCCACCTTTAAAATATTCTGAGCAGCCCGGTTTGTCGGTTATTAATTTACCAATCCAGCCACCGGTACAGGACTCAGCGGTGGCAAAGGTCAATTGCTGCTGTTGCAGGAACTCAGAAAACAGCTCGGGTATGCCTCGGGGTTCAAAGTCGACCAGGTAGTCGGCCAGGTGGTCGACTACAAATTGACGCAGGCTGCGTAACTTCTCAGGAGATGGATCGTATATCTTTATTTCTACTTCTGGGAACATGGCTCGAAAACCGAGTTCTTCATTTTGATCTTCCCAGGGTTTTAATGCAGCAGCGAGGCTAGACTCACCAATGCCAAAAAAATGAATAAACTCATGGTTGGGTTTGATAGCATCGTCGACTGTTAGCAGGTACTGCTTGATCATTGGGCCCATTTCACGGGGAGGGCCAGGTAAGGCGATAATGCGTTTGGTCGTGCCATTTTGGTCAATAACTGCTTCGAATCCAGGTGCTGTGCCGTAAGGGTTGTCGAGAATTTCAGCGCCTTGTGGGAAAAAAGCCTGCTTGCGGTTGTTATCGGTCAGTGGGATGCCAAATTCCTGAAATTTACGTTGGATATGCTGCCAGCTGGGAAGGTCAAACAAGGTGTCGACGCCGGCGACGCCGGCGACTACCTCGCTAGTCAGGTCGTCTTCTGTAGGACCTAATCCGCCACTAATAAATAGATAGTCACTCTGCTGTAAAGAAATTTCGATCGCTCGTGTCAGGTCTTCGCGACGGTCGCCGGTGGTCAGCATCAGTTCTACTGAAAACCCGGATTCACCTAATAGTTGAGACAGAGTTGCGCTATTGCTGTCAATGAGTTCTCCGCGTAATACTTCTTCGCCGGTGCTCAGGATAGCGGCTGTGCCTACTTTGCGATTCATGCAATGTCCCAATAGGTAAATAGATAGAATAAAATGAGAAAGACGCTAAATAGAAAATCCAGATTGGAAATGATTTTCGATGCCAGCCATTTCACCGTTACGAGTATGCCTGTCCTGACCCGGTTACGTAAGCTTATAGGTGTCGCTTCCAGTGAGCACCAGTTGAGCCATATTTTTTACTATAGATAACCGTTTTTACTGTTTGTGGTTGATTCTGGTTCGAAGATTTGGCGGCACTTTTAATTAATTATTGTTGATGGATATCCTTGAAATTGCCGAATTTTGACAACCGCCAACCGCCGATTATCATTGTTACAGGGCCGACAGCCAGTGGTAAAAGTGGCCTGGCAATGCAGCTGGCGGATCAATACCCCTGCCGGTTAATTAGCGTAGATTCCAGCATGGTTTACTGCGGTATGGATATTGGGACGGCCAAGCCCAGCGGGCAAGAACTAGAACGATTCCCTCACGACCTGGTCAATATACGAGAACCCCAGGACACTTACTCGGTGGGGGAGTTTGTTGTTGATGCGCGCAACGCAATTCTTGATGCTAGAGCCGCTGGCCGCATTCCAATATTAGTCGGTGGTACCTTACTTTATTACCGTGGCTTGTTTCAGGGATTGGCTGAATTGCCTAAAGCGGATGCAGACCTGCGGCACGAGATTGAGCTCGATGCAGGCAGAGTGGGTTGGGCTGGACTACATCAGCGACTGGAGCGTGTTGATCCGGCTGCCGCGGCAGCCATCGCTATTAATGATCAGCAGCGTATTCAGCGGGCGTTAGAGGTTTATCAACTGACCGGTAAGCCTATTAGCTATTGGCAGAGTCAGCCTCGTTCTGGAGCGGTGAAGGCCAACGTGTTAAAAATTATTCTGTCACCGCCACAACGGCAAACCTTGCATCAGTTAATAGCGGCGCGTAGTCAGCAAATGATTGATTCTGGGCTTGTTGCTGAGGTGAGTCGACTCGGTGAGATTCAAGCGGAAGGTGGTCCACTTGCTATCGATGAATTGCCGGCGATGCGTGCGGTTGGCTATCGACAGGTTCTCGAGCATTTACGTGGTGAGATCCTGGAAGTTGATCTAGCTCAGCGCATTACCATTGCTACCCGTCAATTGGCTAAACGCCAATTGACCTGGTTGAGGAGCGATCCCGCTGGTGTCTGGCTGGATCCGGGTTCGACAAAATTATTAAAGCGAGTAGCTGGTCTGGTCGATCAGCATCTGGGCTGTTATGGTTAGCCGCTATCGAAAAAGGTCACCAGCAGATAGTTTGAACATTTTATCGAATTACTTGCTATAGCCGTTGTCACAGGTGTCGCTATAATAGCTTGCGACGGAATCCGTCAGAGCTAAATCACCATTTAAAGTAAAGCCCAATCAAGACCCAGAGGATTTAACAATGAAAAAAGGTCAGGGGTTACAAGACCCGTTTTTAAACAC
>JQIA01001332.1_pt1 | contig 13256 bp, 13 predicted proteins | sample 811431 | NCBI WGS metagenome assembly JQIA01 (sample SAMN02998118, study PRJNA258478) | marine sediment metagenome | biome: marine; feature: seafloor; material: sediment; isolation source: oil-polluted sediment collected from 3 locations (0.5 km, 0.7 km and 0.9 km)... | place: USA: Gulf of Mexico ... | reverse complement strand
GAAAGATTGGAGATGAAAACTTTTAAGAAGGCAAATTTTCATCCTAAAAGAACTGATATTGATCATATGAATTTGATAGATGTATTTCAATTTATGATTGGAAATACAGATTATTCAGTTTTTAAGTTACATAACGTAAAGCTTATTATTGATACTGTAACACATCACCGTCCACTTGCAGTACCTTTTGATTTTGATTGGTGTGGATTGATTGCTGCTGCTTATGCGAAACCCAATCCAATGTTTGGAACAAAGAGTGTAGGCGAAAGAATTTATAGGGGTTTTGAATTGGATGCAGGTAAATTGCAAAAGATATTTGATCGATTTAATTTAATGCATACGGAAATATTTAAGATTTTTGAGGATGAGCCTTTATTAAATAAGAATGAAAAACGAAGGGTCACTAGATATTTAAGGGAGTTTTATAACATCATTAATAAACCCGATGCTGTATATCATTTTATAAATGTTTCTCGATCATTAGAAATTTAAATTATGAACATTATTAAATATTTTCTAATAGTAGCATTATTAATATTTGTCACCGATATTCGGGCAAATAAAAAAATTGTAAAGGCAATTGAGAAAGGGAATTTAAGTGAAGTTCAAGCTTATTTTGAAGGTGGAAATAATGTAAATCTCACTATTAAAAAGAAATATAGTTATCTCTATTATGCAATAAAGTTTCAGCAAGAGGATATATGTTATTTACTTTTAAAAGAAGGTGCAGATCCAAATTTAATTATTAAAAAAAAGGCACTCTTATTTTGGGCTTTTGAGGTTAGCAACATTAGAATTGCTAGATATTTAATTGAGTTTGGAGCAGATGTCAATTATCAGGATTATAAAAAGAATACTGCTCTTATTACGGCTGCCAAAGAAGCAAACTTTTTTTTTACAAAAATGTTAATTGAACGTGGTGCTAATCCTTTTTTAATAAACAAAAGAAAAAAAATAGCATACGACTATATCGATTATCTGGATAATAATTATACTATCAAAAGATATCTTAAGTCGATTCATAATCAGATAACAGATAATCCTAAATCTGCTAATTATACTGATGGACCTTATTTTTATTGGGAAAGTGAGACTGAAGGGTTCTTAACATATTATAAACGCTTAGGAGAACAAAAGATAGTCCGATTATATGAAAAGACATTAAAATTTGATGAGAAGGCAGTTTGGATGAAAGGTTTAGATTGGGATGAAAAGGAGTATTTTGTATCCAGAAAGTTTAAATCAGGAAGTTCAATTATTAAAACTGATGGAGGAGTTTTCGCTATGGGGGATATACATGGCAATTTCGATGGTTTGATACAGCTTCTTATTAATAATGGAATTATAGATGATGATCATAATTGGCAATTTGATAATGGTCATTTTGTTATTCTTGGTGATTTCTTTGATAGAGGAGCAAAAGTTACTGAGGTTTTATGGTTTTTGAGAAATCTTCAACAACAAGCTCAAGAAAATGGGGGAGATGTACACGTTTTATTAGGGAATCATGAACTAATGACAATGACTGGAGATCATAGATATCTGAATCCTAAATACCGTTATATCAGTCAGTACTTAAATAAATATTATTTTGAATTATTTGATGATAATTCAGAATTGGGTTTGTGGTTAAGAAGCTTGAATTCGATAATTAAAATTAATGATTGTTTATTCACACATGCTGGTATCTCACCTGAATTTGAAGCAAATAAATATTCCCTAGATACTATAAATATTAGTGTACGTGATTATTTAAATGGAAAAACTGAGAGAGTTCTTGGTAGTAAGATCAATAATATTATTAATGGAAGCGGTCCGTATTGGTACAGAGGCTATCAAAATCCATGGAAATTATCTGATGAACTGACTCAGGATTTTATAACTAATTATATGAACTCTTTAAATGTGAAGCATATAATAATTGGTCATAATGAGCAGCAAAAAATAGTAAGAACTTTGAACGGAAGGCTTCTCTCTATAGATGTTAATATGGGGCTTGATGGTAAAAACGCTCAAGGCTTGCTTATTGAGAATGGTAAAATGTACAGATGTAATTCCTATGGTAACAAAGAACTTCTGAATGAAGATGATAAGAATCCTCTTCACTCTGAAGTTTCAATTGAAAATTATAATCTTAATTAGTCTCTGCTTGATCTACGTCCTTGATTATTGCTTCTTCTTTCTCTAGAATCTCTTCTACCATCTCTAGGTCGACTAGATCCACCACCAGATCTTCTTGGAGATGATCTTCTCTCAGAGGATTCTGATCTGCCTTCTGTTGAAGGAGTAGCTTTTTTCTCTTCGGAAATCTCAACGCTTATACTTACGCCTTCAAAATCTTTACCACTTAATTCTTTTATAAGTTGTGCATCAACTTTCTTGTCAATTTCAAAGAATGAGAATTTCTTCAGAATTTCGATTCTGCCTATTTCTGCATCACCTGAATCTAAAGCATTATTAATTAGTCCAATTAGGCGTGGTGGATTTAAATCATTCTTTGAACCAACATTGATAAATAAGCGAGTTAAATTTGGATTTGTTTCTCTAACAGGTCTATCAGATCTTCTTTCTCTTTCTCTGCCATCTCTGCCATCTCTGCTATCTCTACGCTCTCTGCCGTCTCTGCTGTCTCTGCTGTCTCTGCGTTCTCTGCCATCTTTGCGATCTCTCTTATTTCTTGGATTTCTATCATCGCTATCTCTTTCTCTATAGTTGTCAGAGATATTGATGTCTTTTGCATATTTATAATACTCTAGAAATCTATTAAATTCAGATGACACGAAGTGTTTGATTAATTCCTCGCGAGATAAACCCTCAAGTTGTTTGTATATCTCTGGTAAGTATGGTTCGATTTGACTTTCATCAACTTTTACCTTTTCAATCTTATCAATTAATGTCAACAACTGCTTTGAGCATATTTCTTTACCACCTGGAACACTTTCTTTTATGAATTTAATTTTGAATTTACGTTCAATATCTCTAATTCTATTACTTTCTCTAGTATGGATAATAGCAACAGAGGTTCCGCTTTTTCCAGCTCTTCCAGTTCTACCACTTCTATGAATATAAACTTCAGTTTCGTCTGGAAGATGGAAGTTGATAATGTGTGTAAGATCTGTAACATCGATTCCACGAGCAGCCACATCAGTAGCAACCAACAGCTGAAGTTGACGTTTTCTGAATCTACCCATTACTTCGTCACGTTGCGCTTGGGATAAGTCGCCATGTAGAGCATCAGCATTATAACCGTCAGTCATTAAGCGATTTGCAATTTCTTTAGTTTCACGACGGGTTCTACAAAATACAATTCCGTAGATTTGAGGATTGATATCGGAAATACGCTTCAGAACTTCATATTTATTCTTGGCCTGAACCATATAGTATAAGTGCTTCACATTTTCTGCAACAGTATTTTGTTGAGCTGCAGCAATTTCAACAGGATCATTCATATACTTCTTAGTAATATTGATGATCTCTTTAGACATAGTTGCAGAGAAAAGTAAGGTTTGCTTATTATCTGGAGTTTCAGCAAGAATCGCATTTAATTCTTCTTTAAATCCCATAGTAAGCATTTCATCAGCCTCATCTAAAATTAAACGAGAAACATTACTAACATTGAGTCTTTTACGAGTGATTAAATCTTTTGCACGACCAGGAGTTGCAACTACAATTTGAGCTTCATTTCTTAAAGCTTTTACTTGTGTGTCAATACTAGCACCACCATAAACAGGCACTACTCCAAATCCTTTGATATATTTTGAATAATTTTTTAAATCTTTTGATATTTGAATAGCTAATTCACGAGTAGGACAAAGAATCAATGTTTGAGTTCCTTTGTTTTTAACGTCTGTAAGTTGAATTGCTGGTAAACCAAAAGCAGCAGTTTTGCCGGTTCCAGTTTGAGCAAATGCTATTAAATCTTTTTCTGATGATAATAAATGTGGGATTGTTTTTGCTTGAATAGGGGTGGGTTTCTCAAAGCCTAATTCTGTAATCGCTTTTATAATATTTTCTTGTAATCCTGTTTCTGTAAATGAGCTCATATGTGTTTTTTCAATTGAGCGGCAAAGATCGTCATTTTACTAATGCTAATTACATTTATTTTATTATTGATTCTAATTATTAATAAATTGAAAATGAGATAGTAAGCTTATAGTCTGAAGGCTAAAAAAAATACAAAAACATGAAAGGTTCCTAAACCATAACCGATATAAAGGTAAACAGTATTCAAAAAGCTTATTTTGTTCTGCCTTCCACAAGTTTATTATAATAGTTATCATAAGGCTCCCAGAGTTCAATTTTATTCGCCTCTAAATCCAGAATGTGAACAAATTTACCGTATTCATAGGTTTCAATTGTATCTAAAACTGTCACACCATCAATCTTTAGTTGAGCAACTAATCGTACTAAGTCGTCAACTCGATAGTTAATCATGAAATTTTTGGTTGAAGGTTCAAAATATTTCGTTTTTGCATTAAAAGGACTCCATTGTGTAAAGCCAACCTTTGTTGAGTCTGCCCCTTGATACCAATGAAAACTTGTACCATACTGATCAGTATCCAGTCCAAGGTTTTTATTATACCAATTTTTTAAGAGCTTTGGGTTCTCGCTTTTGAAAAAGATGCCCCCAATACCAGTTACTTTTTTAAAGTCCTGATTTTCTAATGCAGAAGGATCTGTAATTTCATTAATTGCAAATCCAATAAAGAATGAGACTAATAATGCAGTTATAAATACAATTTTACGTTTCATGAATTTTTTATTTACTAAAGATTTCTGAATTTGGATAAAAGCTTAACCATGCAAATGCAAAATGATTTCCATGGATCTCAGGTTTTAGACTCATTCCTTTATATTTCCCTTTTAAGCACAAGCCAGTAATATCCCAAACACTTGCTGTCTCATTATCTATGAATTCTTCATTTATTTTCTTGAAAGTCAATATTTTGCCGTCAATTACAGATGAAAAAACAGTTACTGAACCTATAGATTTAGATTTTGAAATATCGCTGTGATCGAGTACAGATACAGTACCACTTGTATGGAAAAAAACTAAAGCTTTATTTTCATAAATATCATTTAGAGTGCCTTCTTTAACTATTGTAGAGAAAGGATATATTTTGTAACCATCTTCTCCTTTGATGTCAATGATTCTTTCCATGGCTTCTAGTCTTTGATCAATTATTGCATTATCAAAGTATCGCTCATAGGGTGAATTATTTTTAGAATCGTAGTTCACATAAGGATTAGTACCATAGCGTTCTTCAGAGCTAGTAGCTGTTTTGGGAGATAAAATCAACCCTTCTGGATATCTATTGAAAAATTCTTCTACAGAAATTACTAAAGAAGGGATAACTCTGAGATCAGCATCAGCAAGTTCTCCGACTAAGCCTTTTCCCATCAACTGTTGCCACCAAGTTTGGGTTTGTTTATCCGCCATTACCATATCACTATTTCTAAGCATCCCTGAAACTTCAAAGTCGAGGAGGTAACTCTTTCCTTTATAATTCAGTCGCCTATCATAGACGACACTTGAATTACATAAGGGACAGTAAGTAGGAAGTATAGGAATACCATCTAAACTATCATTCGACATCTCATGCATAGTGAGCATATTTAAAGGATAAGCTTTCGCTTTACCATTAATTTCGACAGAAATAACTGGCTCATGCTTGAAAAAAGCAATTAATCCTTCAGTCTTATTAATAAATGCAGGATAATCAATAGTTGGGAAATAATTTCTAGTAACAACAAGGGTTATTTCCGACAAATCAACAATTCTATTTGTTGTATCAGTTTCCCATTGATATTCAACATTTCTAGGATTTTTAAGTTGCGCAAAAGTTGAAATGCTAAAAAACATACAACATCCTACTAATGTCAGTGAGATTAAGAATTTCATTATGAATAAAATTTAGAATTAATTTTCAGAATGCAAGATACGAAATCTGCAAGATGCTTGCTTTAAGGTAATTGGTGGAATTAGACATTAAACTTAAATATTTATAATTATCAATCTTCCAAAATATTTTTAACCCTTCCAACTTCTCTAGATTCCAATTCTACTTTTATTCCATGGGAATGATTAGGAGATTTTGTAAGCAATCGTTTTATGATTCCTTCAGTAAGAATACCACTTCTTTGATCTTTTTTTAAAACAATTTCTACTAATTGGCCAACTTTAATGTCACTTCTAATTCTTCCGTCTAATTTGTTTTCACTCATGCTATTATACAATATTAAATTCTGTGGGATATTTAACCACTCCACTAGTTTTATTTAAACTTCCATTATTAATTTCAAGAGCCATAAATACATTATCAGGGACATCAAACGGAGCTTTAATATTCCATTTTGACGCAGCTACAAATCCAAATTTTGGATAATACTTTTCGTGACCTAGTACAATTACTGATTCGAATCCTAATTCTGCAACTTTTTCTAAACTATGCTTTATAAGTTGGCTTCCTAAATTTTGTTTTTGAAACTTTGTACTAACTGCCATTGGGGCTAATGCTAAACTTCTGTTAGATTCTTTTAAGTCATTTATGATCTCAATCTTAGTGTAAAGAATATAAGCAACAATCTGATTATCAATAAGACCAACTAATGACAGTTCAGCTATGAAATTAGAGTTCTTTTTTAGTAAAGCAATTAGATTAGATTCATCCGCTTGTCCAAAAGCATCAGTATTTATAGCATAAATTTGTGGATAGTCTTCTTCATTGGCAGCCCGAATAATAAGTTTCTTCATATAGAGTGTAAACTTAGTTTAATTGCTTAAAGAAAAGGCAATCAATTTATGACTAAATTATTTAGATATGAAGAAAGATAGGGATTGAAGTGAGATACTTCCAATAATTTTTAAGATAAATAAAAGGAGCGACGGCTTGTGGTACAAAACAAGCGGTATAATTCTTGTCTAGTTTTCTTAAGGATTTAAAAATGTTTTAGCAAAAAATGTCCCAAATGTCAAGTAAAAATTACGAAATTATGTTGAGGAAGTATGAAGTTAAAATATTAAAGATAAATCTTAATACGAGTGCCATTAAAGGAAGTTTATTTTTAGAATAGTACGAACATTATTAATCAAGGTATGAATAAAATAGTACAGAGTATGAGTCGAATATTTTCTTTTTGTATTTCTTGAGAAAATGTACGATATTGTTAATCAAATATATATGATATGCTTAATAGGCTAAAAAGGCTGATGTTGAAGTCCTGTTTTCTCTCCCTGCTGACTTCATCATTATTATCTTTTTTTTACCTTCAATTTTTGATAAATATGAAATCTAATTATAAATAAAAGAAAATGACTAATTCAAATGGTTTAGCCACTGCTATTATTGTAGATGACGAAAGAAATGCTATTAACTATCTATTAAATCTCTTAGTTATCCATCAAGAAATCTCAGTTTTAGAAAGTTTTATAAGTCCAGAATTAGCAATTGAGCAAATTAGGATACTTAAACCAGATATCTTATTTCTAGACGTTCAAATGCCAGTAAAAACAGGATTCGATATTGTTAAAGAAGTTAGAACTGATGATTATCAGCCGAATATAATTTTTACTACGGGTTTTGAGAAATTTGCGATTAGAGCTATTAAGTATGCTGCATTCGATTATTTATTAAAACCAATCAATGAATTTGAACTATCTCAAACTTTAGAAAAAATCAAAGAAAATCAATCGGACTCATCTGAAAACAAAATCGAATTACTCTTTAATAAACTCTCTCAATCAAAAAAGTTAAAATTTAATACTAGCACAGGTTTTATCATATTGAATACAGATGAAATCATTTATTGTGAAGCAAGTCGTAATTATTGTGAAATCTATTTGGAAGGTGGTAGGAGAGAGGTAGTTACAATGAATATGAATCAAGTAGGTAAATTATTACCAGATCCTCATTATCATAGAATCAGTAGATTTAACATCATTAATATTAACTATCTCGACAGAGTAGAACGAAAAGATCATAAATGCCTTTTGAAGTCAAATGGAGATTGCTTTTCATTAAAAATATCTAGCTCAGGATTAAAGGAATTAGAGAATTTCTTGAACTAATAAAAGGCCTCCCGATTTTTTAATCAGGAGGCCTTTCAAGATCGTGTTCATTTTATTTACGCTCATTTTTACTTGGCGTCATCTTATGTTCTCTACGCATCTCAAAGATATCAGTGCTGATTGAATTATCACCAAAAAGGTGCTTACTAAAATAATCAGCAGTTAACCAAAAGAAATATTCTGTTTGATTACCATATCCATGTCTTTGACCAGGGAAGATAAATAAATCAAAACGTTTATTTGCCTTAATTAAAGCATTTGCCATACGGATAGTGTTTCCGGGATGTACGTTAGAATCTATATCTCCTGTAGTAATTAAAAGCTTGCCTTTTAGGTTTTTAGCAATCTGAGAATTCTTTTCAATATCATAAACAAATTTTGTTTCATTCTCTTTTTCAATGATTTCTTTTACGCCATGATGCTTTTCACTCCACCATCTATTATAGATATTGTTTTCATGATTTCCAGAAGAAGAAACGCCTACCTTAAAGAAGTCAGGATATTGACAAAGTGCTGCTGTCGACATAAATCCACCACCAGAATGACCAAAGATTCCTACTTTAGTAATATCCATATAATCATATTTATCTGCTAACTGTTCAGCAACATATTTTTTATCGGATAAACCATAATCTCTTAAGTTTCCATAGCCATAGTTGTGATACCATTTAGAACGTGCTGGATGTCCTCCACGATTACCTAATGTGATTACAATAAAACCAACTTGTGCCATTCTATCTGTGCGATTCATTCGAGCTGAAAAAGCAGTATTTACAGCTTCAGTTTGTGGCCCTGGATATACATATTCTAAAATTGGATACTTCTTATTGGGATCAAAATCAAATGGCTTATAAATCACACCATAGATATCTGTAATTCCATCCGCAGCTTTAGCTTTAAAAGGCTCAGGAAATTGATAACCAGCAGCAAATAAATTAGAGAGATCAGCTTCTTCTAATTGCATTACTAATCGACCATAATTATCTCTTATTTCAGATTTAGGATTTGTGTTTACACGAGAATAATTATTTATGAAGAATTTATAAGAATCACTCATGAGCTTTGATCCTCTCCAGCCTACTAAACCTGTACTTGTATAATCACCAGGGTTTAATAATTGTAATCCACTTCCATCAAATTTTACTCGGTATAGATGTTGATAATATGGATTCTCATTAGCTTCTTTACCATTTGCAACAAAGTAAATTAGACCATTGCTTTCATCCACTCTTACAATGTTTTCAACATGCCATGCACCAGATGTAATTTGCTTTTTTACATTCCCTTGCGCATCGTATAAATAAAGATGTGCCCAACCGTCTCTTTCAGACCAATAGATTAGGCCTGTTTCGTTATTAATAAGATGAGTGGTTTTTGTATCTACATAAGTGTTTAAACGCTCTTCTACCAGAACTTTTACTTCACCACTTACTATATCTAACACACAGAAATCATTTCTATATAAATCACGACTAATTCTACTGAAATATATTTTGGTCGATGATTTCGACAACCATGTTGAAGGGATGTCTTCAGGAATTTGTTCTTTTAAAGTAAGCTTGGCATTATGAATACTTATAGATTGATCTTGAAAAGCAGCAACATCATAGCTTTTCCCTGATTTTTCCTCCATATTAAATACCCATAATTCATTTTGAGGTGCTTCTTTTTCACCTGGCATTTGGTATTTATAAGTTTGAAGTGTCGGACGTGGGCTAGCAGTATTATTTACAACCCATAAGCTTTTTACTTCTCTTGAATCGCTTCTTTGCATAGCGAAATATTTAGAATCTGGTGACCAAATTATCCAAGCACCTCTTCTTTTTGCAGATTCTTCTTTTTGTTTTTTCTCATTATCATTAACCGAAACTTCATATCCACCGCCATAAGAATAAAATCGTTCGCCGTCCTTGGTTAATTGATGCTCAACAATCGTAGAATCTTTATCATCCTCTTTTGCTTTTAGATAATTTTCTTGATCCATCCAGAATAAGTTATAATCTCTAGAAAAAATCACATATTCACTATTTGGAGAAAGATTCGCCCATCTAGGAGTCTCTTTTTCTTCTTTCCAATCAGCGATTTCATAAAGTTTTGCACTTGCAAGATTATATTCTAAATGAAATACTTTCTTTTTTGATTTCTTTTTATCTTTTTTCTTGACTTTGACTTTGTCTTTGACTTTGTCAGTGTTGGTGCTGTCCTTAACATTATCCTCGACCTTAACTTCGTCTTTGTCTAAGTCTTCTTCCTTTTCGTCTTGTGTACTTGTTACATCAAATTGAAAAACCGTCTCATTCTTTTTGAACTTAGGTTTAATTTTAGGTAAATGTTGTAAATCATAAGGATCTTTCGTAATCATGGTAAGCATACGAGCCATTTCATGACTATCGAATAATAACTTTTTAGATTTCTTATCTAAATCCACGAGATAAAATTTTTCTCCATCACTGGTTTTATAAGAATACCAAAAACGATCCCCATTCTTCATCCAATGTGGATTGACAGAAGTACTAAAAACCATTTTCTTAAGCTTTTCTGGGGAAAAACGTTCTGCTAAGCGATAATTTGCTTTGTTAACTGGATTTGTTTGTGCAAGTGTATGTGTTAATGGTAATAACATTAACATTACAATAAGATGAATTGCAAATACTTTTCTATTCATAATCGGATTCTTTGTTAAATTAAATTGATGCTTTATTTGTTTTGAAAGGTAATAAATATAATAAAAAAATACTTATTCATTTTGGTCTTGTTTCATAAATATTTAAGATGAAAATTTGGTAAAATTCAGATAATCAGCAGTTAAAAGCTTTTGGTCTAATTTGCAAGTCCTCATAATAATCGACGTAAATCCATTATTATGCGATATAAAATTATAAGACAAATGGGTGAATATTGGTTAAATTTGTTTTTAAGATGAGAATCTCATTTCTTTGTGATAATGAATAATCTGGAAAATAATGTTTCAAAGACCTTAATTTTAGGAATAGGGAATGTCTTATTAGGCGACGAGGGAGTAGGGGTTCACGCTATTAAATACTTAGAATCTAAAGTATTACCTGAGTCAATTGATTTACTTGATGGAGGTACAGGCGGCTTTCATTTACTTAAGTATATGGAAGACTATAATCCAATAATTTTAATTGATGCAACATTAGATAATGAACCCGAAGGCACAATTCGCTTGATAGAACCAAAGTTTGCTTCAGATTTCCCAAAGGCATTGAGCTCTCACGATATTGGTTTAAAAGACTTAATAGAAACTGCAAGTTTATTAGGGCATTTACCTAAGATTTACTTAATTACAGTATCTATTAAAGCATTAGATGATATCAATATGGAATTATCTGATAATATTAAATCGCAAATGGAAAATATTTATTTGCAAGTTCAGTCAGTATTTAATCAACTACAATTGACTTAAGTTGAACTTCTTTTCCACATAAAAGATCGTGTGAGAAAGAATTGCATTCCGGACAGGGACTAAATAAGTTTTCGCAGGAAAATTCAGTTTGGCAATCTTTACATTTAGTTTTAGCCTCTATCTTATTCACAATTATTTCACATCCTTTTACTAAGGGTTCAGTAAAGGATACTTCCAAAGCAAATTTTAAGGATTCGATTTCGATTCCAGATAAGCTCCCAATATCCAAAACAATTTCATTAACTTTTATCGAAGATGCTTTTTCAGCTTCTTGTTTAATTATATCTAGTATGCTCAGAGCAATTGACATTTCATGCATAAAGCGAAATTAGAATATCAAAAGAAAATTAACAAATTTATATCTGTATTATTTCTAATATTTTGAAATATGCTAGTGATGTACTATATTTAACTTCTTACAATTGAATAAACTCAATCAAAACTCAAGATTATGTGCCTAGCTGTTCCTGGAAGAATACTAAAATTTGATGAAACTAATCCTCACATAAAAATGGCTGAAGTTGACTTTAATGGGACCACTACAAATGCTTGTATGGAATGGTTGCCAGAAGCCAAAATTGGGGATTATGTATTGGTCCATGTAGGAACAGCAATTAGTATTGTAGAAGAACAAGATGCTAAAGAAACCATAGTAGCGCTACGCGAAATGGGAGAAATTGACTAATTAAATTCTATGACTGCAAAACCTAAGCTTACTATCATAACTCAGAATGCTAAGATGCGTGCATTGATATCTGATATGAATCATATTGCAGATTCAAATACTTCCATTTTATTAGTAGGTGAAACAGGTGTTGGGAAAGAAATATTTGCTGAGTATTTACATAAAATTAGTAATCGAAGTCAAAATCCATTCGTAAAAATAGGATTAGCAGCACTCCCTGCAGAGTTAATGGCAAGTGAATTATTCGGATTCGAAAAAGGGTCATTTACTTCTGCCTTAAATGATAAAAAAGGATTATTTGAAATTGCTCATACAGGATCTATCTTTTTTGATGATATAGATGATGTTCCATTAGATATTCAAGCAAAATTATTACGAGTATTAGAATCCCGCGAAATAATGCGGATAGGTGGAAGCAAATCAATTGATGTTGATATTCGATTGATTACAGCTTCAAAAATGGATTTAAGTATTTTGGTTGATCAAAAACGATTTAGATCTGATCTTTATTATAGAATTAATGTAGTTCCAATAGAGATCCCTCCACTCAGAGATAGACGAGATGATATTCCTTATTTAGTGGACCATTTCTTAAAGCGATTTGCAGATGGTAAGAATTTGAAAGTCAGCAAAGAAGCGATGCGTGCGTTAGCATCTTATCATTGGCCTGGAAATGTTAGAGAATTGAGAAATGTGATAAATAGAGTTGTATTGTTTTCTGAGAATGTAATTTCACTAGAAGACTTACCAATTGAAGTAAGTGATCATAATCAAATGAGTCAAATTATTAAATCCTGTGGTAATTGTTTTGCACATGACGAATTGGGATTTAACGAAGTGGTTCAATGTGTTGAAAGTAATATGTTAAATGAAGCATTAAAATCAGCAGAAGGTGTACAATCGATTGCTGCTAAGAATTTGAACATGAATCTTTCTACTTTCCGTGATAAAGTAAAGAAATACAATCTACACTCAAGTAAATGTCCATCAATACTGAATTAATAATTTTTTTTTTGATGAGACTTTATTGTATTGTCTATGAAACTAAAAATACAGACTGATGAAATTAAAGGATG
>JQIA01001331.1_pt1 | contig 13261 bp, 11 predicted proteins | sample 811431 | NCBI WGS metagenome assembly JQIA01 (sample SAMN02998118, study PRJNA258478) | marine sediment metagenome | biome: marine; feature: seafloor; material: sediment; isolation source: oil-polluted sediment collected from 3 locations (0.5 km, 0.7 km and 0.9 km)... | place: USA: Gulf of Mexico ... | reverse complement strand
GGATAAATCACCCGCCATTAATTTTTCTGTCAGAAATTGTATTTTCGGATGCCGTGAAAGGCGCTCTTCTATAGCATCCCAAGATGGCAGGTCAAACTCTGCAGTCTCATCAAACACTAAATTCAGCTGTGCCATCCTACCCACCCATTGTGCTAAAACAGAACGATTACTCTGATCAGACATGCGTGCCCGAATTAGCCTTTCATCATGGCGTGTTAACTCCAATTCAGCTTGTATGACCTCTTGCTGGGTCGCCCTTCCAGACGCATATTGTGACTGTGTCACCTCAACCATTTGCTGAAATAATATTTTGGACTGCTCTATGATTTTGCGTGATTTCTGCTGATAAATAATCTCTAAAAACGTCAGACGGACATCTCGTAACATCTGTAGAGCGATATCTTTAGATTTTTCTTTCTGGCTATCTGCTCTTTCCATTTTTATTTGCTGCTGTATCACCAGGCTATTACCCTTCGCCAGTTTTTGCATCACCCCAAAACGTAACTGAGTTGTTGGATTCTCACTGATATTAAAGCTATCCAAGGGCATATTAAAAACCCCGACTTTGAACTGCGGGTCGGATAACTGCCCATCTGCTACTGCATCATCCCGTAACGACCTTTCCTTTAGAAGAGCCACTGTTAACTCAGGATCTAAACGCATAGCCTGCAATTCAGCAGCTTTCATTGTTACAGTGTTCTGAGCAAGAACATGCACAGACAACGCCATACCTACCAGCAATAGTATAAATTGCACTTTATTTTTATGAGCCATAGTGGACCCCTACCTTTTTTATAACATATGCCCCGCAAATAAATAGAGTCATAAACTATTGCGGGAACAATTTCTAAGAAGAATTATGTGTAATGAACATACCAAAACAGCAGTTCATTTATCCGGCAAAAACCGAACCAATTAAATCAGGTCAGAGGAGGTGGTACTGGAGGGGGAATAAAACGCGTGTTTAAACTACCTTGGGAAATAGATAAAAAATCATGAGATAAGAAGGTTGAACCTAACTCAAAGTTAACACTCAGCTGTACTAAGCTATGACAGTCCTGGCAATCGCCCTGACATTGATCACAATCATCAGCACACTGACATTGGTCCATATTGGCCATACCATCAGAAGGCATACTGCCATCATGCATATCATGGTGCATGCTATGACCCTGCATTTCATGCTGCACAGGAATATCAGACTCCATATGACATGCATGGGTATACGCTGTAGCAGGGATTGAACTCCACAGAAAAACAATCGCAAGTATTATACGAAGAGTCGTTGATTGTGATTTTTTGCAGCGCATAGGCATAGGATACGCAAAATTGGCTAAAGTTCCAAGTATATGCCTGACGCTGATAATCATATTTGCTTTGCATATATAATTAACTGGGATAAAAACACCTAAAACATTCAATTTAGTGTGACCTAATACCTGTTTTTGTATATACTGCAGTTGTATACTTTTACATTAACTGACATGTTGAACACCATGAAAACAAGAATAACGTCCGTAGTCTTATTTTTAATTATCTTTTTCTCAAGCTCAATTTCAGCAAATACTGTTGCAGATATGCTTGCTGAGTTGAATAACCTAAATGCAGCGGAAGCTACTTCGACTCAAGCGGCAGCAGCAGGCAAAGAACGTATTGTTTTATGTGGTTACTGCCATGGTAAAGATGGAAATGCTGTAAAGCCTCAAGTCCCTAATCTTGCCGGACAAAACCCTGAATACCTGCTAACGCAGTTTGAACATTTTAAAACGGGTGTTCGTAAAGACTTTGTTATGAGCCAATTAGCGAGAGACTTAACCGATCCTGAAAAAATCAATATTGCAATATATTTCAGTAAACAGCAGGTTATTAACAAGCCATCTACAAATAGACCTGCTATTGCCAAAGGCGAGGAACATTTTCAAAGAATCTGTTATGCATGTCATGGCCGTGATGGCTTAGGCCAAAATGACCGCCCACGACTTGCAGGACAGCCGGAGAGCTATGTTGTCGAAAGCCTGACACGCTTTAAAAACAAAGATATTAAGCGCGGCAACTCTGTTATGCTGGGAATAGCTCCTAGCCTGACAGATGAAGAAATCACTGACTTGGCAGCCTATTTATCCAGCTTATAAGACTGAAATCCGAACCGTAAATACACTAAATATTTAAGGTGGGATTCACCCGCCTTTTTTGTTCCTTTTCCCCTATCCGTCAATAATGAACACCTCTTCTAATTTTTTGCCCTACCTTATTATGAGTTTCATCAATGAATTTTCTTAGTTAGTCATGTAAAGTAGCTCACATTACTACATTCAAAGATCTCAGCTTAATGTTAATTTGCATCGTGGTGAATTTGTCACTTTATTTTGATCATGACACATTCTGAGGCCTTTTCAATTTATGAGGAAGGTGAAATATGAAGCTCGCTATGATTGGTTTAGGAAAAATGGGAGCAAATATGGTTCGCCGTCTTGTACGAAGTGGCCATGAACTTATAGTATTTGACATCAACAATGATAGTGCCCGCTCTCTAGCAAAAGAACACCATAACATTCAGGTTGTCACTTCATTAGAAGAATTAATATCCGCACTTAAGCCGCCACGTAAAATATGGTTAATGGTTCCTCATGAATTTGTTGATCAAAGTATAGTTAATCTTAAGGTTGCAGGAATGACTCAAGGAGATTGTCTTGTAGATGGCGGCAATTCAAACTTCAAGCTATCCAAACAACGTGCCGCTGAGCTTGAAAAAACAGGCATTCACTTTATAGACTCGGGGACTTCAGGTGGAGTCTGGGGCCTTGAGAATGGATACAGTATCATGGTTGGCGGAAGTAAAAAGGCTGTTTCTTTATTACAACCAGCACTAGAGTCACTTGCTCCTGCAAAAGATAAGGGATGGGGACATGTTGGCCCCGCAGGTGCAGGGCACTACGTAAAAATGGTACATAACGGTATTGAATATGGAATGATGCAAGCATTTGCAGAAGGCTTTGAAATGTTAGAAGCCAAAGAGGAAATGGAGTTGGACCTCGCTCAAGTTTCCAGAATTTGGCAGCATGGCAGTGTCGTTAGATCATGGCTTCTGGACTTAATTTCAGACGCACTCAATGATGATAAAAGTCTATCCGCATTAAGTGATTTTGTCGATGATTCTGGAGAAGGGCGCTGGACTGTCCAGGACTCTATTGACCTTGGAGTGCCAACACCGGTATTGACCTTAGCGCTACAAATGCGCTTTCGTAGCCGTCAAGACCCGTCTTTTGCCGGAAAAATTCTCAATGCGATGCGGGCAGGATTTGGCGGTCATAGTATTCGCCCCAATGACTGACTTTTTGGCATTTTAGGGGGCACCGCCCCCTAAAATACTTGGCTTTCACACATATTATTGCTATTCGTATCGTAGAGCACTTATTGGATTAGCTCCCGCGACCCTAACTGCATGCAATGCAATAACCACCCATGCTGATGCAACCGCAATAAAACCAGATAAGATAATAATAGGCAACTGTGTATCGATACGCTCAGAGAAAAACTGCAAGTACATATTCGAGGCAAAGTATGCTGCTGGTAGTGCAAATAAAATTGCCCACATAACCGGCTTTGAGAATTGCCACAATAACAAACGTACTATTTGCGGTATTGAAGCACCTAAAACCTTACGTATACCAATCTCTTTCGTACGTGAACGCGCCATAAACGCAGCCAAGCCAAATAGTCCGATCAGTGCAAGTAGCAGCGCTAATAATGCAAATCCAGCCAACACACTATTCATCGTTTTATAGAGTCCATATGAATCATTAAATAAACCATCCAGAAAATCATGCTCAATAGGATAATCAGGCATAACTCTTTTCCACACCTCTTCAATTTGTGACACCACCGATGCAGAAGCACCTTTACGTATTCGCACCGCTCCATATTCGTGTGGTGATGGTTCAATTAAAAAAATCCAGGGCTTAATTTTGTTGTGCAGACCTAACAGGTTCTGATCTTCCATTACACCAACAATATGATATTCAAAGGCATCCTGTTCTTCAGTCGACATGCCCCAAAAAACCTGCCCTACAGCATCTTTCGAACTACTGAACCCCAGTTTCTTTACCAAGAGTTCATTGACTATGATGTTTGCTCGCCTTTGCTCTGTATCCTGCATTTCATCGGCAGATATTCCTCTTGAAAAATCACGCCCAGAAACAAGAGGTACATCAAAGGTTTGTAAAAAGTCATGATCAACAATATTTAAATTAATCTGTACTTTATTTTCTACATCTCCTTTTACTAGGCTAACTTCTCTCATGTTATTACTTTGCTCAAAAGGTACCTGCTCTGTAAAAGTTACATGTGTAATATTATCCAGCTTTAGTAATTCTAGCCTCAGAGTGTTTTCTCTTTTACGAATGGACTCTACGGATGTTCTTTTCAGCAATAACACTTCATCTTTTGGGTAGATATTACTACTTTCTTTCACTTTATCATTCTGGAAAAATACAATCATGACAATTGCCAGCATAAAAATGGATAACATAAACTGAGTACCTATCATTAAAGAGCGAATGAAGCTGCCTTTACCGCCTTTGCTCTTCATATTGCTTAATGCTTCAATTGGTGTAGTTTTCGTTATTAGATAACTTGGGTAAATACCAGCTACCAGACCAACAACAAGCGTAGTCGTTAATAACCAAGGCAATAAGCCAAGGTAGTCCAACGTCACCGCTTTATCTGTTGCGATATTAAAGGGTGGAATCAGTAATTCTAGAAAAATAATTGCCATTAACATTGAAATAAGCGCAATGGTTAAGCTTTCCGTTAAAAACTGCACCATAAGCTGTTTACGGCTAGCACCTAATGTTTTGCGCAACCCAACTTCACGGGTTCGCCCAATACTTTGCGCTATTGCCAAGTTGGTATAGTTAACAATAGCGATTATTAGAACAAGGATACCCAGAATTTGTATGCTGGCAATTACCGGCATGCCAATCATATCCCACACCGCAGCATTGGTATTCTTAATCGGCGTTGCCTTGATTGACGACATGAAGTTTTCCTGCATGTCCGCATCAACATGTCGATCAAAAATAGCATTAAGCTTAAATGTTAGGTCATCAACCGGCATGACTTTTTTGGTCATAATGTAAACTTGGTTGCCCGTACTAATATTACTCCAATTACCTTGAAGGTCCCATCCATCAATACGATTTAATGCAACAAGAGGTGCTAATATCTTCAGATCATTCCCAATAAAAGATGAAACAAAGTGACTATTTTTTGGCAACTCTTCGATAACAGCAGTTACATGTAGGTCATTTTCATGGTTGAGTAGTACCGTTTCACCCAACACATCAACTTTGCCAAAAAGCTTTATGGCTGTTTCTTTCGTTAAAACCAGGCCCTTTGGATCAACTAATGCATCATCATTGCCATGAATATATTCAAAATCAAATATTTTAAGCAATTGCTTATCCGCAAACCTAATACTTTCATGAAAATGATTGTCACCAATAGTCATAAGGTAACCACGGCGTACAGTACGCGCATATAAATCAATTTCTTCTAATTCAGCACCAACAAGAGGTCCAAGGGCTGAATAAGTATTATCTAACTGACTCACACCAATGTTTGCCTTAGGCGACAAAATTGAGCCAATTGTGTATATACGCTCATGATTCTTATACATTGTGTCATGGTTTAACTCGTATTTAGCCATGATTCCACCAAGCAAATACACGGTTAGTCCTACCGCCAATCCTATAACATTGATAGCCGCGTACAGCTTATTTTTTGCTAATGCTCTGAGTGCTATTTTTATATAATTTTGAAACATAACTGCTTCTCTCCTCTAAAATGAATTTCTGAACCGATACATATCCAAGAGTCATGCCTGATTCCTTAAGGAAGCTCTTGATCAATGCACCATTTATTGAGCGCAACTATATTGTCCTCTAACAAGCCCGAAGATCACCTCAATAGCAAGCTATTAAAGCTCACTTCGCGCATGATAGTGACCAATCTATTTCACGCTCAATTAAATTCCCATTAATCAGAGCTTCCTTAAGCAGCCCGTACTTTTTCTGCTACAACATGACCATCAAACAAGTTAATTGTTCTTCGTGCATAATCTGCATGCACAGGGCTATGGGTCACCATAACGATTGTCGTACCCTCATCATTTAAACCTTGAAGCATTTCCATCACTTCCTGACCATGGCCGCTATCAAGGTTACCGGTAGGCTCATCGGCAAGAATCATTGCCTGTCCTCCAACCACGGCACGCGCAACAGCAACCCGTTGTTGCTGACCGCCAGACAACTGGCTAGGCATATGTTTAGCGCGATGAGCAATGCCCACTTTATCCATCACCTTAGCTACTCGCTCCTTACGAATAGCAGAAGATACATCATGATAAAGCAGTGCCAGATCTATATTTTCCTCAACAGTCAGTTCATCAATCAAATTAAAGCTCTGAAAAATGAAACCTATATTTTGCTTACGAATATTACTTAACCTTGATTCTGGGTAGGCTGAAATATCCTCACCCATAAACTTATATTCACCTTTCGAAGGGTTATCCAACATGCCTATAATATTGAGTAATGTTGATTTTCCACAGCCTGAAGGGCCCATAATAGCGACAAACTCACCCTTCTCTATTTCGATGTTAACGCTATTTAATGCCAGCGTTTCCACTTCATCTGTTTGGTATATACGCGAAAGATTGTGAAGTTTTAACATAATAATTTTCCTCTCTTTTTAATGCTTAATTATTTAAATGAAGACTCTGCATATTTTGATAGTTGCTATATGGGCTTGTAATCACTCGTTCTCCAAGCTCAAGCCCATCCAACACCTCTATATAACGACTATTTTTTCTACCTAACCTTACTTTACGCTTTACTGCCTTTCTTCCATCTTCTGTCACCACAAAAATCCAGTTTCCACCTGTATCTTGAAAAAATGTTCCATTTGGAATGAGTCGTGCTTTTGTCGCATCACCTAGCACTAACTTTGTTTGAATACTTTGCCCACGCTGAATATTTTCTGGTTGTGTGCTAATAAACTTAAAATCCACATCAAACTGGCCATTCTTTACCTGCGGGTAAATTTTGGCCACACGCAGTTCAAAATCCTCATATTCAACTGTCTGTCCAATCGCGACACGGCCAAGATAAAACTCATCAATTTTGGCTGTTAATTTGTAGTCGTTTGGCGTATCAATCTGGCCTAGGCGCTCACCTGGGCTAATACTTTGGCCGACTTCCACATTAAAACCGGACAATTTTCCATTCACAGGAGCTTTGACATTCATGTTCTCCAAATTTTTATGAGATATCTCAAGATTAGCCTCTAAGCGCTTACTCGTTTCTTTTAAAAACATCAATTGCTCAGCTTGCATACGGCTATCTGACTTTTGGCTTTCCAATGTTATTTCAAGCCGATTTTTGTACCATTCCAGAGTATCCGCAGTATCCGCAAATGTGGACCGCGAAACACCGCCACTTTCCACAAGATTCTTTTCCCGTCCATATTGTCGGCTTAGCATCTTTATTTGATAATTTATATTCACAAGGTTTTGCTTATGTTGTAAGCGGTTTTGCTCTAGGCTTAATTCAATCGAGCGCATATTGTTTAATTGTTCTGCTACACGCGTTTCGTTTCCAAGAACATTCAGTTGAAGAGATGCATTCGAAAGTTCAACAATTAAATCACCTATTGCTAAACTTGAGCCATCTTCAACAAGAATCCGCTCAACTCTTCCTCCTTCTATTGCATCAAGGTAGAGTGTCTTTGCGGGTTTCACACGCCCTTGGACTGGGATATAGTCTTCAAAGGTTCCACTAACCACCGTTGAAATAGCAATTTTTTTCTGATCAACACGTAGAGACCGACCATCATCTGTAAACACTAAGCTATTTAATAAGTATCCACTGATAGCAATAAAAATCAGTATGGGCCCATATTTTTTAAACGGGTTTTTCTTAAGAGCAATACGACGATCCATTCCAACTCCTGAATGAGTAGAATTTCTTTCTTTTTGTGTCGTATTATCTATAGAACTATTTGTCATGATATAAAGCCTTTGTCATTTCCCAGGTTATTGCCTCAGATGCTAAAAAGAACTTTGCAACTAGCATGCCAATAACATAAGCCTCTAATTTTAAACACTATTCCATACATTCGTTCATAACCGAACACTTTTAGCTGTACGTTAACGACCAATATGTGTACGATAATGAACACTTTAGCCGTGGGGAATATCGTGAAACAACAAGGTTCGATTTTAATTGTAGATGATGATGAAGACATCTTAATCGCAGGAAACCTTCTACTTAAACGTCATTTCAGACATATTGAGCTATGTAGCCAACCTGAGAAAATACCCCAACTCCTCAGCGACCAGACATTTGATGCGATTTTACTTGATATGAATTTTGGTCCGGGTGAAAGCAGTGGTATTCAAGGCTATTTATGGTTGGAGAAAATATTAGATATCGACCCGCAAGCCGTAGTCATAATGATCACAGCACATGGAGGTATTGGTGTCGCAGTTGAAGCTATGAAGCTAGGCGCAACAGATTTTATTGCAAAACCCTGGCACAATGAAAAAGTGGTCGCGACTTTATCCTCTGCTGTACAGCTCGGTATAAGTCGCTCAGAAGCAACTCAATTACGTACAACCAACAATGTACTTGCCCAGGTCACATCCAACTCGGGTCAAAAATTGCTTGGTAACTCTCAATCCATGAAAAAAACCCTTTCTTTAATTGAACGCACCGCACCTACCGATGCAAACGTTTTAATTCTTGGTGAGAATGGTACCGGCAAAGAACTGGTGGCTCGAGAACTTCATGCCCAAAGTTTACGTTCTAATCAAGTTTTTATGTCGGTAGACTTAGGGTCTATTTCTGAAACTCTTTTTGAGAGTGAACTTTTTGGTCACAACAAAGGTGCTTTCACAGGTGCACGTGATGCACGGGTTGGACGGCTTAAAGCAGCCGATAGTGGCACACTTTTTCTGGATGAAATTGGCAACCTTCCGTTACACCTACAAGCCAAGTTATTAACTGTACTAGAACAAAGAATGGTAACCCCGGTTGGTTCTAATACAGCAATTCCATTTAATGTAAGAATTATCACAGCAACTAATTCAGACAAACAAAAACTAACAAGCGATAAGTTCTTTCGGCAGGACCTTTTATACCGACTCAATACTGTTGAAATAGATCTTCCACCACTAAGAGAAAGACCTGAAGATATAGAGCCTATAGCTCAGCACTATATCGATTTATATAGCCAAAAATACAATAAGAAGTCCACTTCATTATCACATGAAGCGCTTATCGCCATACTTGCCTACCCGTGGCCTGGCAATATAAGAGCCTTACGCCACGCCATTGAACGCGCCATAATTTTATCGCAGTCCAAGCAACTTGAAACGTATGATTTTCAGCTTGAATACCAGCCAAATCAGGCGGGAGATCTTGCCTCAGAAAAGCAAAAAGACATGGTATCTTCAGATGAAAATGAAACATTAGATTTAAATCTTGATCGACGAGAAAAAAGAGCTATCGAATTAGCTCTTAAAAAACACCGCTACAACATAAGTCAAACGGCCAAGGAACTAGGGCTCACACGTGCAGCGCTATACAGAAGGATGGATAAACATGAGCTTTAGCCGATTTTCTCTTCATATTATTTTTCGTACAGTAATGATAATGCTCACACTCATTGGGCTCACCTTTGTTATCTTCACTCCGGGTTACCATGCAACAACCTTATTTATAGCTTTCTTGCTGACAGGTCAATGCTTCGGTGTATTTCATTATGTCTCCAAAACTAATACCGAGCTTACACGCTTTTTAGATGCCGCACGCCATGCTGATTTTTCCCAACGATTCGATCTCAAGGACATGGGCGCAGGTTTCAGTGAACTGGGCAACACCTTTTCAGATATTCTGAAACAATTTCAATCTAACCGAGCATCACAAGAAAAGGAACTACGCTTTCTAAAAGCTATGATTGAACATATTCCTGTTCCTCTTGTTAGCGTTCATTTTGACGAATCAATCACCCTATGGAATAACAGTGCCCGGCGATTGTTTGGAACACACCATATCTCACAAATTAATGATTTATTACCATTTAGCAGTGACTTCGCACAACAAATACGATCTATTCAACCAGGCGAACGAAGGCTTGTCCATTTTGAAATCGACTCAATGGAACATCAAATCACCTTATCAGCCACCCAGATTTCTCTCGATGGGTCACACGAGATGCTTATCAGTATGCAGGATATTCAGAGTGAGCTCGATGGTGTTCAACTTCAAGCATGGCAAGATTTAGTGCGTGTCTTAACGCATGAAATAATGAATAGCATTACACCGGTTGCATCCTTGGCAAAAACAGCCGTAGACTTACTTGACGATGTAAAAGACCATATGTCAAAAGAACCGCATATTGTTGACGAGTTAAGCGATGTTTCTCACGCAGTACACACAGTAGCTAGAAGAAGCGACGGTTTAATGAAATTTGTGAGTAGCTACCGGAAACTAACCCGCCTACCTCCACCAAATAAAAAGCTGGTGTGCATCTCCAAGCTGTTCACTCAGGTAGAAACCATTGCAACACTACACTGGTCAGACAAGGACATTAAATTTACCACCCAAGTAAAACCGACGGCTCTCGATGTCACTATTGATGTTGATATGGTTGAGCAGTTACTTATCAACCTGCTAAAAAATGCTGAGCAGGCACTTGAAAACACCAGCAAACCCAGCGTAAGCATGACAGCTTACCTCAACCGCCGTGGCCATGTTGTCATTGATGTTAGTGATAATGGCTGTGGAATCCCTGAAGATATAGCCAAAAAAATATTTGTTCCTTTCTTTACCACCAAGAAAGAAGGCTCAGGTGTTGGATTAGCCTTAACCCGGCAGGTTATGATTGTGCATGGTGGCACTGTTAAACTGACACAAAAGCCTCAGGGCGGAAGTTTATTTCGCCTGACCTTTTAAATATATCCATATCCTAATCTGACTTTGGCTGGCTTATTGAAATCTGTTTATAAAGGTCTTGAGCTATTGTTCCTCGAGATGTTTCGATTATCTGTGCCACAATCTTATTTTCATTTATCACAAATATTGTCGGCGTTTTTTTCACGTCAAATATCTCAGCATACTCTATAGGCATTTCTTTTCTAACATTAAGCGCAATAAGCTCTATGGAGTCAAAAGGGTTGCCAGCAACTTGTGCTAGTTTTAATAAATGAGACACTTCTCTATAACTGTCATGACACCATAAGCCAAAAAAGACCATTACCTTCATCCCAGCCAGTTCTTGTATTGTTTTAATATCCTGATCACTTGGAATGTATTTATTGTAGCTGTGTTTAAACTCAGGGTATTTATTGATTAATTCATCGATTCCAACGATACCTTTTCGAGTTAAGCTATCATCAAGCAATGGCAAATGTTGTCGGCCATTTTCGATACTTTCGTTAGCAGAAGACTCCAATATATTTTGTCCTGCATAAGCAAAAGATGATAAAACAAACACAAGAAACAAAATCATTTTTTTCATCATCCAAACCATACACATATTTTTTCATTAAAGACAGCCCACCTTCCGGCAGCCAACAAGAAGCTAAATATACCCTATTAAAATGGTAGCGTATGATCAATATACTTTTGTTTTGAGAATTACATCACATAAACTCTGAATTTAAGCCACAGTACTCCAGTAGTGTCGCATAATTTCAGCAGAACTTGCTAAATTACAAGCTAGCTCGCTGGAGTCAGACTTAAAAATTAGGCATAATATCATTTCTACACGCTTGGACATAAACATGTGCGCTAATGCTCTACAAGGTTTGAAAACACTTAATTTGAAGAATAGTTCCGTTTTTATTCGATTTGCGTTTCTGTTTTTGCTCTTTACTTTTTTGTCTGGCTGCCAAACACAACAAACAAAACCTGTTATTGAGACACCACAGGTCAAGCCTATTGTGAAAACAGAAGTGGCGATAAAACCAATAGTAAAACCTAAGCCAAAAAAACGTGTACGTCCATTACCTCCGAACAGTCTGCAGAAATCATCATCATTTATCTTTGGAAAGGTTTATGCAGACCATGCAAATAGTTTTTATTGCCGGTGTAACTTTGATGAAAATCTCAGTACAACTCCTGAAAGCTGTGGCATATACAATAAAGAACTACCTAATGCACACCGTTCAACACGCATAGAACTTGAATCTCTTATTCCAATACATTGGTTAAAAAGTACAAGTAAACTTGCTGCCAATGACTTACAAAATTTATTTCCCGTAAATGGTCAGTTACGTGGCAACCGACGTGCAACTCCGTTTATCGAAACAGCGCCAGAACATACTAAAGAATATGGCCTTTGCAAAGTTATAGATAGTACAAAAGGACGTCAGCCACCAGCCCGTATTCAAGGAGATATTGCTCGCATCTATTTCTATATGAAGTTTTTCTACGGCATTAAAGGCCAGCCACAAGATGAGGTATTACTCAAGCGCTGGGCACAAGAAGATCCTGTTGATGCATGGGAGAAAAAACGCAACGCTCGCATTGCTAGAATACAGAAAGTTGGCAATCCATATGTTGAGTGGAAGAAAATACGATGAGCCTTCGTTATCTACACACAATGGTAAGAGTGAATAACCTGGAAGAGTCTCTTGATTTTTATGTCAACAAGCTAGGGCTAAAAGAAGTCCGTAGAAAAGATATACCAGCAGGAAGATTTACTCTTGTCTTTTTAGCCCCTGAAGGACAGAAAGAGGTTCAAATAGAATTGACATGGAATTGGGATAAAGAAGAGTTGAAAACGGGTAGAAATTTTGGCCATATTGCCTATGCCACAGATAATATCTACGCGCTTTGCCAACAACTCATGGATTCGGGAGTTGTCATTAACCGGCCACCAAGAGACGGTTACATGGCTTTTGTGGTATCGCCTGATGGCATATCAATCGAACTGCTACAACAGGGCGATGCCTTGCCTCCTCAAGAACCCTGGGCATCCATGCCAAACACCGGTAGTTGGTAACAACAGTTTTACCTGCGTAAAACTATCGTTTCAGCAACGAGCAATACAACCGAGACAGTATTCGCTATCATCGCACCACCAGCCAAAGAAACCATGCTGGCCACCACATCAGGAGTTAAACCAATCTGTTGGATATGAACGGCAAATGTCCATACTAATGCTGCAGCAATCAACTGTAAGTCAGCAACTAATG
>JQIA01001330.1_pt1 | contig 13262 bp, 16 predicted proteins | sample 811431 | NCBI WGS metagenome assembly JQIA01 (sample SAMN02998118, study PRJNA258478) | marine sediment metagenome | biome: marine; feature: seafloor; material: sediment; isolation source: oil-polluted sediment collected from 3 locations (0.5 km, 0.7 km and 0.9 km)... | place: USA: Gulf of Mexico ... | reverse complement strand
GTGCGCCATGAAGTGGTTCATAACCGCTTTGTGGTTGAGAACCTAAAAAAATCCGGTGCTATTTTTGTTGAAGAGTTGGATGAAGTACCCGATGACTCCACCGTTATCTTTAGCGCTCACGGCGTATCAAAGGCTGTAGAAGATGAAGCCAAGCGCCGTAAACTGAATATTTTTGATGCCACCTGCCCACTGGTGACTAAGGTTCATTTAGAGGTCATTAGCCACGCCAAGAAGTCTCATTGTGTAATACTCATCGGCCACAAAGGTCATCCTGAAGTTGAAGGAACAATGGGACGTTATGAGCAGCAAAACGAATCTGCCAACATTCTATTAGTCGAATCACCCGATGATGTTCGCAAGCTTGAGCTGCTCAATGATTTTGGCCTGTCTTATGTGACCCAAACAACCTTATCAATGGATGATACTGAATCCATTATTGATGCCTTACGTTTAAAGTTTCCGCTTATTGCTGGGCCTAAAAAAAGCGACATTTGCTATGCGACTCAAAACCGTCAAGATGCCGTTAAAAAGCTCGCTAAACTTGCCGACTTGGTACTCGTCGTCGGTTCTGTTAACAGCTCCAACTCTAATCGCTTACGTGAAATTGCTGAAAAGCTAGGCAAAACGGCTTACCTAATTGATGGCGCTGAGGATATTGAAAGAAGCTGGCTAGATGATGTTAGCTCAATCGGTGTTACTGCCGGCGCATCGGCTCCCGAAGAATTGGTGCAACGAGTTATTGAACAGCTACAGCAATGGGGTGGCACAACAGTGACTGAAAATAGTGGCACTCAAGAGCGGGTTACTTTCTCTTTACCTAAAGCACTTAAAAAACCAAAGATTTAGCTCAAACCCACAGGCATAAAAAAACGGGCTTTATGCCCGTTTTTTTATCTGAGAACAAAGCTCAGCAAGTCATTATTGTAACTACATTCTTTCCCAGATAGTCGCAATACCCTGTCCGCCACCAATACATAAAGTAGCTAGTGCATATTTACCTTTAATTCTTTCTAACTCGTGTAATGCTTTAACCACGATGATGTTTGCAGAAGCACCAATTGGGTGGCCTAAAGAAATACCACTGCCGTTAACATTCACTTTATCCATAGGAAGCTTCAGTTCACGACAAACGCTTAATGCTTGTGCAGCAAACGCTTCGTTTACTTCAAACACATCAATATCATCAATACTTAAGCCTGTGTCTGCCAAAATCTTGTGTACAGCAGGAACAGGGCCAATACCCATGATTGATGGCTCAACACCTGCGTGTGAGTAAGCAACCAAACGAGCCATTGGCTTCAAGCCTTTCGCTTCAGCCGCACCTTTTTCCATAAGAACCATTGCAGAAGAGGCATCGTTTAAACCAGACGCATTTGCTGCAGTTACTGTGCCATCTTTTTTGAATGCTGGACGCATACCCGCGAGCTTTTCTAATGAAATTTCAGGACGCACGTGTTCATCCTTATCAAACACGGTAACGCCTTTACGAGTTTTAATTTCAACAGGAACGATTTGAGTATCAAAACGACCTTCTTCTTGTGCGCGTGCTGCATTTGAGTGGCTAGTAAATGCCAATGCATCTTGATCTTCACGAGAAACATTGTATTTCTCTGCTAAGTTTTCAGCCGTCATGCCCATATGACCAGCGCCAAATGGATCAGTAAGAGCCGACGTCATCATATCGATAATTTGGCCGTCGCCCATTTTATGTCCCCAACGTGCTGCTGGTAAGGCATAAAACGTATTGCTCATTGATTCAACACCACCTGCAATTGCAATATCGTGATCGCCAAGCATAATGCCTTGCGCCGCGCTAACAATTGCTTGCATACCACTACCGCATAAACGGTTAACGGTAATACAAGATGTTTCGCAAGGAATACCCGCTTCCAATTGTGCTACACGTGCTGTGTAAGCTGAACGCTGTTCTGCTGGTAACACAGTTCCCATCACAACCATCCCAACATCTGCTGGCTCAATACCCGCTCTAGCAACACTTTCTTTGAGTGTAATTGCTGACAATTGGCTCGGCTCAACAGATTTCAAGCTCCCGCCAAAATCACCGATAGCCGTTCTCACTGCACTTAGTACAACAACTTCTCTTACTTCACTCATATGTATTTCCTTTATTTAGGTTATGCTGATGGGGTTTTTAATAAGTCTAAGTAATTTAAACTTACTAAATCTCCCTTAAATCTAAGTCAATTATTATAGATACATATATTCACTAAATCACCTTAAAGATCATGAAAACTAAATACATTAAGAGCATTTCTAGTACAGGGCTACATAAAATTGCTTATCGTGAATGGGGTGATAACAATAACCCTAATGTTCTTATTTGTTCTCATGGTCTCACTCGCAACAAGCATGATTTTGATATGATCGCCAACTCGCTGGCCACTGACTATAGAGTCCTGAGCTACGACTTCGCTGGCCGTGGTGAAAGCGACTGGTTAGACAATAAACTGGATTACGATTACCAACAGTACACCGTTGATGCGTTGATGTTAATTGCTGTTAGTGGCGCAGAGCACGTTGATTGGTTGGGTACATCGATGGGTGGCATACAGGGGCTTATTCTTGCTGCTATGAAAGGATCACCGATCAGAAAACTTATTCTTAATGATGTCGGCCCCTTTATTCCAAAAGAGGCGTTGGCACTTATTGCTGATTATGTGGGTAAGCAAGAGGCCTTTAATAACTTACAAGAGCTTGAACAATACCTTCGGCTAACTCACGCAGGTTTCGGTGAACTTAGCGATGCGCAATGGCAACAGCTTGCCCTTCACGGCCACAGAAAACTTGATAATGGCAAAGTCATACTGCCTTATGACCCTGACATTACCCAAGCCTTTAAAGCTAATGCGGGCAACGATGTTGATTTATGGCCGCTTTGGCAAGCCATTCATCAAAAAACCTTATTAATACACGGGGAAAACTCTACTTTACTTGATAAAGCAACCGCTGACAAAATGACCACAACAGGGCCTTGTGCTGATTTATTAACTATCCCCAACACTGGGCATGCTCCAGCACTCATGAATGAGCACGATATTCTAAAAATAAAGCAGTGGTTAAAAGAAGAGCGTTTCTTATGGTAAAGCGTGACATTGTTTTTTTGTCGAAATAAACCATACTTTTCATTATAAGCCCCTACGCTACGGGATCTGGCGTAATGCTTGATTATAGTTCTGCGATTTGGGAAAGTGTTTCTGGGTGGCTCTGCACTAAACGCAAAAGAGTCGTCGCTTGCCCATTTGGACTACCCCGCCCTTGCTTCCAGTTTTCTAAAGTTCTTGATGATGTGTGTAAATATTTAGCGAACACCCCATGGGACATATTAAACATTTCTCGTATGTTGACAATTTCACTTGGAGACAAACTAAAGTCTTCACTACTTTTGACATTAACTATCCTTAATGTCAGCTTTCCCTCGGAGTGTTGCTTGGCTTCTGATAACGCAAAAGACAGCTCTGAAAATAAATTACGCTTGCTCATTAACCCATGCCTCCATAAAAACCTTAAGTTGCCTCTTTTCTTGAGGTGTTAAATCCGTCATTTCATTCTTCGCATAAATAGTTAGCAGATAACAACGCTTAAAATTATTCAAGTAATAGTAAATCACTCTCGCACCACCACGCTTTCCTTTGCCCTTTGAAGCCACTCGAACCTTTCTTAACCCACCTGTGCCTTGAATTACATCGCCTTTAGTTGGTGTTTTCAGCAATTCATTTTGCAACTGCCTATACTCTTCATTAGACAAATAGTTCTAATAATTCCCCTCAAATATGCTTGATTTAACGAATATCCCTTCTTTCATTTCATTATTCCTTTAATTTAGTTGACATATAACGCCTAACTTTAGCTGACGTAAAAAGTGACGCTTTTATGGTTCGCTGGAAATCCTTACTATGTTTTAGTCTGTATTATTGGTTGCTGAGACGCTTTGCAAAAGAAATGGCATATGATGGTGAACGGAAAAGCAATATTGGATCATTGGTTGCTTCGATACCATTACTTAAAATCAGTGGGTCAAAATTAATATTCTCACATTTAGCCCCTTTTTGTATCATCGCTTTACTAATAGTCAAAGTCCCCACTTTTATTTCTTTACGCTCTTTAGGCCATGCAATTGTAGGATTGTCTTGAACGTCGTCAGGTTCGCCAATTGTGACTAACATGTCCCATTTTACTGCGCTTTCCTCCGTACGCTTGATTAGAGCTTGCTCTAGAAAGTTTGCTGGTAAAGATTGGAGCTCAGCTTTGCTAAGCTGCACTTCACCATCATGAGGGACAAATCGCCAGCGTACTAATGTTACTTTATTGATTTTGTTAACAAATTTAAAGGTGTGAATCCCATAGTAGGCACTATTATAATAATTACTAGGTGGATTATTATTTGCCATAAAGTGTGCTTGTGCTTTATTGTCTGGATGGCTATATTTAAATGCCTTTATTTTTTCTGGGTCAGGCTTTCCAGTCAAAGGATCAGGTGTTTTTGCGACAAGCATGTCATAAAAAGTTTGTGGGTTTGCAGCTCCAAAAATAGGAGTGTTTAACATTGCCATATGCTGCGTACTGCCATCTGGAAGGGTAAACTCCAAGGCTAAACCTCGAGGGCTTTTAGCTGTATCTGGTGCATTAGGGTTGCCACCAGCTAGAGAAAATCGAGCAATAATTGGCAGTGATTTGCCAGAAAATAGTTCAGATCGACTCAAAATAGCCGCATCCTTTAAACCGGTAAACTCACCAGTTGCACAGGTTCCTTTTGTGTGATTTCGTCGTTCACCTTGTGTAATACCGAATTTTGTTTCAAAGGCATTAATAACCATATTTGGAGTAACTTTATTTATATCAGCCAATGCAAGAGGTGTATTTAGTAAAATTAGGCTATAAGCAAGATATTTATTAAAACTGTTCATGTTTTCCCTTAGGTCATTAAAAAGTGATTATATCGGACAGTTAAAATAACCATCCATCCTATAGACCCTTGTTACTTGCTATTTATTACATTAATTTGTAAAAAATCATACAGAAACATAACCACCGCATTAAGCCACCCTTGATTCTAACCACCTAAAAAAATGACTTTTCGCTGGCTCAATACCCGTCAATAAATACTCCAGCGTGTGTTCATTGGCTAAATTAGCCTCAAGCATTACTTTTGCATTGGCCCTAATACAAAATAGTATTTCATCGCCAGGTATTAACACTAATTCATCTGTCGGCAAGGCCGTCACCTTACCCTCTCGCTTATGCACCATGGGGACGACATTCAACGTACCTTCCCTATTAGACGGTGCACGATAAATATCAATCAACCGAATCTCAGTTCCATTCGCTATCATTGTGCATACAGCAGGTGCATAGTTTGTATCTATAGTATACGTTTTTAATATTGGTGCGCCCTCTCCTACATTCAATGCTAAGCGGTTGGTTAAATTGGCCAACTCACCTTTCTCATTTTCATACAAATGAGAAAGGTGTTTATAAAATGGCTTCAACAATGGCGCCGTCAACATAAAAAGTACCATTCGTGCAATCACTAAACTGGGCTGCAAAATATAATCTACATTAGTCCTTTTAAACAATACTTCATTGCTATGTTTGTTCTGCCTAGCAACGGTAAATAACGATGGGGTGGACAGCCCGACCCGATGAATCATACTCAAATTAAAGGTGTCGTTATCAGTGCCTGCAATTAATCCCACGCAGTCATCTAAGCCCGCTTTTTTTAAGTTTTTCATATTGGCACGGCCTAACACTGCATGTTCTGAAATGCCTTCAATATTCTCAACCAGTGGCTCAACGGCTGTTATATCAATCCCATTATTGGTTAATTTTTGGTAAACCACGCGGCCCATTCTGCCATGTCCACATAAAATCCACTTACCACCTTTAAGTGGGCACATGTTTTGATTCAGGTTCGCACCTCGTGTACCTGACAACCACTCATTTAACGTATCAATAGTTGGGTTATAAATCAGCATTGCTAAATAAGAGGCAAATACTCTAAAGGGGTCGACTACATGAATGTCACCGCCTATTCCTAAAATTTCACTCTCATTTTCAACCGATGTCGAACGACAGATTATTTTTAAATCAGGACGGAGTATTCTGGCAGAAACGGCCACTTTCAGATTCGCTTCTTCATTATTCGATAAAATCAAAACACCAATACACTGGCTACTTTCAATACCTGCTGCAATTAAGTAGCGTGGCTCGCTCGCATCCGCACACAACCCTAATACGCGCGTAGGGTAATCTCGCAAATCAAGTGCTTTCATCCGCTCATCATTACGTTCAATAACAACCGCTGATAAACCTGCATCTGTTAAGCCTCGCAATAGCAAACTACCCGTATCACCAAACCCACAAACCAGATAATAGTCATTCCGTTTCCGGCGCACTGAACGAATAAACGACTCTTCGGCAAAGGCTAGCTGTAAATGTGGGTTTTTTAATAGCGATATTATTTTGCCCACCACGTAAAGCCAAGTAATAACACTGATGTATAAACAAACAATTGCCCAAACACGTTGAGCATTACTAAATGGCTGCGGGAGCTCACCAAACCCTGTGGTGGTTGCGGTATAGGCTAAGAAGTAATAGGCATGAAAAAATGACATATAGGTCGTTTTTCCATTCGAATCGGGTAAGCCAGGAACCAACACCATGCCAATAATACAAATAGCATAAACAGAAACAAACACAACAATAGGCAACCGCATGTGTCGTAAGACAATAAACGAAACCCGGCCTAACGATGAGTCAGCCATACTAGACTATCGGCGAGACATCAGGGTTTCAGAGACAAGCATAACCGCCGATATAACATTGGCAATCAACGCCCCACCTGATAACGAAATAATGACTGAGGCATTATCTGTATTCAAACCCGTTTCTGAAATTTGTGTGACATAACCCCAGATAATAGCGGCAGCCAGTAACTGTAGATTAGCAACCATGCTGGTTGAAAGTAGAACGGCCCCTACCTGAGTACGGTCACCCAGCTTAAGTCCCATGGCAATGAGGTTAACGACAATAGTGGCAAATAGCTCGTAAATATTATGGTGAGCAAAATCATCAATATCACCCATAAAAAAACCAAAATTTAACGTTAACGCCAACACAATAAAGAAGCTAAAAACTACTTTTTCAGAATTCATCCCAAACCCATCTTTTTATTTAAATTTAGTGTACCCCGGCAGGCCACGTAAGCAATAGCCATCAGCTATAAATATTAATTTTTAACGATTGAACTGTCAGCCGTCGCTAACACTTCAAGACGACGTTGACTCTCGGTTGATATCTTTATACGTTGCTGCTCGCTATAACTTGTCCACGAAGTAATCTCTAACAATAAACGCCCACAACCTAAACAAAGGTCATTTTCATTCAGCGTACACATTTTCCTACAGGGTGATTTCATTATAGCCTTCGTCTAAAAATAGTTAGTCGCATATTTTAAGTATAAAAAAAGCCAGCGATAGCTATCGCTGGCTTTTTAAAGACCTTATTTGTAAGAAAGGCTAAAACTAAGAAGCTTTTTCCATCACAAATGACCCAGGAGCTGGCTCAAGTTCTTTGTACTTAGCATTACCTAGCTCTTTTGGAGCAGCAATCTCTTTACCACCTTGGGCTTTCAACCAACCATCCCAATGTGTCCACCAACTGCCAGGCATATCCGTTGCTGTTTCTAACCAGCGATCAGCACCGTTACCTAACTCACCCTCTTTCCAGTAATTACGTCTGTTCTTGTTCGCAGGATTAACAACACCCGCAACATGGCCACTGCCTGTTAAAACGAATTCAACCTTACCCGACACTAACTCAGTGCCTGTGAAAGTCGTTTTCCAAGGCGCAATATGATCATCAATCGCTGAGAGGAAATAAACAGGACAATCAATCTTTCTCAAATCAATCTTAACGCCACATAACTCAGCAGAACCGGGCGTTACTAGTCTGTTTTCTAAATACAAGTTGCGTAAGTACCATGTGTACATTGCCGCTGTCATATTCGTTGAATCACCATTCCAGTAGAGAATATCGAATGGAGGTGGTGTTTTACCTTTTAAGTAATTATTAACCACGTAGCTCCAAATAAGATCATTCGCTCGAAGCATTGCAAAAGTAGAGGCCATTTGTTTACCCGGCATTACGCCGCCATCGGCTAATTTATGCTCATGCTGTTGTACTTGTGATTCATCAATAAACACACCTAGTTCACCCGGATCAGAATAATCCAACAAGGTTGTTAAAAAGGTAACACTTGCTAATGGTTTTTTACGCTTAGAAGCTAATACCGCTAAGGTTGTCGCTAGAATAGTTCCACCAATACACCAAGCAACCGCATTCAATTTGCTTGCACCAGAAATTGCTTTAACAGCATCAATCGCTGGTATTGTTCCTTCAGTAATATACTCATCCCAAGTGACATCACCCAATGCTTCATCTGGGTTTTTCCAAGAAACGATATACACGTCATTACCTTGCTCTAAGCAATAACGAACATATGAATTATGCTCCGATAAATCAAGAATATAGTATTTATTAATACAAGGAGGGACGATCAATAAGGGACGTTCGTTCACTTTCTCAGTTAGCGGCGCAAAATGAACCAGTTGAATCAATTTGTTTTCAAAAACAACGGAGCCCGGTGTCGTTGCAATATTTTCACCCAAGGTAAAAGCAGACTCATCAGTCATACTGATGCTTCCCTTTTCCATATCTTTCATTAGGTTTTCAAGGCCAGACACTAAGTTCTGCCCCTTAGATTCGACTGTTTCTTTTAATACTTCTGGGTTTGTTAATGCAAAGTTTGACGGTGACATCGCATCAATAAATTGGCGCGTATAAAAATCACATTTTTGCTTAGTGGTATCATCTAACGTTGAATCATTAACCATACCTGTTAACCAGCGGCTAGACAGTAAGTAAGATTGCTTTAAATAATTATGAACAGGGCTTTCTTCCCACTCAGCCCCCGAGAAACGACGATCACCGCGTGCAGGTTCAACGGTTGATGCCGCACTAGGGTTAAACATATTCACCCACAAATTAAACTGATCCTGATAAAAACCCGACATCGTCTTCACCCACTCTTCTGGGCTTTCCATGGCTCTTGTCATAATCGTGTTCCATGAATTACTGAACTGAGACATCATTTCTTGTGATTCATTTTTCGAAAAATCTTTAAACATACTATGACCTTTGCTGGCCATCTGTTCAAACAACTCTTGCGGGGTTTTATTATTCATTCAATTACCTTTTTTAAAGTTAAAGTCTTTTTTGCTGCATCGCAATATTATCGGTTTTTACTTTACTTGCCAAGCAGTTATTTAAAAATATTTACTTATTTGGGACCTTTTCATAACCTCGCTAGCAAAGCATCAAAAAAGGTTCTTTAGGGGCGCTGCATTATCAAACGCAATCGTTATGCTCATACCTCTATTTGTTATTACCGGAAAGTAACTCACCTTTATCAGACCATGACTTAAACGCACCAGCCCGCTCGCCTTGTTCAAACATACCTTCTTCACGCTTTTCACCGTTTGGCCAAAAGCTTATAAACAAGCCATGGTAATCACCCCCTGCCACTGCCGCTTGCAGTGCAACGTTACCATTCAAATACCATGAGGTATGCTGCCCGTCCATTTCTCCAAGAACGAAGTCTGTTTCTGATATTTTCACATTTGAAGGATGCCAAATAATACGTTTACCATGTATTAAATCACCTAAGTATTCACACTCTTCAAGCACTTGACCTTCATCGTTTTTCTTAACCTTTTGAGTTATTTTCTGACTCATTTATACTCCTAAAATAACGTTTAAACCGTAACATGCCTATAAAGATAGAGACCTGCGTCATATCAAAAAAATACCTTTTCCTACCCTACTCGATAGATAAATAAGGCACTCGCTGAATTAATATACTCCTCTTTGACCGAGCCGCCTAACGAGATAAGTAGCTTAGGCTAGCTATTAACCATTGTCGCTTTATCGGCTGATAATCTATCGCTTTTACACAACTGGTAACCTATATCGAAAAATAGTAATACCACCTTCCTTGTAAAAACCAACCAACCCAAGCTAACATTATTTTATACTATGCCTCTCATTTAATTCATACCTCTGCGAGCATCATGTCTAACATCACTATTTACACAACGGCATATTGCCCTTTTTGCGTACAAGCCAAGCGTTTATTGGACAATAAAAATATTAACTACGAAGAAATCGCCGTTGATAATGACCCTCAAAAAAGGGCTGAGATGATGCAAAAAAGCCAACGAACCACTGTTCCTCAAATATTTAACAATGATAAACACATTGGGGACTGTACTGAGATTTTTGGTTTTGAACGCGATGGTCGCTTAGATGACTTACTTGCCTAAAAAATGAGCACAAAAAAGCCCCCGCTAGAAAAACAACGCTTAGATAAATGGCTATGGGCGGCTCGGTTTTATAAAACACGTCGTTTAGCCAACGAAGCTATTTCCGGCGGAAAAGTACACGTTAATCAGCAACGTGCAAAGCCTAGCAAAGACGTTCAAGCTGATGATTGCTTACAAATCAGTAAAAATAGTTATAGCTGGGAAGTAACCATTCTGGGTTTAAATGCTCAACGCCGCCCAGCTATTGAAGCCATTCTGCTTTACCAAGAAGACGAACAAAGCATCGCTCGTAGACAAGCAAAAATAGCCTTGAATAAAGATATTTATGCCTCAGCGCCCCAATCTGAACGCCCCAATAAAAAACAACGGCGACAGATACACCGTTTCAAACGAGCTGAATAAACCACATTAAATACAAGAGGGTGGAATTGGCAGCCCAGCATACTTATTTGCATATTTCAGCGGCCCATCGGGGAATAGGCGGTATAAATATAATGACGCACCTTTATCATCCCCCAGTGATTTTTTGATTGCCTGACCAAATAAACGCGCATTAGGCTGATGCTGATATTCATCATAATAAGCACGCATAAAATCAATAATTTCCCAATGCGCTGGTGTTAGTTGCACGCCATCATCAGCGGCCAATGCCTCTGCCACGGCTTTATCCCACTGAAATCTATCACATAAAAAGCCATATTCATCACGCTCCAATGTCTGCAATAGAGACATTAGAAGTAAGACCGATGCACAGTATGCGTTGTAACCAGCTCGACAAAACCCTGATAATCAACAAGCTGAATAAAGTCTAAACAAGCAGCTTGCGGCACGCCTCTCGCTTGCATATCATCCTTTAAGACGAAAACACCCACATTTTCAGGCAAGGTTTGCAGCGGTGTCGATTCCACATCTAGCGCTGCGTAAACAGCATGTTCAATCAACAGCACCGAGTCACCTGCCGATACTCGTTGTAAACAATGGTGCAATGCCTGATTGTCGGCATGGTTTTTATTAATAATATAGAGCATTAAAAACTAAACAACTGATCAGCCGCCTCCATTTGATCCTTCAGCACCACACGTGGCAGACTATTCACATCAATCACAAACTGGTCACACGTTAACCCTCGTTCAACCATCGATTCCTGCTCAACAAAAACATCATTAATATCGTAAACTGACAAGGCCTTCAATAAAGGGCTATGCGTTTTCAGACCCAGCACCTCCGGTTGCTGTTTATCCAACAAAGCATACACACCATCACCTTCAAACAACAAACTCACCCGTTGTTCAAACGCCGCTGCCATTAGCGCCATATCAATAAATTCCTGTGTTTGGATATTGCCATGTAAAGGCTTATCAATAATAAAGACAATACTTTTCACTTTATGCCCCAAAACAAACATGTCGATCAGCGTCGATAATCGCTTCCATTAAAAGCCCTAAACCCGCTATTCGAAAGCCATCGGCTAACGCATTTTCGTAGCCCCCGACTTTACGTCCAACAGATTCTTCTAATAAACCTCGACGCTGCGCTGATGACACGCAAACCACAAGGTCAACGCCTTGTTCATGGTGCAAGGCCGTCCAGCGTTTAACAATGTCTCGTTCATCACCCGGTGGTCGAGAATCACGTACGGCGTTATAAATACCATCGTGATAAAAAAACACGCGATAAATTTCATGTCCGCTCGCAATCGCTGCTCGAATAAAGTGCCAAGCACTATCCGCCGCTTGGTATTGATAAGGACTTGCATTGATTTGAATTGAAATTTTCATTTAACTTGCTTATAAACTCAATTAGACTGAGACGATATCTCAAACGATAACCCGCCGACCATAATACCATGCGCTGTTTTTTTACCGTACTTCTTACGTCTACATTTACCGTGATAACCATCGCTAGCGCTTTAGCTTGGCCTAACACGAGTAACGCAAATAACCGTATAAAATTACCGGATATTGGAAACAGCTCTAATATTATTATTTCTGCGGCTATCGAAAAAAAACTAGGTAAAGCCTTTTTACGTAGTATTCGCCGCAGCGTTCCTCTAGTGAGCGATCAAGAGGTAAACGACTATATACAACAACTTGGTAATAGAATTGCAAAATATAGCGAGCAAGCCGATCGTAAGTTTAACTTTTTCGTTGTACACGACAATCGAATTAACGCCTTTGCAGGACCTAATGCAAACATTGGTATTAATTCGGGTTTAATTCTTGCTACTGAGTCAGAAAGCGAACTAGCCTCTGTTATTGCCCACGAAATAGCTCACGTTACCCAACAACATTTACAACGCGCTATAGAAACCGCTAGCCAAATGTCATTACCGAGTGCCGCTGCAACCCTTGCTGCCGTTATTTTAGGCGTTGCCGTACCCGGTGTTGGAATTGCTGCCGTATTAGCGGTACAAGCGGGACAAGTTCAACAACAAATTAACTTTACCCGAAGCCACGAGGCCGAAGCCGACCGCGTTGGCGTAGAAAACTTAGCTGAAGCGGGGTTTGATCCACGTAGCATGCCTATATTCTTTGGACGTTTACAAACAGCATCACGTTATTATGGGCAAAAAGTCCCTGAGATTTTAAAAACTCACCCCGCGCCTACTTCACGTATATCCGATACCGCTGCGAGGGCTGAGAAATACCCTTACAAACAAGTGGGCGATTCTCAAGAATTTCGCCTCATAAGAATGAAGCTTCGCATTAGTAAGCAACGACAAACCTCCCTGCAAGAACTCATCGAATCATTAGAAAATGAAGCATCACAAGGCACTCAAGCGCTGAAAGATGCCGCAAATTATGGATTGGCTCTCGCCTTAATGAAAGACCGTCAGTTCGTTCGTGCACGATCACTATTAGT
>JQIA01001329.1_pt1 | contig 13273 bp, 20 predicted proteins | sample 811431 | NCBI WGS metagenome assembly JQIA01 (sample SAMN02998118, study PRJNA258478) | marine sediment metagenome | biome: marine; feature: seafloor; material: sediment; isolation source: oil-polluted sediment collected from 3 locations (0.5 km, 0.7 km and 0.9 km)... | place: USA: Gulf of Mexico ... | reverse complement strand
AACAAATCACTTGAAACATCAACCCCAGACAATATTCCTGCACCATCCAATGATACACTTACAGATGCTACAACATCAGTTGATGATGATGCTGATATTAAAATTCCATCAAGAATAGCAGTCATAGACCCTGCTATTAAAGACTGAACTGTACTGGACAGATCTGCATCATCCAGTGATAAATTCAGATCAGCATTCGAGTCTAAAAACCCCGTGCTGGAAAGGGAGACCCCATCTAGCACCAATGTTAAATCAGCATTTAGATCGACACTTATTGCACTAGCAAGAGCAACACTGCCCATGCCTATATCTAAATCACCAGCAGTCCCGCTTACAATGGAAGCAGAACCATCAATATCCACATCTTCAAGGACCAAGCTGAGATCTGCATTCAGATCGACTGACGCTGATATTGAAGCAGCAACATCCCCCAGCCCAACTGTTACAGATCCTGTTATCTCAGTGGATGATGATGAGGAGATCCCGAAATCATCCATAGATGCTGATAAAATTGCAGATATAACAGCAGAAACAGACGGAAGATATCCATTGCCTATGCTGTATCTCTGCTCAGCATCAATACTGGATGGGAAAGTAGCCCTCATATACGGGCGACCAACACCGGCTGCTGCCATCCTTTTAGCTTGAGAATCTAATGCCATTACTAGCTCATCTTCGCTTCAGTGTAATCCGAACCATCATCTGTAATGGTCTTTTGTGTTATCAAAGTTCCTGCGTCATTTCTGATCTCTATTGCATCAGTTCCACTAGTCTGCACCACCAATTGATTTCTAAGAGCCATATATTGAAGAATCAACGCAGTTCTCACTGTAGGCGTGGCCGAAGGAACCCCAACCCCAAGCTCTGCTATTGCAGTGTCAAGCGCAGTATTTACCTCTGCTAGAATCTCGGCCTGCATCACTGTAGACATGCCCCCAAGATTAACAAGCCCTACGCCTTCCACTCCTATTTCAGCAGTGTCATTCTTAATATCAGATATCAAACCTGGCAGCTCTGTTACTGCTCCTCCTGCATTATCAGTGATCTTAACATCTCCTGCATAGGTGATAGTTCCACCAGTACAGTCAGCGTTTATAGATACATGGGCATCCCCTGTTATGACAACAGTATCAACTGAAGTCATACCTCTGATATCAAGAGTACCTTTATAATCAGATAGTTGCATACCTGTCTCTGTTATCCCGTCTCCATTCACATCTAACACAGGGACAGCTGAGCCGTTTTGAGAGCACCTTAGAGCTAGATGCTGACCTGTATTAGCAAGCGTTAGTGTCCCTTCAAATGCACACTCTATTGCAGACATACGCCCTATAGTTACATTAGTCAGCCCACATATTTCAAAAGAGGTTAGACCTGTATTAGTACCTACACCTGTAATACCAGATCTCAGGAAAACTGCACCAGTAACATCTTGGCTATTGAGATCTATGAAGCTTGCAGATACATGATCAAATACCCAATCAGTATATGATTGATCAAGAGAGAATGCAGTACCTCCCTCTATATCGAATCTCCTTATGGTTTCCTGGTCAGCTATGGCTCGTGCATCAGCAAGTACTGATGATTTGTTAGTGCTTGTTCCATTAACCCCTTTAACAGTGCCAGCAGACCCATTAGCAAGGTCTACATAAACAAAGCCATTATCGTAACCACCGTTACGAACAGTTGCGTGTGCTTGTGCAGGCAGTACCTCGTACTCACTAGTCGCGTCCGGGTTAACTAGCCAAGCCGGTGTTATTGTTAATGTGTCAGTTGATGCTACAGAGTCTGTAATTATAGCTTCCTGACCAGACCCTGTACCGCCTACAATAATAACTTTAGCCCTGACAAACATGTCATCAGTAGTAATTGCACCACTAGCTAACTGAATTGAGTTGGCACCTCCGCTTTGAGCTGTGCCGTCTGAGAAGATAATACCAGACACACCGCGCAGTCTCTTACCAGCAGAGTTGTTAATATTATGCGTACCTCCAGTAAGCACTCTATCCCAGACTGCCTTGGCAATCTCCACCACCCCAGTAGCAGTAGCTGTAATTAAATCCAAGCCTGTTGCAGACAGAGAGAAGCCAGTTTTATTTGTAAGGGTGGTGACTACTGCTACATCATCAGCAGCAGGATCAAAGTAATCCACAGCCGCTAATGTTCTAGCATTGAATTCAGTTACTGTAGGTATATCCTCTATCCCAGCAGTATGATCAGCTGTCTGAGGTACGGATGCAGTATCTAGATCAAATGCGTGCTGAGCAGCTGCATTACCATAAGACTCAATAACTATTGATCTATCCAGCCAAGCTTTGGTTCCTTGATCTACACAATAAATTACAATTCTAGCTGCTTGCATTTCCGTAGCAGTCAGGGTTATTGAATACCCATTACCTTCATCAACAAAGCCATTAGTGGTGTTAATCTCCACAGCTTCATCTATCATTATGGTAGTATCACCAGCTGCATGAAGCGCGTCTACGCGAAAGTCAATACCGTCAATCTCAAATAGATCAAAGGTTATAACAGCAGCTTCGCCATACTTTCTTAATACCGGTTGCATCTAGTAACCCTCTATTCGTCGTCGTAATGCAGCTATGCTTGAAGGCCCACCTGACTCTATTACATTGTGTATGTGGTAACCATTTAAAAAGAAAAAGTTACTTACATTATTATCCATCACTATGGTAGCTTCGTTTGATCCATTAGGAACACAGCCCACCAATGTGAATGCCTCCCCTAGAACATTACCCGTACTGTTCCAAGTTGCTCTAGTCTGCCCACCACAAGAAACAGTCAAATCTCCTTGGGAAGAGAACGTAGTACACACCAACATTGTCAGATCAAAAGATATTACGTTAGCATCTATGTTAGACAATAGGTGCTCTATAGCTCCTACGGCGGAAACGTGTACATACCCACCCTCTCCATTTATGTCTAGATAGTAGGCAGGATCTCCAGCCTCAGATACATCCCTACCATTACCCGCATGAGTGTGTGCTAAATTGGCAGTCAAATCCCACCCAGAGTCACTACCTGTATTGAAATCAGTTAGGCTTATCAGTGAAGTGCCAAGAGGGTTTATATCATTGGCATTGCCACCCACAGTATCGGTGCCATTATGCAGGTTCACAACTATCTCAGCAGGCATTACACCTTACCCTCATAATACTCAAGCTCAATAACTCCTAGTTTGCTTAAGCCTAGCATCAACCGCCTATATCTTGTTATTTGCTCACTTATCTCAGATTTATCAGGGTGCGCTTTCAGCAGAAAGTACATCTCCCTTACATGATCAGCAAGCTTCTCCAAAGAAGGCGTGAGAGCAGCATCTTTACGCTCAGACCAAGCCTTTTTCAACTCAGACATCTGCTCTTTTGTGAAAGTCGCACCAGGGTCAACATTGGAGCTTTTGAATACAAAAGTACTCACGTCTTTTGCATCTAGAGTCTGAATATCTTCCAGCATTCAACACTACCTCTATGAAAAATGTATCATTCTGTTGTTGTGACGGTTGTTGTGGTCACTGAGTTTGTAGTTGTCACCCGTCTAAGCTCAACTTCAGTAGCAGCAGGCTTTCTGTTAACACCTGTTAGAGGTTCACCATAGACGCCAACCTCACCATACACTGTTACAGTTCGGGCTTTCATATGGTGTGTCTCAATGGGAATTTCGCTGGAACTTATAACCTCCCCAGCAACTTCAAACTGCTCATCACATACATCCAGCTCAGACGTAGAGATGCAAATATCATAGCGCGCGATATCATCACGCGGCAATGGGGTGCCATCATCATACTCAACAGGAGGAACTATGAACACATCAGCAAATAGCTCAGCAGGCGCAAAAGCAAGCATAAAAACAAATGCAATATGTATCATTATGCATTCCCATCTGTTAGTGTGAATGTGTCGACGGTGATTGTCTGCCCGGTGCTTATGCTTATATTGTTGAGCTCCATGTCACCACCACCACCAGTGGCAGTTATGCTGCCTTGCATATGACACACAGCATCACCAACATCCTTGACTCGAAAGTGTGCAGCAGTTCCCGTGGCGTCGGCGGCGCTTGACCAAACTCCAGCTTTAACTTTTGACCTTCCTGATGCAGCAGCCATCCAATCTGAAGGGAGGGCCATGTGTTCAATCTCAGATCCAGCATCAGCAGCTGCGCAGTTTGCAGGTTGAGCACCAGTCCTGAAATCCAGGAATGGAGTTACACCTATTTCAGTTTCAATCGCTTCCAATCTCGCATTTGCCACTGAATCACTAGTCTGTAGTGCCATCTTCTCCACCTTTAACTGTTATGAATTTCTTGCCATCTTCCAGCCTTTTTATCTCGATGAGACCAGCTTCCTCCCATCCAGGCAGCATTCCTCGCAAAGTATCATGTCTTTTTTCAGCCGTGCAGTTGTATTTCATTCCAGGATGATACTGACCTATCAATGCGTCGCCATCCATCCATTCAAATTCCTTAATTGGAAAGAAATGACAGACCAGCTTATCACCTGATGCTTTTATGTCTCTGACCACTTCCATCTTGCACCTCTATTGTTTTGAATCTCTTAAGATGTCTATTATCCTAGCTGTATTCTCGCTAGTTAGAGCATCTATCTTTTTGTGAATATTGTTAACATCATCTCTGGTTGCCATATGAGATAGGCTGTCCCTTATGTCAACGTTGCAAACCTCAATAGCCTTTAGTCTGCAATTTTGATCTTTGAATACAAACCCACCTATCATCGATAGCATTCCAGTTAGTCCAGCTACCAATGCCACCCACACCCCAGCAGTTGAATCAACCACTCCCTGAATATCTTTCGGTCCAATGTCACTCATCAAAACAACTCCACTATGATTCAATCTTTGACACTCTTCTGTTGTATTTTCTCCTAGACCTATTCAGCTTTTTTATCCTTAAGCTTTTTATTTTTTTTGGATTGTATTTCGATAGTTGCTTCTTTTTCTTCCTTGGCTTTTTCATCTTTCAACTTAGAAACCTTTTCATCAGAAGGGCTTAGCCAACCAGCTTTCATCAAAACTGGAATTTGCTTTGGGCTAACATCAACAAGCTTCATTGATTTCGGGTTAAATAATTGCGCGCTCATATTTCAGTACCTTGTAATAAAGAAAACAGAAAGGAACAGCCTGACTAGCAGGCTGCCGCTTCATACAAGCTTAGAAGTTTCTAAGCAAAGTGATTCGACGTGGATCATAGGCTTTAGCACCCATAAGCATATCCAAAGACATGGTCTCTTTCTTCGATCCCATATCATAGCCCTGAACAACTCGGATTGAGTATCCATTGTCAGAAACTACAAAACTAGGCTTGTCACTAGGGGAATCCAAAACAGGCATCGCAATGGCCAAGGATTGGTTATCGAAAATCGCACCTTGAAATTCAAGGTTTGTCTGGCCAGTGCCAATTACAGTCAACGCTGCATTATCAGGGACAATCTCAGAAATAGGATCAGTCAACGTAACTGCTGTCCCAGTGGCAGTGACCTGGGCAGCCACAATAAGAGGTCGACGCATTCCAGCAATCTCAATCCGATCACCAGCTTCAAGCTGACCAGTTAAGGAATCAATAGTCAGAGTCAAACCGCCAATTAGGTTGTTCGCACCAGCACCATTATCAGTCTGGCTAGTTCCTGTGCCAGCAGTTGCTAAAATATCCGTAGGAAGGTTCAGGGATGATTTGAAATCCATGCCCATAGCATGTCCCATATCAGCACTGGTGAATACATTAGCGCCAACTTGCCCACGGTTATTGTAGGTGGTGAAGAAAGAAGCACCTAAAAGCTTAGCTTCCAAAGCATCATTCACCAAACAGAATCGCCCAGTTGGATCCAGCTGCTGAAGCAAAGCTGCATTCCGTGCCAAAGCCATATCTGCTGAGCTTGCAAACAAGTCAGTTGATGCGTAAGTTCCAGCACCTTCAAGAATTTTCGTTCCAACGTATCGATCTGCCTTTTCAGCCAATCGAATAACAGCAGGGCGAATAACCTGCTCAGTGAAGCTTTCTAGATCAAGGGCTTTTTCTTTGGCTGTGATTTCAACAGACACATCAAAGTGCTTTTCAATCACCATTGACCGTTGAGATTCGCGAATGTCTTGAATTACTATTGCGCCAGCAAAATCTTTTGCTTCAAAATCAGGACGGGTTTTAATCCGAACAGTATCACCCTTAGAGTATCCATCAGGGGATTTGTTAAAATCTGCGGTTTTATCGCGAGCAGTAAGCTGGGATATTACGAGGGAATCTTGAAATTGCATCAACGCTTCAGATGCGATGCTATCGACTTGGGACCATGCATTTGGCATTACTATTTCTCCAGGTATTAAATTAAATCACCTGAAAAATATGGACAGGTGAGTATTTTGAATAAATTCAAAACTTCATCTGTCCACCCGATTACATAAATACTTTCAATAATGGCACAACCACTATTAAACATTATTGCAATCGAAGCTCTACTGTGGCACAACCACGTGGAGAAGAGAAAATCTTTTACCCTATAATACTAGCTTATTATAGGGTAAAAGTAAAGACCATTAGAGCTACTTGCCCTCGTTCTGTAGCTTCCTAAGCCGCCTATACTCCTTCATATCCTTCGCCTTAGCCGCGTTTTGAATCTTACTAGCTAGGTCGCTACCTCCCCCATTCGGCCCTCCTCCACCCGTTCCAGAGCCTTCAGAGGGAGGAAAGAGGTGAGGAGCGGTCTCCTTTAGATTGGAAACCCACTCTGATATTTTCAATGGACCATCAGCCCCGGCAATTATTTTTCCATCCACACCCCGTGCTATTAGGTCGTCACCCTCGACTTTAAATACTTGATTTGCTCGAAGCACAACATCATCAATGCCAGTCTCAACACCTTGCTCTTTTACAAATTCAGAAACAACATTATTATCAATCAAGAGCTTTGAAACTCTCGCTGTTAAATTCACATTCTCAATTTCAAATCCATCGGATTTGTCAGTAATGGCCTTTAAGTCTGATGTGAATTGTGCCCTCTCCTTTTCAATACGTCGCTCTATGACATCTTTGTGGCGACCTTCAGCGATGTCTTTCAAATCCTGATCATTCTCAAAAGCGCCCATCATAGTTTTAAAGACTTCAGGATCAATTCCATCAAACTTCCTAATGGCATCTTTTGCTTTTTTCAAATCACTGAGAAGCTCTGTGTTCTTGGTGCCAAGCGATGTGCTGATCTCATCCTTGGCTTCAAGAACTGCAGCTGATACCGCACTAGCAAGCTGCTCCTTTGTGAATACATCATCACCCTCACCTCTTGGCAACCCTCTGAACAATGCTTTGATACCATATTGTACATTCATATCTTATCTCTTTAAATTTGACTTACAGTTATTGGTGCACCAATGCCATCCCCAACCAGGGACATCAAAGATTCACCACTCCTAAAGGCCTGGGCCTTATCCTTACTCTTCAAGGCATCTGTTATGAAGTCTGAGTTTTGCGCTCTCAACCACTTCTCATAATCAGTGCCAGGTGCTTTCTTTGTTATCTTGAAAATTCCAGAATCCCTACTCTTCTTTGTTGGCTTTCTAACTGTTCCAATTCTAGTTACATTATCACCAAGAGAGTATTCAGTACCACTACCAACAGATGGCCTGCCGACAGATACATCAACACCAATTATTATGGGAATCTCTAGTGATCTACAGTTAAAATGTATACGGCCTGGGCCTGCCCCCCAAGGCACGCTGTGTCCAACAGGTTTGTTATTTTTGTCATATTTGAGTTGATCTCTTATTCCACATATGTTGGATGTTGTTCTTATGTCCAATGTTGAATTCCATACCTTTCCAGATATTATATCATCATTGGCAGAAACAATAGACTGCCTTCCAAGAGATGAGGCGTGTAAAAGATTCGACCTGACCAAAGTTTTTAATTCTGGAATTAACTTTCCAGTCAGAGCTTTTACATCTCTGTGTATGCTATCTATTGATTTGCCCTCTACAAATCCAGAGTCTATTATTGCAGATGCCTTTCTCACGGCATTCAGTCCTGATTTCTTAAACCATTCACCAAAAGTCTTTCCTTGGTATGGTGTTGTTGCAGCCATCTTAACGGCAAGCTCTATTGGAGCCGTGTTTACAACTGACGTTGTATACTTAATGAAAGTTGACGTTTGCCATTTTGCTTCAGCCTCAACCAATTGCCCTGCCAAAAGTGATGCGTCAGTTGCAGCATCTGAAAACCCATCAACAAGCAGTTTTGCAATCTTTCTCTTCACATCCAACTTGGTACTGGAAGAGAATCCATCAATGGACAGTTCTGCCAAAAGATCAGCAATCTTCTTGTTGATCTTTTTAAATTTCTGGGCAGCCCTTATTGCCTCACCAGAGCTGGCTCTGTTGATCCTGGAGCTTCTCCTGATGTACTCATCAACATACTCAGACATCAGGAGAATGCCTCATCAATCATGTCTGCAAATTCCCTTAGGCTTTGAGTCAACTCTTTTGAAGTTACATTCTTGTTGACTCCCAAATGGCAATCTTGACCTTCTGAAAATCTAAGTGTGAGCATCAAATCAAAATCATTTACACTACTGCTTAGGCTGCAGCTTTTAAAATCTACAACTTTTTTATTTATCAGATTCATCACCATCACCCTCTTGGTTTGATATCACATTGATCATAGCCTCTTGTTCAGTTATGATTTTGCTTTTCTCTTGATCATTTGTAACATCACCCGATACTATATTGGCATCCCTGAGGTTATCCAGAAGAGTATCATGAGAAACTGCATTTTGCATCCAAGAGGACACCAAAGCAGACAGACCCTGTGGACTTAGATTGTGATCAGCAAAGTCCAAAGACCCATCAAACTCCACCTCTCCAGATCCTGCCCATTCAGAGGCAAAATTAAGCATATCAGAAATAGCCTTGGATGTGAGTCCAACTATAGACACCAAAGTCGCACCACTACTTGCCTCACGAAGAGACAGCGCCTCTGCTGACTCAGCAGATTTCTTCCCAGAGCCAAGTATCTGGGATCCCATAGTAACAGCCTCATCATACAAAGCTGATATTGATTCTCGTACATGATTCAAAGCACTAGTGTCTGTGCTTGGATATTCCGCCTTTGCATTTGGATTCGATACTGTTACTGTCACGGTGGATCCTATCATCTTTGGGGCCTCTTCTTGCGAGACACCAAAAATAAACAAAGTTGGGTTGCAAGTCATGTATTGAGCTTGGGCCAAATCAGCATCCTTTCGATACGCAGTCAAAGCAATATCACTTATTCCAAGAAGTGGTATTACATCAGTCATGGGGGAATTGTCCATGGCCCCGCAAAAGAACACTGGCAGTCGATCCAACGTCTTGCCACGAAGAGTTATCACCGTCTCATCTTCTAGTGAATTTCCATTCACATATCTCTCATAAACCGCTATGCCATTCTCAATCCTATATTCAATTGTCATCTCATCATCAACATCAGTTCCAACCTTCTCTGTGAACACAGCTTTTGTGAGAACTTTCACACCGTCGGTGATTTCATGCTCCCAATCAACATTTCTCTCTGCACTGTATACTGCTATTTGAAACTTGCCCACACTATTGACATCCAACACATAGCAAATCTTTCCAGTCTGCATAACCTCGCCAATTGAATATCCAAACAACTCAACAAGACTCTTTCCGCAAGTTGTTGCCAAGTCCTCCAAGTTTGCAACAGCAGAGCTGAGATTAAACACAGGATCTTCTTTTGTAACAATCCCAAGTATTCCCCTTAAAACTGCACCAGTAACATCAGGAAACCTAGCTCGATGTAAATAAGCTCTATATGCAGGGTTTTCATGCCACCACGGCATCTGTCGCAACGATAGACCAGATTTATTCTGTTGACTTGAAGATACACTAGGAGGAATCAAAAGCATTCCTGATGGCATTGGCAAATACATCTCCTGGCCTCGCTTGATAGAATTGCTGCCTTTCACGCAGTCCCTAATCTGTAAGCGAGCATAAACCAGGTCTTCATAATTTTCATGTCTACTGGATTCATCTGGCATCTTCTGTTCCTTTTCCTAGTACCTGGCGTGAGTGGTGGTCGTTGTAGTAGTTGGTTTTGTTATTCCAAATTTATTAAAAATGTAATATCCTGCACCGTCAACTATGTGATCCAGGCCTGAGCTTTTATCTGGCAATCCATTCTTGTCCCATATCTGCTGCTCAAGAGCATTTGTCAAATGAGGACACTTGTTTATATTCACCCTGTATTTTACATCCTTCTTTCCATTCAAGATCATAGCATTATAACTCATCACTCTGTCTTTTATGGGAGGGTTTGCAAAATCACAAATTACATTAAATCCAGCATTCCTAAGCTTTGCCAAATCACTTTCAGTAGTGTTGGCGCTGGTTCTTCTCTCCCCAGTGGCGTCTGGGAAAATATTTATTGCGTAGCCTGGGTATCTCTGATTCAAAATGGCAATTTGCTCATCCGTATCATAAGCATCATGTATCTCATCCACTGCTACTGGCAAGTCGTCTCTTAATACATGTATGGCAGCAGCACCATGCACTACGTTGAAGTCCATGCCCACATTCAGAATGTCTCCTGGCACAACCTCTGCGTCACTGTTATGAGTCTCCCTTTTGAATCCTGGATACACCTGCTTTCCAACTAGGTTTACAAACTCACCTTCTATGTAAGCCTCGACCAATCCAGCAGGGTAGCTATCACGAAGACTGTCTATGTAGTCATCTGGCAAATTATCCTGGTTTGAATATGTAGATGCCTGGATCTTAACATAACCTTTTGCCGGGTTTTTCTCCCATCGATTATAAGCAAATCTGAATCCCTCTGGTGTGGTATATGCAGAAACTCTATTCAAATAGTTCATTGCACTGCCATCTTTTGAGAACACTGGTTCAAAATCATCCCCAAGAACTGGCATTTTCTGTCTATTTCTTGCTATTATTTTATTCCAAGACTCTTGTGCTTTTGGCTCCAACAAAGTATCAATCTCATCTATGTGAGACCTGAAAGTTTCATACCCAACTATTCGAGAAGGGTTGTCCAAAGATCGCAATATTATCTGATCACCACCCTCTATTGTAATTATGTAATCATTCTTGTTGAGCTTATATTCCATCCCCATGTTCTCAAGAAACTCACAAAGATATGGAATTGTTATGAGCTTTAACAATCCGTATGTTGGGGCATAAGCCCCAATCTTCATAGTCTTGAAGTGAGGGATTGAGAGGTCATTGAATATGGAAACACACTGAGCTGTTGATTTGCCTGACCCAAACCCAGCCACAAATAATGGAAACTTATCCTCAAGCAAAAGAAACCTAGATTGAGGATCTGTCAGTTTTACATTATACATAATCAATTCTCAAGGAATGCACCATTTTGTAGCTCCACAAAAGAACATTCCATCTTCATAATTAGGCTTACCAAGCTCCCCACAATATCCACTGCACATGACATAATCAGCCTCTTCATCTTCTTCAGGTTGAGCAACTATTGCTTTTGCAAAATCAATAAACACGCTCTCATTCAAGAGCATATACCCCTTATCAACTCCATTCAGCAAATTAGCAGGAATCAAGAACTGCCAAGGCTTTCTATTCTGCCTAAAGCAAACCACAGGAATAAGGTCTTCATTTTTATGTTTCTTTTTCGCCATAGAAACCTGATACCACCAGGTGCCCAAATCAATGACCTCTCTTCGCTTCACTTCAAATATAAAATCTTCCGTGATCACATCAGCAGAGTGCCCATCTGCCTGGTTATAGTTGCGTTCTATGTCAATGCCTAAGTTCTCCTTAAGCCATCCACAGAACTCAACCTCCCCACGTTTTCCCTTTTTCTGCGCATGGATTGTCACACATCGCCCCAATCAAGAGTTATGTAATCAAATAGCAAATCGGTCTTTTCTGCAGACCAGCAAAGCTTGCCATCTTTCATCACATCAACTCTCTTTGGCTCTCCGCATTCATCCTCTATGACCTCAAGATTGCAAGACCCACCAGCATCAACATGAACAGCTTTGAACATCCTCAACATCTTTTCTGAACTTGTCATAAACATCTCTCCTCTTAGCAGTCTGGATTGTCAACCAGCTCGCTGAATTTAATAGTTGAAAATTTCAGATCCACATCTTGAGTCATATGTTTGGCCCATGTGTAAACTGCAATCATTGATATCTCTATTGAAAATATCCTGCTAGTTGGAACTCCATCTTTTTCAACTGTCGCCACTATCTTCATCGTTTTATCCTTTTACATTAAAAATCAATCGTGGTGCTGTTTAAAAGATCATCACCCATTGATTCTACATAAGTTTGAAGCTTCACCCACTCAAGAGCACCTATCACATCACTCGATGATAAACAACCGCCAATATCAACCTTGTGATTCTCAATCACCTCAAACAGCCCATCAACCAAACTCTGTCTCAACTCTGCCAATTGTGATTCTTTCATAGTGCCATGTTTCTCTTGATTGCATGAAAACCCCATCGAGAGAATTTCATATACTCAACACCATAGCAATCCTGGTATACATAAACTGAACGCCCATCATTACTGACAAAATAAAATCTCTTAAACTTAAGTGTGAAATAGCTAATTATTTTATCCATAACATCATTCCTTATTTGTTAAGGTTATCATCATGCCTTTCAGCTTTTCTGTCCCGCCAGATTCCGTGGCGGTTAGCTGCTCAACAATTACTTTTACTGATTCTGCAAAATCTTTATTCGCCATATTTCCATCAAGTTTATCCAAAAGCACACCCACAACATGTCCAAGCATCCATGGCTTTGTGCTCTTGTATATAATGCTCAAAACGTCTTTCTGCATTTCTGATAATTCCTGCCCGTGGAAAGCAATCAAGCACTCTTCAAAAGGCACAACAATTGCCATTTGCTGGAAAGCTTTCAGCCGCATCAACCTTTCTGTGTAATCCAAATGATTACGTCCGGGTTCTGGGTTGACGAGAATGTCTGATGATTCTGCCAGGCTTTTTGCAAAAGACGTTGGCACATTATTGCTTAAATTCATAATGGAAAAATCTTAAAAAATTTCTTTTATTATACTATACATAATAGCCTAAGTCTAATCGATAATAATACCGCTTTAATACCGCTTTAATATCGCTAATGACTTAGTCTCCCGTAGGTTTTTAGTTAATCCCTATATATAAATAATATAATATTATAAAAAGATTAGGGGTATACGCTCTATATCTAACCTATCGAAAATAATCTTAATCGAAGCCTACGC
>JQIA01001328.1_pt1 | contig 13287 bp, 14 predicted proteins | sample 811431 | NCBI WGS metagenome assembly JQIA01 (sample SAMN02998118, study PRJNA258478) | marine sediment metagenome | biome: marine; feature: seafloor; material: sediment; isolation source: oil-polluted sediment collected from 3 locations (0.5 km, 0.7 km and 0.9 km)... | place: USA: Gulf of Mexico ... | reverse complement strand
GGTGAAGTAACCTTTAACTCACCAGAAAGCTTTACGGTAAGTTCAAGTATTGTCAATACTGCAGGTAGTTTGGTAGATGTTGCAATAAACACTAATGTTGCTTCAGCAGCTACATCGGTTGCTGATATCAATATTAACTCCGTTAATGGTTCTAATAGTGCGTTAGCAATTATTGACTCAGCTCTTCAGAGATTATCATCATCAAGAGCGGACTTAGGTGCTTTACAAAATCGTTTTGAAACTACGATTTCTAACCTATCAACCGTATCAGAAAATGCATCTGCGGCACGAAGCCGAATTCAGGATGCAGACTTTGCAGCGGAAACTGCAAAGCTGACACGGGCACAAATTCTGCAACAGGCTGGCATATCGGTACTGTCTCAGGCTAATGCGATACCACAGAACGTGTTATCGTTGTTGCAGTAAAGTAATAAACTTCGCCAGGGATGGGCGAGGTACATACGGAGAAGGTCTCCATAGGCAGCCAACAGACGGTACCAAAAGGTATCGGCTGTTGTGCTCGTTGTGAACGTCTGAAATTCGGAGGACGAAATGAGTGACAATATAGCAGTATCACAGACAGCCATAGTAAATGCGGCTATTACTGCTCCTAAAGTAACACCAAAAGTTGTAGATTTAGATGTCGGCAAAATTGGTGATGTTAAGGGGCAAGATCCTGCCGATAAAAGCAATGTGGTTTTGGCCAATGAACTGACATCGCGAAATGAAAAAGTGTCGGATAAATCATTGGAATTTGTACACAGTGCAGTGGATAATTTAAATCTCATGTCAGAAAAAACTGGTGCAGAATTAAATTTCTCCGTGGATAAAGGTACTGGATCTACCGTTATTAGTGTAACGGATAAAATAACAGAAGACCTGATACGGCAGATACCTTCAGAAGAGGCAATTCGTATTTCTCAGTTTGTCACTGAGCAGGGTGGTTTTTCTGATCCGGTTCTTTCGACCTTAGGTTTAAGTGAAAGGGTTTGATTTCGAATTCTAGTTGTTAGGTTAGATGTGGTTGATTATTAGTATTTGATTAAAAAGATAGTTTCGGCATGATTTATGCTTGAGAAACTTTGTAGGGACGTATTTGTCCTGATAGTAGGAGAATGAAAATGGTAGCTACATTGGGTGTAGGATCAGGTTTAGACCTCACGTCGTTAGTTTCACAGTTGCTAGCAGCAGAAAGAGCGCCGGTTGAAAACAGGTTGAATATAAAAGAAGCTGGCTACCAAACAGAATTATCTGCATATGGTACGCTCAAGTCAGCTCTTGCAAAAGTTGAAGACTCACTGACCTCTTTTAAAGATTTAAGTGCGGGACGAAATACAACGATTAGCGAATCTGGTTTTTTTACAGCATCAGCATCTGAGACCTCTAGTTTAGGTGACTATAAAATTGGCGTAACTACTCTGGCTGAAAGCCATTCTATGGCGAGTACTTCATATACTAGCTCTAGTGATGTTGTTGGTGACGGGACATTAACCTTTACTTTTGGCACGACTGTATATGATTCAGGGTCTGATTTATATACCAGTTTTACAGCAAATCCTGATAAGACAGCTGTTAATGTGATTATTGAGCCGGGAAGTACACTGGCTGAAATCAAAGATGCAGTCAATACGGCAAACTTTGGAGTAACTGCAAGTGTTATCAACGATGGAAGTGGTGCCCGCCTAGTTTTTACAGCAGAAGATACCGGGCTTGATAATAGCCTTGAAATTACGGCGATAGATTCTGATGGAAATAACACAGATAGTAACGGTATATCTAATTTTGCATTTAATTCTTCTGTCACTAATATGGAACAAAATCGAGCCGCTTCAAATGCCAATTTAACTATTAACGGTCTTGGAATAACGTCCGCGTCTAATTCTATAGTGGATGCCATAGAAGGTGTGACTATCGATTTGGATAAGGTGACAACGAGTGATGTTAACCTAGAAGTGACGAAAAATTCAGGTGGAATTATTACTTCGTTAAATAGTTATGTATCCGCATATAATGAATATGTTGACCTTTATAAGCAGATGACTTCATTTGATCCGGACTCCGGTACTAGAGGAATATTGCTGGGCGACTCTACGCTAAGAACATTACACCGAGACTTACAAGGTTCATTGTCAGATGCAATTAAACCGGGTGACACCCTAGCATCATCACTTGTTGACCTGGGTATTCGTACAAATACAGATGGAACAATAAAGCTGGACACAGAAGTTATTAATAGTCTAGCAGATAAGGATTTTGATCGTATCGTGAGCTTTGTAAATGAAGCAGGTACAACATTAAGTGAAAAGCTAGCACCTTATTTTGGATCCGGTAGTTCTTTGGATGCTAGAACAGAAGGAATAAGAATAAGTATTGATGATATTGGAGAGCAGAGAGTTGTATTAAATAAGCGTTTAGAGATACTTGAGGCGCGACTGAATAAGCAATTTGGTGCCTTGGATGGTCTAGTTGCTTCGTTGCAGCAGACGAGTAATTTCTTAACAGACCAACTTGCAAGTATTCCGGTTCCAGGCAAAAATTAAAGAAGATAAATTGATTTTAGGCGTAAAGTTTTTGATAGCCTAGCCGATATATATACCATGACAACATGGCCAATGAAGAGGCAGTAAAATGCAACATACACAAGCTAGATCAGCACTCAATGAATATAATAGTGTCAATTTACAAGGTGGCATTATTGATGCTGACCCTCATAGATTGATACAGATGTTATATGACGGAGCACTCACTAGGCTCTCCACTGCAAAATATGCTATGAATACGGGTAAAACTGTGGATAAAGGCGAGTCTATAAGTGCAGCTATTTTAATTATAGAAGGCCTGAATGGTTTGTTAGATCATGATGTTGGTGGTGATATAGCGAGTAATTTATCGGCTCTCTATGGCTATATGACACGTACACTGGTTGAGGCGAATATCCACGATGACTTAAATAAACTGGATGAAGTTTCTGGTCTTATAAAGGAAGTTAAGTCAGGCTGGGATGAAATTAAACCAGGTAATATGCCCCATAAAGAGATTGCCTGATGAATATCCAGCAGGAGATTAATCCCAATTCTCAAATGATGCTTAGCTTAGGCGAGATAAACGGTAAGCTTAAAGAAGCAATAGATCTGGAGATGTGGGATGAAGCTCTGCTTCTTCAGCAGGATCAACATAGTCAGCTAGTAACTTTAGCTGACGCATTTCAAAGCGGGTCTTGTGTTCAAGGTGATTTTGTTAAGGCAGCCAGCCAAACTCTGGAAATTAACCAGGAATTAATGACTGCTGCCAAAGCGAGTAAAAATGAGGTTGCCAACCAGCTCAAAGGCTTGCAACTAGGAAAGACAGCTATTGAAGCTTATCAGTAATTAAAAACTTTTCTTCGATAGAATGCATGAAGCTGATAAAAAGCTGGCTAGTAGCAAAAACAAGACTGTCACGGCTTATTTTATAGTCGTTAACTAACCAGTTAGTAGCTGTCTGGCGCATTGCTCCAATTAAAGATATGCTAATAATTTCTTGCTGCTCGGCGTTAAGTGTCCAGTTAGGGTAAGCGTATTTTGCTAAGTCGATTAGCATTGCTGCAAAATCATCGATATAGCTATAGTATAAGCTATTAACTTCTGAACTTATTCCCTCTAATTCAACCATGCAGATACGCGCTACCTGTGGGTTTTCAAGTTCTTTAAAATATGCCTCTAAGCCTGCTTTAATGGCCTGCTCTGTTCCATGTTTCTTATATTCTAGAGAGATTGCATTAAGAATATTATTTTTTAAATTTTTCATGCAACCCTCATAAACCTCCATCAATACACACTCCAGGTTGCTGAAAGACTCGTAAAAGTATCGGTCGGTTAATTGAGCTTCCTTACACAATTTTCTTACTGTAGCGTTTCTAAAACCATGGGTACCAAATAGTTTTAAGCCTGCGGCAAGAAACCGCTGTCGCCTTTGAGATGTTCTTTCCTTTGAATTAAGTCCGGCATATGTTCTACCTGTTTTGTTTGTCTTTTCTCTTTGTTTCATTCTTATATTTGATCATTTAGTTTGTCAAAAGTAAAGACAGCTGCACTGAATTGAAAGGGAATATTTATTTGACGACGCATGTAGTCAGATGTATTGTGGTTTAGGAAAATTGCTCTTTTGAGTCATCGAAAACAGGTTTGGTGAGGTATTTGAATGGTATGTGATGTGAGTGTGATAATTATTGGCAGTGGCTTTGGTGGTCAATTGGCAGCAATAAATCTAAACAAAGAAGGAATCACTGATTATATTATTCTTGAACGAAGAAGTTTTATGGGGGGCACATGGAGTCAGAATGTCTATCCTGGAGCCGCAGTTGATGTTCCTTCGCCTCTTTATGCCATTTCGTCAGAACCATATGACTGGACACAAATGTATGCAGAACAGACGGAGCTTAATCAATATACAAATTTTATAATTGATAAGCATGGTCTGAGAGAAAAAACACGTACTAACAGCCCCGTGAGTGAAATTAAGTGGGATGACAATAAGCAATGCTGGCTGGTGTTTGTTGATGGCGGTAGATGTTTTAGTGCTCAATTTGTTATCAATTCCTCAGGACCGCTGAGTACGCCGGTTATTCCTGATATTAAAGGACGTGATAGTTTTAAAGGCCAGTCTTTTCATAGTAATAACTGGGATGAGAGTTATGATTACAAAGATAAAAAGGTTGCTGTCATTGGCGTAGGAGCAAGTGCAGCGCAAATAATACCGGCTATTGCTGAAGATGTGGCTAAGTTAAGCGTTTTTCAGAGAACACCTCATTGGGTTATACCAAGGCATGACTATGTATTTTCGTCATGGCAACGAGTTCTTTTACGGAAAAAATGGGCTTATAATTTTTTAAGGAATAGCATATATATTATCTTAGAATATCGTTTAATTGGATTTAAATATTCTCAAAATCTGCTTAACCTTGTAGGTAGGCGTGAAGCAGAAAAACACATTAAAAAACAGATTGTAGATCCTCAGTTAAGAGCCAAAGTGACGCCTGATTTTCAGTTTGGATGTAAGCGGGTTATTTTGTCTGACACCTTATACCCAGCTTATTGTCGCGAGAATGTTTCTTTGTTTGGTAAAGAGAACGGTATTAAGGAAATAACTGAAAATGGAATCATGACTCAGGATGGTGAAGAACATACATTGGATCTGATCGTGTATTCAACAGGTTATGATGCAACAGATGGTGTGATTTCTTATCCTGTTATTGGCCGTAATGGAGTAACTCTTTCTTCTGTTTGGAGTGATTACCCGAGAGCTTACCTTGGTACAAGTGCACCCGGTTTTCCTAATTTATTTATCGTGACGGGCCCAAATACTGGAATAGGGCACACATCCGCATTGTTCCTGATAGAGTCGCAAATGAAATATATTATGAAATGTATAAAACACGTAGTGGACTCTAAAAAACAAACAATTGAAGTAACAGTTGAGGCCGAAGACAGGTACACAAACCGTATTCATCAGGAAATGACGAAAACAGTATGGCAAAGTGGTGGTTGTAATAGCTGGTATAAAAGCAAAAGCGGAAAAGTTATCGCGATGTTCCCGGGCTTTAGTTTTACTTATAGACGCTGGGCAAAGAATTTTAAACGAAAGGATCATTTGATTGATGGAGCGTAGGCATACAGTATGAAAGACTTTAATGATAAAGTGGTTGTGATTACCGGAGCGGCTTCTGGTATGGGAAGGGCTTATGCTATTGCTTTTGCAGGAGAGGGAAGTCTACTAGCTCTTTGTGATGTGGATAGAGAGGCTCTTGATGAAACGATTCGTTTGGTCGAAGGTGTTTCTAAGAAAAAAATCATCTCTGAGCTGTTTGATATTTCGGATGAACAATCTACGTATGAGTTTGCTAGTAAGGTTAAAAAAGCCCTTGGTAATGCTTATATCGTCATTAATAATGCAGGGATTGAAGGTAGTGCAAAGCCAGTTTGGGCTACTTCCCAGGGCTCATACCAGAAGCTTATGGAGGTTAACTTTTTTGGTGTTGTTCATTCAACTCGTGCATTTCTTCCGCAAATGCTGGAGTCCGACAAAGGTGCAATTGTTAATGTTTCTAGTATATTTGGCCTGGTTGGGACACCGAATCATACAGATTATTGCGCCAGTAAATTTGCAGTCAGAGGTTTTACAGAGGCGTTAATGGTTGAGTTATCAACGAGCAATATTCAGATACATTTATTACATCCGGGGGGGATTAACACCAATATTGCACGTCAAGGCCATAGTAAAGACTTTGCGGAACATTTTCTCATCACACCGGCAGAAGATGTTGCACAATATGTCATTCGCTGTATCCGAAAAAATAAAGTGCGCATCGTTTATGGGAATAGTGCATTGAAAACCTGGCTTGGGTCCTTTTTATTACCCTTGAGTCTACTAAAAAAAATGATATGGTATGAAATGAAATCTGTTATTGATATGTCCGATTATGATGTAGTGAATAAAAGGAAAGGTAAATGATAAATATGCTTGTTGGTTTTTTGGCTTTACTGGTCATTTCCTTCATTCTGTTAATTGTGCTGGCCCCTGTTAGGCTGGGAGAATTTTTCTACAAATATGCAACGCACCTTGAAGCGAGGATTTATGGATTAAGTAAATATCAGCTATCCATAGGTGAGATGAATATCAGTTTATTTAAGAACTCTTTTAAACCAAGACCTACTATTCTGATGTTGCATGGTTTTAGTGCGGATAAAAATGTATGGGTACGGTTTGCCCGATATTTTTCTGGTGAATTTAATCTTATCATTCCTGATTTGGCGGGTCATGGAGAAACAGGATTTGATGCTAACTGGAGTTATAGTGGCCCACATCAAGTGGAACGTCTTATCAAATTGCTGGATGAGCTACATATTGAAAAAGTTCATGTGATTGGAAATTCTATGGGTGGCTTCATTAGTGCACATTTTGCCATCATGTATCCCGAGCGAACGAGTAGTTCCACCTTAGTAGATCCTGCAGGAGTACGGTCACCGCAAAAAAGTGATATGGATAAAATGCTATCAAATGGTCGTAATCCCTTTGAAATCCATAATCAGCGTGAGTTTGATGAATTCTATGCGATGACAATGGCAAAGCCACCACTGGTACCTGGCTTTATTTTGCAATATGTTTCTGAAACATATCAGCAAAGAAAAGAGCAGCTTACACAAATTATTGCAGACTTTTATCTTCAGGATATGCTGGACTCCCGCTTAGACCAATTTAATGTGCCAGTATTGGTAATGTGGGGTACTAAAGACCGCCTTATACATGTCAGTAGTGCCGATGTCTGGGTAGATGGTATCAAAGGCGCTCAGCTAAAAATATGGCCGGAAGTAGGTCACATGCCTATGCTTGAAGTACCAAAAGAGAGTTCAGAAGAATATAGTCGTTTTTTACGTGAGTTAAATTAATACCCCCAAAATTAGTATTGGTGAATGGTTGCTAAATCAGTAAACTACAGTACTTTAAAAATGATCTTAAGAAATATGCAATTTGAACAATTACCCGTAGTAAGTAAGAAAGCACGTTTTGATGGTAAAAAGGTTATGATCACAGGGGCTGCCGGAGTGATTGGAGCTGGACTGGCTCGATCTTTTGCTGCTTTAGGCGCGACACTGGTTCTTTTAGATAAGCGTGTACCTGCTCTAGAAAGGCTCTATGATGAGCTGGATACCTTGGGATGTGAATGTATTTTATTAGGTCTTGATTTAGAAGGTGCAACACCTTCAGATTTTCAGGATGTTGCTGATAATATTAAAGATCAACTAGGTACTCTTGATTCAATAATTCACTGTGCTACACATTTTAAAGGTTTATCTCTGCTTGAGCAGGCCGACCCTATGGATTGGTTGCGAAGCATGCAGGTGAATGTGAATGGTCCTTTTTTCTTAACCCAGGCTCTTATACCTGTTTTATTGGAATCTAAAGAAGCCAGTGTTGTCTTTATGATGGATGAGACTTCAACTCAATCCGCATTTTGGGGGGCTTATGGTGTGAATAAATGGACGATCACAGGAGTCATTAAGACCTGGGGCCAGGAACTGGAAGAACGCGGAGTTAAGGTGCTGGGAATTGATACTGGTCCGGTTCGTTCGGCAATGCGAGCTGAAATATATCCTGGAGAAGACCCTAAGCTTATGGCTGATCCAGCTGTTGTAACAGAAAAGATAGCGTTAAGTTTGGCCAATTTAGAAAGCCTGAAAGGTACAGGGTTATATTCCGCGTACTAAGTAAAAAGCCTCATAGATATGAGGCTTTGTCTGTCTTTTTAGATAGCAATGCCAACATCTAATGCATCAAACCAGTCAAGAAATCTTTTGACATCATCGCCTTTAAATAAGCGGCCATGTTGAGGCGCCATAATGTCTATATCCAGATTACTGACTCTTTCTACCCAAGCTGACTTTGCTTTGTTGGAGGGCATCCAGCGTTGATGGAACATACGCATAAAACGGCTATGCTCATCAAAATCTTCAACAAAAAGAGGTAAATCTTGAGCCGTATGTGGTTCAAGGGATGCGCCAATATCGCCGCTCATGAGTATTTTGGCTTCCGGATCATAGATATTGAAATTGCCGGATGAATGCAAATAGTGTGCGGGAACTGCCTGGACCTGTACATCGCCTAAAGTAATGGTTCCTCCTTCATCAGGAAGAGGAACGTACTCAATGTGCTCCATACCAAAATGGCGGATAAAACTTTCCCAAATCCAAGGAGAATACATTTTCGCGTTTTCAAGAGCCTGATCCCATAAACCCAGGGATGAGATAATGTCCGGATCTTGATGTGAAGCAAATAAATCTGTAATTTCTTCTACTGGACATATTTTAAGAGCTGCTGATAGCATAGCTGAAAATAGTTCAATACCACCCGGGTCAATGAGTAATGCCCTGTCATGTGTACGAATCATATACTGATTTGTATCGATGATAGAATCCGGTTTTTCTGGGTCACGGCCAAACATAAACCATTGGTGTGAATCGCTTTTAAATATATTCTTTGTGATCATGTTTATGTCCTGTTAATGGTTTAGCTTGTTAGGTTACGGCAAGTAGAGAAGACGACTTACGCACATGGTCTCGAATGCCATCAGCAGCTTTTTGTACGTTTTCAGCTACAACATTTAAGCTGTCCTGGTATTCACCAGCACGGGATGCTTCAACTTTAGATGTAACAGCGATAACACCGGCAGCACGCATTTGCTGGTTAATCTCTTCTAACTGGTCTTCCAGTTGGCGTAGACTTGAACTAAGCTCTTTATCGAGTTTATTGTGTTTGATTTTTATAACACCAATAATGTGCTTTAGTTTCTTTTGTCCATTTTCATTATCTGGATCAACTTTTACAGCAGCGACTCTTGTCAGGCTGTCTTCACTTCTGATTTTTAATACGGCTAACTTCGAAAGCTCTGTGGCAACTTCATTAATTTGAAATGCCACATCGATTGTTATAGATGCCATTTCATTAATGAAATTGGTGATTGCTTTAAATCCGGCAGCTTGTTCACCTGCACGTAAGGCAATAGCCCGGGCATTTTTTGCAACAATGGACATATCTCGGGCAATATGTACTGCAGCATCAAGTTCTGCAGCAACAGTTGCTGCTACAACAAAGGCTGGCATAGGGCGAGACATTACTTCATCTTCTTCAATTAAATCAAACATTGTGTTACCTGTGGGTTTCACTATAAATAGTATAACGGCAAAATTGAGAATTGCTTGAGTTTTTTTATGTAAGAATAAGTCTCTCATAGTACAATAGAATATTATTCATATCGTTTTAGAGTATTTTGTGGAAATTTTTAAAGTATTTTATATAGAAGCAGCGCATAAGTTAACATCTGTTCCTGATGGGCATAAATGCGCTCGTCTACATGGGCATTCCTTTCGTGTGGAAATTCATGTGAGTGGAGATATGAATGAAGAGGCAGGGTGGGTTGTCGATTTTTCTGACCTTAAAAGCGCATTCAAACCGTTATACAATCAATTAGATCATTCTTATTTGAATGACCACGAAGGTCTGGAAAACCCAACCAGTGAAAACCTTGCACGTTGGATTTGGGCTCATCTCAAGCCAGATTTGCCTCTTTTGAGCTCTATTGTCATCAATGAAACATGTACGTCAGGTTGTGTGTATAAGGGCGACTAGTCGTGCTTTGTCATTGATGCTCAGTGCCCCAGCAGGCTGCAAGTAAAAGTCGTTTGGGCATTTAGTCCTTAGCGGATGACGTATGGTCATGAATGATTTTCCACTGGCCATCATTCTTTTGGAATGTCAGAGTAAACAGCCCGTTCGGGCGGTCATTTTCTCTTTGCAGTGACCAACGGCCAAATACCAGCGCGTGATGTGTTCCCATTATTGTAATATTGAGATCATTAAAACGGAGTTTACCCATGGTTTTTGTATCAGGGTAGCGTTTTAGATAGCCATCTAAAGTTTGTTGCCACCCATAGGTGATGTTACCTCCAGAAGCAAATCTTAATGATTCACTTTGGGTATAACCAAGCATGAATGAAGGAATGTCACCGTTGTTCCATGCCAAAACCTGAGTACTTAATACATGTGTAATATCCTGCTTGTCTGATGTGCCAGGCTGTGATGCTTGGACTATGCTTATTGTTATCAAAAAGGCAAAAAGTGATCGAAATATCATGATTCCTCAAGCTCCTCTTGAAGTTCTATCCACTCATCTTCAAGTATTTGTAATTGTTTGCTGATAGCACTTTGGCTTTTACCAAGATTCATAATATCCTGCGCGCTGCTATTTTCATATAAGCTAGGATCAGAAAGCTTAACTTCAAGTGTGGTTTTTTCCGTTTGTAATTGCTGCATTTTTTTCTCAGTAGTTCTGATTTTACTGAGTAGCTGCCCCTGCATTTTTCTTTGCTCTGCTCTTTGCTGGCGTAATTCCTTTTTGTTGTTGCCAGAAGCATTGGGGCTTTCTTTATTCTTGTTTTGCTCATCTCCCGGCAGGGCTTTTTGAGCGAGTAACTGTTCGTAAGCATCCAGGTTGTCATCAAAATGGCTCAGTTTGCCATCGGCTATGAGCCAGAATTGATCGCAAACAAGGCCAAGCAAATGCCGGTCATGAGAGACAAGGATAACAACTCCCTGATATTCCTGCAAAGCAACAGCAAGAGCATGTCGCATATCAAGGTCAAGGTGGTTGGTTGGCTCATCGAGCATGAGTAAATTAGGTTTTTGCAATGCAACAAGAGCGAGAACAAGTCGTGCTTTTTCACCCCCGGAAAAATGCGCTACAGGCTCAAGAGCTTTCTCACCATGAAAACCATAACCACCGAGGAAATCACGCAATTGCTGTATTGTCTGGTCTTTGGCAAATTCGTTGGCATGTTGTAAAGGTGTTTGATCTGGTTGTAAAAAATCAAGTTGATGCTGAGCAAAATAACCAATTTTTAGGTTCTTATGCGTAATGACTTCACCGCTTATTAAAGGTAAGTCTGCTGCAAGGGTTTTAATAAGTGTTGATTTTCCTGCACCATTTCGCCCCAATAGACCAATGCGGTCGCCAACACGTAGTTCTAGCCCGGTTGATTGCAATATAACCTGATCATTATATCCGGCACTGAAACCATGGGTGTTAATGAGAAGGTCGGGAACACGGTCCGGCTGTAGAAAGTTAAAATGAAACGGATCATTTACATGAGCCAGTGATATTTCACCTAATCTGGCAATAGCCTTTAGCCGGCTTTGTGCCTGCTTAGCTTTATTGGCTTTAGCTCTGAAACGATCAACATATGCTTGCATATGGGCTTTTTGAGCTTGCTGCTTGCGATGTAATGATTGTTCTTGAGCCATTTTCTCAGCACGTTGTCTTTCAAAAGCGCTATAGTTGCCGGTGTATATTGTCCCTTTAAGGTTTTCTATGTGTGTTATATGAGTACATATTCGATCCAGAAAATCTCTGTCGTGAGCAATCATTATCAATGTGCCCTGGTATGATTTTAGCCAGCTTTCCAGCCATATCACTGCATCTAAGTCTAAATGGTTTGTCGGCTCATCCAGGAGCAAAAGATCTGATCTGCACATGAGTGCTTGAGCAAGGTTTAAACGCATGCGCCAGCCTCCGCTGAAGCTGGCTACAGGGTTATTTTGGTCTTCAGTGCTAAAACCTAAACCATGTAGAAGTTTTCTGCCTCTAAATTCAGCAGTGTAGGCATCTATGCGATCAAGGTTGTCATGTAGTTGGGCAATTTTATGATCTTGCTTTTGCTCTTCTGCTTCATGTAGTTGGTCTTGTATGTTTCTTAACTCGCGGTCACCATCCAGCACATAATTGATAGCTGATTTAGTCAGTGAAGGGGTTTCTTGAGCAACGTGTGCAATGACCCATCCGGATGGAAACTGCAGCTCTCCCATGTCAATGGAAAGCTCACCTAATAAGGCTGCCATTAGACTGGATTTTCCGCAGCCATTAGCACCGGTAAGGCCTACTTTTTGGCCAGGGTAAATATTAAGGCTGGTATTTTCAAAAAGAAGTTTTGTACCTCTTCTCAAGGTAAGTTTTTTTAATGTGATCATTCTTGTTCAGTTGTCAGCTCAAATTTTCTTAATTGAAGTAGGGTATCGAATTTTATGTTGACGGGCAAAACGGTGTATTGTTTAAGAGGGTCATTATCCTGAGTGGACTTTTCAACTGTAAAATGAGAAAAATTCCACTCAGCCAGAGATGTGTTTTCCGCCAGAATACCTGCGGGAGCATTAATCCACTTTCCTTTAAAGGAGATATGGTATTGGTGTTTTACTGATGAAAACTCCAGTGTAAAAGCTGTATCTTTAGACTTAATATGTGCCTGTCCCTTTATAGCCCACGGTGCTTTAAAGATGCCTTCTGCAGATGCAGTTTTGACGGTTAATGCTAAGGTATTTTCTTGTACGTTTATGTTATATGGTATTTTACTATCTAGTGAATATTCTGATGGCAAGCTCTTTCTTATGAGCGATGTGAGTAATTTACTTGAAAGAATTGCCTGGTCAATGAATTTAAGGTCATTGATTATGACACCATGTGTGGCGATCATTCCATTTGGTAACATTAAGATATTAATGTTGTTGCTTATATCTTCTATAAGAATTTCAGAGTTAGCAAAAAAATGCAGTCTCCACTTTCTTTCTGGTGAAGTCTCGCTGGATTGAAAAGAATATTGAATGCTACTTGGAGACTCCCAGTTGAGAATATCTGTTTTTTCTTTGGCGTAAACAGAAAAGCTGAGTGATATGAGAGTCAATAGCAAACAAATAGCTAAATAGCTG
>JQIA01001327.1_pt1 | contig 13291 bp, 8 predicted proteins | sample 811431 | NCBI WGS metagenome assembly JQIA01 (sample SAMN02998118, study PRJNA258478) | marine sediment metagenome | biome: marine; feature: seafloor; material: sediment; isolation source: oil-polluted sediment collected from 3 locations (0.5 km, 0.7 km and 0.9 km)... | place: USA: Gulf of Mexico ... | reverse complement strand
GTTGCCATTGGCTGCTATACGCACTTCTCCAATCCCTGTATCAATGGCATCTTGTATACTTTGAGTTGCAGTATTGAAATCACAGCTTCCATCTCCACCTACAGTTAAAAATGTTTTGCTAAATGATTCATCTGCACCAAGATCATATGTTCCAATATTGTTACTTAAGGACAAATCATCATATCCACGCTCTTGATAGTCTATGTCTTTATTTAATGAGTTTGGAAAAACAGTACAGTAATCAATGGCTGGTGAATCACTACTGGCATCAAGGTGGTAATCTCTGTTGGCTCTGTCAATAAATTCAGGATCATCCAATACATTGTTTGTTCCCGAAAATGATGTTATTTCATGTGCCATGACACAGTTGCTGTTGATAGTACCCGATGTAGCATTAACCAGATTACCACTATCAGCATCATGAATAATTGATGACTGCAAATTTAGTGTTACAGATGAACCTATATCAAACACAACTTGATCAGAATCGTTATCTGCAATGGTTGAGTAGAACACATTAATGGTTGTTATTCCTGTTGCTTGAATTAAATTATTATCATCATAGTCACCATTTCCATTATCACCATTATTGTTAATAATTGTATTCTCTATGAACGCAACTTCATCACCAGAGAAATAAAACACCATGCCATCATCAGCACGATTGTCTTCAAAATAAGCATGGGATATATTGACTTGTGCATCATTGGTATAAATAACACCTCCACCACGGGCAGTGTTATCATTAAATAAATTGCATCTGTCTTCATCCCAACAAGAAACTGTTGAATTATTTAAACCAGGATGTGCGATATTTAGACTGGCACCAAGTGTCAGTGAAATAGCGCCACCAGCGCCAAAAGCTGTTAAATTTGGATTAATAGTATTGGCATAAACATGCCCCGCTACAATGGTGATATCCGTACCAGTATCAGACGCACTAAAAGCGCCTCCATTTCTATTTATACCCAGAGTATTGGCTTGATTACCATACACTGAGGCAGGATCTGTGCTGTTACCAAAACAATTTCCTGCAATATTACAGAGTATATGTCCATAAATTAAAACATTTCCACCACTATGAACACTAACCGCACCCGCACTATTTACTGCCGAGTTGCTGTATATTCCCCTTTGCCCATTAATTATTTTAGACCCTGAAAATGATGCCAACAAACAATCATTGCCAACCGATGCACCTCCTGCTGATCCGTCTGCGGTATTGGAATATAAGTTACTGTCTTGTGCCATAATAATGGTTGAGTTTTTTATTTGTGCAGTAGAGTTATTACAATAAATACCACCACCATTACTGGCTACAGCGTTATTGAAAATATCGGTATTATTTAGAATAATAGTTGATGCACTACTGACCACAGATAAGCCGCCTCCCGTTAATGTTTTATTGGTTCCTGTTATCCAGACATTGTTGAATATTCCATCTGCATCGGTTGTACTAAAACTCACACCTCCGCCTGAACCTTGGGAGTTAGAGTTTCCACCCATTATTTTCAAGTTTTCAAATGATACCGTAACACTTGATGGTAAATTCTGAACACTAAATACAGAAGTGATCTGACCATTGACATGGCTAATTTCTGCTCGATCTGCTATTGCATTGGATTGAATATTATTTTCTGCTTGGGTGCAATCTGCAAAGCCACCTCTTATATTCAAATCAATGGCAAAAGTATCAATAACAATATTTTCACTGTATGATGTATTTGAGGCAATTCTAATTTCTGAAGCACCAGAATCAATCGCATTTTGAATACGGTTTGAACCCACACGAAAATCACAAGTCCCATCATCACCAACTGTTACGAAGTTGACTCCTGCTTTATTTTGGTTGAGTGATTTATTTTCATGTAAAAGCTCTAAAGCAAGACTCAAACGGCTTTCAGTATCTTGATTTAAGCCCCACAAAGATTCAGCATAGCTGGTGTTTACCAACAAAAATAATGCAATTAAAATATATTTCATTACAACTCCCCTTCTATTTACTATTAGTAATTTACTCAAAACCATTTCCAAACATGATATCGTTATCATATGACTCATCTGCTCCTGCGTCAAATATTGCATCAGCATTATTGTCTTGATTTGTTACAGTAGGATCGTCCCAGCCTCGTAAATCTGTATCAATGTCATTTCCACCAAAAATAGATTCACACATATCTATGGCAGGTGAAATAGAAGCATTTAAGTGATAATTTCCACCATCTCTATCAATAAACTCAGGATCCCCAAAAAAAAGCTGGGTGCCTGATATAGAGTTTATTTCATGCCCCAATACACAATCAAAAGTAGCCGTACCAAAATTATCATTGAGAACTTCACCTGAGTCACTGTCATGAACAATTGATTTACGTAAAGTTAGTTTACTATTTTGTAAGCTAGAAATACCAAATACGGAAATTTCAGCATGATTATCGGCAAAAGTACTGTAATCAATTAAATATTCGGCCCCTCCTGCTGCTCGAATAACATACTCATCTGAAATTCCTCCAACACCATTGTTGCCATTATTATTGAAAACACTGCCGTTTATTATCGTTACTGCAGAACCACCTAATGAATAAACAGCCGTACCAAAATCTGCCCGATTATTTTCAAAGTAAGATTTGTACAGCTCTACCTGGCTGTTCTTATTGTAAATAGCACCACCTACTCCAAAAGTTGCAGTTACCAAATTAAATTCAATCAGATTGCATTTATCTCTTGATATGACATGGCTGATTAAACAATCTTTTGACTCCCTATCAATCACCATACCAGCGTTATCATCTAAACTAATGGCTCCTCCATTGGATGCACGATTAGATCTGATCCAAACCTGTGACATAGACACAAAGCTGGAAGAACCCTCAATATGCATCGCACCGCCATTGCCCTCACCTGAAGCATCAGAATCGGCTTGGTTGCCATTAAAAATGACTGGTCGCTCATCATCACCAAGACAAGTGTTTCCTTGACAAACTTTACGTCCAATTAAAAATGCCCGCGCACCACTGCCAACAAAAAGCCCGCCTCCGTCATTTAATGAAGTGTTTGATACCATTTCTGCTGAATACATTGAGAAGGTACAATCAAAAGCAATATAGGCACCTCCTCCCAAACCATTCGGATGAGTAACCGTATTGAAAGCAGCCCCACTACCAGAACCCATGATGATTGAACCATCTCCAGCAGTACAAGAGATACCACCACCAAAACTTGCTGTATTAGAAAGCAATGTCGTGTCTGTCATTACTATATCTGTATCACTGGTTGTAGGACCTCCAAGAACCCCCAAGCCAGAACCAGTATTATTATCTATCTCAACATTTTCCATAAGAATTTGCGTATTGGCATCAAATGCATTAATACCTCCGCCTGTTTGTAAACCAATGCCTGTACCATTTTCAAATCTTATATTCTTTAAGGCAACGGTATTTCTTTGTGATGCACCTGTTATTCTTAATACAGGCAATGATGCCCCACTGCCATCAATGTCTACGATAAAATCTCCTGGGCCTGTAGAACCTGGGCCAGTTTGTCCTGCAATAAAACAAGAGTTATATCCACCTACTAAACTAATATCTATATTATCAATGATTATATTTTCTTGGTATGATTTATTTGAAGCGATTCGAATTTCTCCCACACCCGATAAAGTCGCACTGTCAATCGCATCTTGTATATTATCAAAATCACATCCATTAGGCTCACCGCCAACAACTAAAAAATTACCCAGTGCTCTAGATTGTATGTTTTGCTTAATTGAGTCGATTAATTCCAGATCTTTTGAAATCTGATTTTGTGTGTCCGTGTCCATTATTTGTGCATTATTAGCATCAACAATCAAGGTTGATAGGATTAAAAGTGCTAAAATGATTTTCATAAAAATTCTCCATGTATATTATTATTTGAGTCATTCTATGTTAGTTTTTTTCACTCTACATACATGAAGATTTAATAATAATTATATAATGATTGCCCAGAATGTACATAAATATGAGATGTACTTCACAGATATTAACTATCTAACCTATTATTTAGTCAGTTTCTGTAATAATAAAAAAATGAAATAAAACAATAAATTAAAAACCAATGATCTATCTATTTAATAATTTTCAAGTTGACACAGACAATTTTGTATTGAAGAGTGAAGAAAGTTTAATTGAAGTTGAGCCACTGGTCTTTAATCTAATTGTATATTTAATTGAGAATAAATCTAAACTTGTTAGTCGTGATGAATTATTAGAAAATGTATGGCAGGGACGCATTGTATTAGATGCCACATTGAACAACCACATTAAATCAGCAAGAAATGCTTTGGGTGATAATGGCCAGTCTCAAAATGTTATAAAAACCTTTCACAGCAGGGGCTATCAATTTGTTGCTGAGGTCAATGCCCTATCTGATAAATCAACTTCAAACACCAATAAGAAATATCTGTTGACTGTTTTATTGTTTGTAGTTGCCAGTATTATAGTTTTTCATTTATCAAATAATTTAAATATTTTTAATGAACATTCATCCAATCAAGCCACTAAAAATAAGTCTATTGCTGTTTTGGCCTTTCTCGATATGAGTCCTGAACAAAACCAAGAATATTTTTCAGATGGTATTAGTGAAGAAATTCTAAATAAAATGGCTCAAATTCCAAAACTGAGGGTTATTAGTCGGACCTCTTCTTTTTTCTTCAAAGGAAAGGATGACACGGCAAAACAAATTGGCGAACAACTTAATGTGTCACACATATTAGAAGGATCTGTTCGGAAACACAAAGACAAGGTTCGTATAACAGTGCAACTGATTGAAATCGAAACCTCCACTCATTTGTGGTCCGAGACCTATGATAGAACCATGAATGATATTTTTCAAATTCAGGATGATATAGCAGATGCAGTCAGTGAAAAGTTGCAAACCTCCTTGTTATCCAATTCTAATGGATCAAACACTGCCCACCCAGAAGCTTATAATGTGTTTCTCCAAGCCAGACATTTGATCCAGAAATCGAACAAAGAAGGTCTAAAAAAAGCAGAATTGAAACTCAAGAAATCACTTGCTTTTGACCCACAATATGCACCAGCTTGGCATCAACTGGCAAAAACTATTTTTTCATTAACCTTTAATTATGGTGTGAGGTCAACCAATGATGGCATAAAAACGGCCACATATGCGGTTAACAAAGCCATAGCTTTGAACCCTTATTATGCGCCACCCTATGCAACATTAGCTCGGATCCAATCTCAACAACGAAGATTTATTGATGCCGACAAAACCATGCTCAAAGCATTGAGTTTAGACAATAACAATTCATATATCAACACTATTGCAGCATCTAATGCCATGTTCTCTGGAGATTTTGATTTAGCACTTAATTACCGAGCAAAAGTTAAATCTATTAATCCTAAAAATTATAGCAATTATTATGGCATTGGGATGATAAATTTTTTAAAAAATGATTTTCAAGAATCATACAATGCCTTCAAAAAATATGAAAGTGCTAAACCAGATGCTAGTGTAATGCATTATCTTATGTGCGGTGTATCACTGGCACAAGGAAAAAAACAGCAAGCTCTGGTTCATGCCAACATGGAAAAAGACGAATATTGGAAGCTATATGCCTTGAATATGGCATTATTCGCTGATGGCCAAGTAGCAGAGGCCGATAAGTTGTTTGGTGAATATATTGATCGTTATAGCAATTCAGATTTAGCAAATATCGCACGCATTTATGCTTTTAGAGGTAACATTGAAAAATCATTTGAATGGTTGTATAAAGCGTTTGATCACCCTGATAGCACTTTGATACATTTACTGAATTTTCCTGATTTTATAAAAATGCACAATGACACTCGCTGGCATAAGCTGATTCGGAAAATGAATTTTCCACCCACCCATTGGTTGGTAAAAAAACTGCCTTAAACTTAATTCAACCTCTTTTCAATCAACCAGTGTTTTTTAGGTAAGTTCATTTTATTGAGAAAAACTTTCCACCTAGGATCATCCCATAGAGATCGAAATGTATGAAAATTAATGATGTATAAAAGCTCAGTATCCTGATTTTCAAAAGCGCTTTCCAACCATTTAAAGGCATTATCAGGGTCTTTTCTAAACGCATAAAGACTGGCTATATAAGCAGATGATTTTGAATATTTTGTTAGCAATTCATTTAATATTTCATCTGCTTTTTCATTGTCTTCAATTGTGTAGGTAACCAACCCCATTGACAACAATTTGTGGAACTCATTGGGTTCTTCCTCAGCCAATTCCAAAGCTTTCTCTTTTTTTTCTCCTGCCACATAAATTTGACTTATAAGTCCATATAGAGCATGGGCTTCTTTATGAAAATAGTTATATTTAATCATTGTAGAATAGGCATCTTTTAGTTGGTTAAGGTGAAAATATCCCATAGCAAGATTATAGTAGTGTGTATCGTTTATAGGATCTTGATCAATCGCATTTTCTAAAATTCCAACACTCTTTTCTAGTTGACCCACCAATTGAAAATAGTAAGCAATGATTTCAATAGTGTCAGTACTATTTTTTGTTACACTCATGGCTAAGTCAATGTTAAATCGTGCCGAATCAAAATCAAAATCCCACAGATTAATCAAAGCCATTTGTGCATTGGCTGTTGCCAGTTTATTGTTCAGATCTCTGGCTTTTACAACAGAATCTTTTGCTAATTTTATAGACTCGATATTATTTTTTTCATAAGAATATTGAACCAATTTATAATGAATTCTACTTTTTAATGTCCATGCCAAAGCATTGTTTGAATCCTTTGCTATAGATTGGTTGATTAAATCTAATGATTGCTTGTTGTCAGAAATATTGTTTTGTCTAAAATAATACAGGGATTGCAAGTACAAAGAATGGGCGTCAGGATTCACAGGATGTGTCTTATTGTGCTCATTTGATAAACTCACCTCTAATTGCTTGCTAACAGCTTGGGCAATTTCATCCTGTATTTTAAACACATCCTGCATATCATGGTCATAGGCTTCAGACCATATATGGGAACCGTCTATCACTCGAATTAATTGAGCGGTTACTCTTAACTTATTATTTGCTTTCCTAACACTGCCTTCCATTACATACTTAACATTCAGTTCTTTGCCAATTTGCTCTAACCTAATGTCTTTGTTTATGTACGAGAATGAAGAGGTACGACTGGCAACCTGTAAATCTGGAATTCGGGTGAATAAATTAAGCAATTCTTCGCTGATTCCCTCCGCAAAATAATTTTGATCTGAATCAGGACTTAAATCTTTAAAAGCTAAAACAGCAATAGAATTTATGTTTTTTGCTTCTAAGGTAATAATAGTTGATTTATTGCTGATAAACCATCCACCCATAACAACAGCCAGAAGTATTGCCATTAATATCAAATACTTAATTGATTGAGCGCTGCTTTTGTTACTTTTATTGGTTTTTTGAGAATCGAAATTTGAGTCATCGATACATTCACAAGTGGCTATAAATTGATATCCACGAGAATGAACCGTTTTTATAACTTGTTGTTTGTATCCATCATCCCCCAACGCTTTACGGGCTGATTTTATGTGATTACTAATGGAAGAATCAGAAACAACTCTGCCTTTCCAAACATATTCTAATATTTCATCTCGTGATAAAACCTTTTCTTTGTTTTGAATTAAATAGACAATAAGGTTAAACACTTGCGGTTCAACAGATTGTTCAACTGCATCAGATAATAGCCTGTATTTTTCTGAATCTACTTCAATATTATTGAATTTATAAATCACAGTTTAGAATAGCTCAAAATTAACAATAGTTTAGTTTACCCTAAGTCCCGATAGCGAAATGCGTTTAAGTGCGCAATTAAATGATATACCTTGGAAATTAGACAAAAGCATAACCATTTTATGGATGACAACAATTTCTTCCAATTGCGTTAGTTCACAGTTTCTTAGCATAGCTATGAGGAAAGGTTTTATTTTTTCCTGTGTATGATCCTATGTTTTTAAACAGCATATCCAAGACTACTTATATGGCTATGTATCAATAAACAAGCTGGTTTAATTTCAGATTTTATGGTTTGGCTTAACTCTTGTCCCAAGCCCCATTGAGTGCCAGTTGTTGTCACTATCCAACATTTGTATTTTGCTTGATACAGAGACAATGATAAAGCCAAAACTTGTTGAGGTGATAATGCATGGCTTGAAATTGGCATGTTATTTTCAGCCTCCAGCCTTGATAAACTCAATCCTCCTGCCTTTTGGCTGGCATCAATCAGAATGATGTGTTGATAATGAGTGAACAATTCCGCATCTTCAATATTCAATTGGTAATTACAATGGTAGTGAATATTTGGATGGATCAAAGTATTTTGTAACTGTTGTAAAACTTCGGTTCCAAAACCATCATCTTGTCTGGCGGGGTTGCCTATGCCATAAATGAGCAGTTTTTGTTTCATGAATTTATCGACTTAAATATTTCTTTGATCAGTTGGTTTTGTTGGTTGTATAGTGACAGATGTAATGGCATTTTACCAATGGCATGGGTGGCACAACTTAAACATGGATCATAAGCCCGTATGGCTACCTCCACTTCATTGAGCATACCTTCGGTGACTTCTGCATGACCATTGATACGCCGCTGTGCTACGTTTTTGATGGATTGATTCATGGGTACATTATTATGGGTGGTTGATACAATTAAATTACATCGACTGATTTTATCTGATTCATCAACCTCATAATGATGAATCAGTGTTCCCCTAGGTGCCTCAATAAATGAAATTCCCTCATTTTGACGCTTACCTTTAACAATCAATTCATTTTTCTGCAAATCATCATCTTTTAATAAACCTTCAATCACTTCCGTACAATGCAACATCTCTATCAATCGCGCCCAATGATAATGCAGACACATAGAATTCGGCTTGCCATTGGTGTATGCTTTAATCAGTTCAAATTCAGCTTGTGCTTTTGGCGTGGGAATATGAGAGCAAGTATTAATACGTGCTAATGGCCCGACACGTGACCAGCCTTTTTCAACGCCGAGTTTTTTCAAATAAGGAAACTTCATGTAACTCCATGGCTTAACATCTTCTGCCAAGAACTCACTGTATTGGTGATAATCAGCTTGATGCATGATAAATTTTCCTGCGGCATTCATCACATTTAAATTGCCGTGATAAAGCTCCATACCATCATCTGGCCCCAATAAACTCATATGGTTTGACTCAAAGCTGGAAAATCCATCAATTTGTGATTTGTTTTTTTTGTGATAACCTTTATAAAATGCCAAAATTTCTTCACACCAATCTATGATTTGTGAAACACTGGGCACATCGCCCCCAGCAAAAAATAAATCACGTTCTTGAGTGCTGAGGTTTTTATGAACACCTCCAGGCACAGCAGAAATCCCATGAATTTTTTTGCCAGCCGTGGCCTTGATGATTTCTTGACCAAACTTTCTTATTAAGATGCCTTTTTTAGCTAACTCAGGATGTGCAGCAGCAATTCCAACGATATTTCTTGTCTCCGGCTTAGAATCGATGCCAAGTAATAAATCAGGTGCTGCCAAGTAGAAAAAATGCAAAGCATGAGACTGTAGCACTTGACCATAATGCATCAACTTGCGCATTTTATAAGCTGTTGGGGTTAAATCCTGTTGATTGACTCCTACAATTTCATCCAGTGCTTTGGCAGCACATAAGTGATGACTTACCGGGCAAATTCCACACAGTCGTTGAACCAAAACGGGGGCTTCCCAATAAGGCCTGCCCTGAATAAATCGTTCAAAACCGCGAAATTCGACAATATGTAAATAACTGTCTGTGACCTGATTTTGGTCATTGATATTAATCGTAACTTTGCCATGTCCTTCTACACGAGTTACTGGGTCTATTGTTATTTTTCTGCTCATTAATCGTATTTCAAATCTTCGTAGTTAATGGATTGGTTTTGCCCCAAAACCAGATTACGGATTGTTTTCCAAATAATTTCGGAACCAGGTGGACAACCAGGAATATAATGGTCAATTTTGACCAGGTGATGACAGGGATAAACCTTATCCAACAATTTGGGCAGTGCCTCATGATGAGGAATAATTGTATTATGTCTAGATGTAGGCACTTGCATATAGGCGGTCTCCAAGCATTCTGCTATCGGCACATCATTTCTTAATGCCGGCAGACCACCCATAATGGCACACTCTCCTAAAGCGATCAAGACATCACAATGTTTTCTAAAATCTTTAAGAACTTCAACATTATCAGTGTTACAACAACCACCTTCAATAATTCCAATATCACAACGGTGTTGAAAACGCTTCACATCAGTCAGTGGTGAACGGTCAAATTCTACCAGTTCTATTAACTGCAACAATCTGAGGTCAATATCTAACAATGACATGTGACAACCAAAACATCCTGCCAGAGATATGGTTGCGATTCTTGTTTTTTTAGTTGCTGTCATAGGCTCAAGATTTCTGTTGTTTATCAAATTTTCGTTGACCGATGGGACAATTAAATCCTTGCTCTTTGAATAAAATTGCTCCTGTAGGACATAAATCAGCAGCCTGCCTGGCTTTTTCTTTGCTTAAGTACTTTTCTCTTTGCAAATCCATTTTTACCATGGTTTTATCGCCTTTGCCTTCAAATGCAAACACCCGATGGTTTAAATCATCCCTGAATAAATTAGTGCATCTTTTACAATGTATGCAGCGATTGTGTTCCAAAACCAGCCATTTACCGCGAAAATCTAACGTATAAGGAGTAAACCGATAAGGAAAACGAGAAACCCGCATTCCCATTTTATACCCCAATCCCTGTAATTGACAATCGCCACTTTTTTCACAAGCTGGACAATAATGATTACCTTCCACAAAAAGCAATTCCACCAGTGCTTGACGAATGTCATTGAGCTCTTTGTTGTCAATTGTAATGATCATATCCTGTTCTGCAACGAGGGTGCATACCGCCATTTTTCTGTGATTGACTTCAGCAGTACAAACTCGGCAAGTCCCTAAACAAGGTTGATCATTGCTGTAGCACAATGTTGGTATGGATAAACCAGCTTGCTTGATGACTGCAACCAGATTTTTACCTTTTTGTGTTTCAATAATCTTTCCATCAATACTCAAGGTGATGGTTTTAGTATTTTTCGAAGCCTTATTTTTCATGGTTTGATGGCCTGTGTGGCCGCAATAAAGGCATCATATTCAGTTGTGGCTTTGCCCACATCAAAATCATAAATCAATTCATTGTGATTTTCTTTAATTGATTGAATGAATAATTCAGGGAAGGCTTGATAAGTCGTTAGAATCGGATTACTTGAGGTTTGACCCAAACCACATCGACTACTGGCTTTAATGATTTGGCTCCATTGTTGGATATTTAATAAATCTTTTTGTCTGGCTTTGCCATCAATAAACTTGTCAACCAGCTGTTCAAGCATGACATTGCCGGCACGGCAGGGCGTACAACAACCACAGGATTCATTCACAAAAAACCGCATGAAATTCTTAACCACTTTAAGCAAGTTTCTGCATTGATTAAAAATCATTATAGACCCACCTGTTGCTAAATCCTCAAAAGAAATTTGTCGAAATGAATCAGTTGCTTTGACCAAACAACCGCTGGGTCCACCTACCTGAAGAGCCAGTGGTTTTTTAGCACCGACCAAATCCAACAACTGCGCTATATTCATGCCCCACTCTATTTCATAAACACCTGGCTTTTCACAATCGCCTGAAACGCTGATTAAACGAGTCCCAGATGATTTTTCTGTGCCCATTTGAGAAAACCATTTGGCGCCATTTTTGAAAATCGGTAAAACGGTACAAAATGTTTCCACATTATTAACCAGTGTTGGCTGATTCATATAACCTTTTTCAACAGGAAAAGGTGGCCTGATGCGGGGTTCTCCTCTTTTTCCTTGCAAAGACTCAATCAAAGCTGATTCTTCTCCACAAACATAAGAACCAGCTCCCAGCTGGATTCTGATGTCAAAATCAAAGCCTTTCACTGCTAATATAGACTGACCTAACAAGCCTCTGTTTCTCATGGATTGTAACTGTGTATTTAATTCTTTTTGCAAATATCGGTACTCTGCTCGCAAATAGATAATACCCTTATCTGCGCCAACTATTCTAGCGGCTATGGTCATGCTTTCAATCAATTGTTGGGCATGTCTAGTTAACAACACCCGATCCTTAAATGTACCAGGCTCACCCTCATCGGCATTGCAAATAATATATTTTTGCTTACTTTTGAAATTGGCGCACATTTCCCATTTGCTACCAGTCAAAAATCCAGCACCGCCACGTCCACGTAGACCTGATGCTTTTAGTAATTGACAAGCTTGTGCAGAGGATTGATTTACCACAAGCTGTAATACTTGACCTGCTACATAAGAACCCTTTAAAACAGACAGTGAATTACTGCTTTTAATTCGTTGATAATTCACAAGGTCAGAAAATTGTTTAGATACCATCTCTGGGCTTTGTCCTTGACGCAACAAAGCAATAATCTGACTGACTTTATCCGGGTTTAAATTGGTTACCGGGAAAAAGCCAATCAAAGCAGCGGGTGCTTGATCACTTAAACCCATACACGGAGTTTCATAAAGTCCAAACTCACCAGGTGCATCTACGCTTCCACATTGAACACCTAATGCACATTCAAAGGCTTTAATGATGGCTGTTTGTCCATGCATTTTAGCAATGATTGAATTGTCAACTAAGATACAAATCTTGCCTGGGTTTTTACGGTAAAAGAAATGATAAAATGTCAGGCAATCTAAGATTTCTATGGATGAGATATGCAAAAATCCAGCAAGTTGATGTAATTTTGTATCATCTAAAAACCCCCAGCGATCATGAATATCCCAAAGTATATCCAACAGCCGTGTAACATCACCGTTATAATGGCTCACTATTTTTTTCAATTCTTTTGGTTCTTTATCTGATGGCAAAATAATTTTGTGTTTAGTTGTATTGTTAATAACGAAGAACCAACCCACTGGTTAATTCCATACTGGTCGATGGAAATTTAGAGCACAATAATCTTACATGGTTTTTGGGTAAGCGTCAAATAAAATTAATAATTTGATCCTGTAAAAAAACAATAATAAAAAGAAGAAAAAACCCACGAAATTTTACGAAGATTAATACCTTCAATTCAAAAACAACACTAGCCCGCATATTTCATAGGAATGCAGAATTTTAGGACACAACAGTGAGTCAGTTTATTTTTTTCACCGAGAAACCTAGGAGCTTGTCCGAGAATAGAAAATCTACTGCAGAAAAGCTGGATTTGGTGCTA
>JQIA01001326.1_pt1 | contig 13300 bp, 11 predicted proteins | sample 811431 | NCBI WGS metagenome assembly JQIA01 (sample SAMN02998118, study PRJNA258478) | marine sediment metagenome | biome: marine; feature: seafloor; material: sediment; isolation source: oil-polluted sediment collected from 3 locations (0.5 km, 0.7 km and 0.9 km)... | place: USA: Gulf of Mexico ... | reverse complement strand
CACGTAAATCTCTAACAGCATTACGTGTAGTTTTATGCTGATACTTGTTAAGTAATCTTTTAGCTTCGTTACTTCTAATTCTTTTTAATGCTGACTTGTGATTTGCCATAACTTTGTTTTCTTCGTTTTTTTTTAATTAAAACTTTGTAGTCCGTACGGGAATCGAACCCGTGTTACATGGATGAAAACCATGCGTCCTAACCCCTAGACGAACGGACCAGAACAATCAGTCTTTATTACTATTCCCTGATTGCGGGTGCAAATATACAACGTTTTTTATGTTCTGCAACTATTTTTATAAAAAAAATACATTTTTTTTTTATAAAGTTAATATGCCTTTGCAAAAAGCACCCTTTTAGAAGAAGGTTTACCTGTTAAAACACAGACACCTAACTCCTCTTTAGCTTCATTAGGTATACATCTAATTGTTGCCTTTGTATATTCCTTTATTCTGTCTTCTGTTTCTTCTGTACCATCCCAATGGGCAGAAACAAAGCCTCCTTTGTTTTTTATTACTGTTTTAAACTCTTTAAAGTCATCAACAACTGTTGTATGTTCTTTTCTAAAATCAATAGCTCTAGAAAATAAGTTCTCTTGAATTTCTTCTAAAAGATTCTCTATAAAGGAAACTGCATCATCTTGGGCAACTGTTTGTTTCTCTAAAGTATCTCTTCTTGCAATTTCTAACGTACCGTTTTCTAAATCTCTATTTCCAATAGCAACTCTTACTGGAACTCCTTTTAATTCATACTCAGCAAACTTTGCTCCGGGTCTATATGTATCTCTTGTATCAAATTTAACTGAAATTCCTTTATTTCGTAATTCTTTTACAAATACATTCATTTTTCCCGAAATAGCATCTAATTGCTCCTCTCCCTTATAGATTGGCACAATTACAACTTGAATTGGCGCTAATTTAGGAGGAAGTACTAAACCAAAATCATCTGAATGCGTCATAATTAAACCACCGATTAAACGAGTAGAAACCCCCCAAGAAGTTGCCCAAACATATTCTTTCTTACCTTCTTTAGAAGTGAATTTTACATCAAAAGCTTTTGCGAAATTTTGTCCTAAGAAATGACTTGTTCCTGCTTGTAATGCTTTTCCGTCCTGCATTAAGGCTTCTATTGTATAAGTATCTTCGGCTCCTGCAAAACGTTCGCTATCAGATTTCACACCTTTAATTACTGGCATTGCCATAAAATTCTCTGCGAACTCTGCATACACATCTTGCATTTGTCTAGATTCAGATACCGCTTCTGCTTTTGTTGCATGTGCAGTATGTCCTTCTTGCCATAAGAATTCTGCTGTACGTAAAAATAAACGTGTACGCATTTCCCATCTTACAACATTTGCCCATTGGTTAATTAATAAAGGTAAATCTCTATAAGATTGAACCCATCCTTTATATGTATTCCAAATAATAGCTTCTGAAGTTGGTCTAACAACCAATTCTTCCTCTAATTTTGCTTCTGGATCTACTCTTAATTTACCTGGGTTATCAGGATCATTTTGTAATCTATAATGTGTAACAACTGCGCACTCTTTTGCAAACCCTTCTGCATTTTTCTCTTCGGCCTCAAACAAACTTTTAGGTACAAAAAGCGGAAAATATGCGTTTTCATGTCCTGTTTCTTTAAACATTCTATCAAGCTCTGCTTGCATTTTTTCCCAAATTGCATATCCATATGGTTTAATAACCATACAACCTCTTACTGCTGAATTTTCAGCCAAATCAGCTTTTACAACTAATTCATTATACCATTTAGAATAATCTTCTGCTCTTTTTGTTAACTTCTTGCTCATACTTATTTACTTTGGCACAAATATTGTTATCTTTAAAGTGAAATTTTTGTTAAATAAACTTTATTTACAAAAACCATACAAAACTACCATAATTTAGGGTTTTTAAAGCAAAAATTTTTCAATAAAAAAATGTATTCATTTAAACCTATCATTATGAAACTACTTTATAAAAATCTGAACCTAGGCCAACTTATTTTATTTATTTCGGCTAATTTGCTATTGATTTCTTGCGGAAGCTATCAAAGTGTTTATAATGACGATGGAATTTATGATGATGAAACATCAGTAAAAAGCAAAAGACAAATAGTTGTTGTAAATAAAAAAGAATACAAAGAATATGATGATAATTACTTTACAAATAGGCTAGAAGAACTAGAAAGCATTGATAACAATGATTATTTTACAGATGTTGACACGTATAATTCTGATAGTATTTACGTTGATGATGAAATTATTGATGAAACACTAAATTACAATTCCAATCAACCTTGGGGATATGAAAATAATGATGTAATTGTTCATGTAAATTTAAATAGCAATCCATATTGGTATGGTTACGATGATTACTATGGTTATGGTTATAATACTTGGCAAAATAATTATTGGGGCAATAACTACTGGAATTACAATCCTTATTGGCATCCATATCATAGAAATTATGCTTGGAACGTAGGTTTATACAACTCATATTACTATAATAGACCTTGGAATAATTATCGCTATAACAATTATAGAAATTACAATTACGGAAGAAGAGTAGCAAATAACACATACAGTAGAAGAAATAGTAACACAAATTCAAGATATAGAAATTCTTCAAGCAGAAGGAGTACTTCAGCAAATAAGAGATACTCTACAAGTACTTCAAGAAGAAGTTCAAGTACTACAACCCCAACAAGAAGAAGCTCTTCTACAAGACGTAGTTCTTCAACAACAAGAAGAAGCTCTACTCCTACCAGAAGAAGCAGCTCAACAAAAAGAAGCAGCACTCCCAAACGTAGCTCTAGCTCAACAAGGAGAAGTAGTAGCTCATCCAATTCTAGGAGCAGCAATTCTTCAGCAAGAAGATCATCTTCATCTAGCAGAAGTACTGGGTCTTCTTCGTCTAGAAGTTCAAGTTCAAGAAAATCTTCTTCATCTAGAAAAAAAAGAAATTAAAAAACATTATTTAAAAAAATTATTAAAATGAAAAGATTTTTCACAATAGCGGCTTTGTTCGCAACAACACTTATGTCTTTTTCTCAGTCTTTGGGTTATCAAGATTTAGGAATTCTTTTTTCTCAAGATGATAATAACGGTTCTGCACGTTTTACAGCAATGAGTGGTGCTTTTGGTGCATTAGGAGGGGACATTTCTTCAATAAATGTTAATCCGGCAGGTTTATCTGTATTTAAAAACAGCATGTTTTCTGGAACTTTTAATTCTAAAAATTCTGAAACTACAGCCTCATTTGGAGATGCTAATTTTAATGACAGAAAAAATCTAACTACTAATAACAACGATATAAACCTATCTCATGCTGGAGCTGTACTTGTTTTTGACAGTGCATTCAGTTCTGACTGGACTAAGTTTGCTATTGGTATTAACTACAAAATCACCAAAGGTTTTTCAGACAACTTTTCTGCTGAAGGTAATGAAGCGGTTACAACATTTGACACAAATCCACGTGACACAAACACCCCAAAAACTCTTTACAACATCACAGATGGTCAGTTATTTAACACAATCTATGATGGTGAACTAACAGAATTAAACCTTGCCTTTTCTACTGTTCATCAAAAAAAATTGCATTTAGGAATGAGTCTTAATTTTTATGACCTAAACTTTTCTCAGCAATCTGTATTAACAGAATTAAATAGCGATGCTGATGGCAACTTATTAGATGTAGAATTATATCAAGAAAATTTTACAACAGGAACTGGTTTTTCTGCTAACTTAGGATTTATCTATAAAGCAAATCAAAACTTTAGATTTGGTTTAGCGTACCAAACCCCTACCTGGTATACAGAAATTTTGCAAGACACAAATTTTAACCAAGATAGTACTGTTGATATTGGAGAAACTACTTTTTTTCCTGAGAACCAAAATTCATTTACAGAATTCAATGACCTTCAACTCATATCTTACACGTTAAAAACACCAAGTAAATTAACCGCCAGTGCTGCATTTATTTTTGGTAAAAATGGTTTATTGAGTTTTGATTATATCAATAAAAATTATCAAAATATAAAATTATCTAACGGTGTTTTCACAAATGAGAACCAATTCTTTAAAAACGATCTAAAAAACACGCACAACTATAATATTGGTACAGAATGGCGTTTTGAAAGACTTAGTATTAGAGGAGGTTATAATTTTGAACAAACGCCAAATACTAGTAATACATTAAGTAATAATAGCGTTGTTAATTTTAGCGATATAGAAGGTTACTCTTTTGGTGGAGGATATAATTTCGGAAACTTTAAATTAGATTTTGCCTACAGTAATAATAACAGAACCTCTTCTTATAACTTCTATAATGGTTTTAATGTAGCACCTGCTAGTTTATCTTTAGACAATCGGGTTTTCACAACAACTCTTACACTTAGTTTATAAACAAAACAATATTATTCAGAGACCTTGAAATTTCAATAATTCAAGGTCTTTTTTATTGAATTTCAGTTTTTTGACGTAATTTTGCATCTTATATTTAAGATTATGCAAGAGACTAAAATCACCATTCAGGAAACTACCAATGATAGTATATTAAAATTTAATAGTAACAAGATTTTAATTAACGGAGGCAGTTATGAATTTTCTAATATTGACGAAGCTAAAAACTCACCTTTAGCACAAGAATTATTTTATTTACCTTTTGTAAAAAAGATATTTATTACCGCCAATTTCATTGCGATTCAACGTTTTGACATTCTTCAATGGATTGATGTGCAAGAAGAAGTTAAAGAGCAAATTGAAGCATATATCGCTGATGGAAACATTGTTGTTAACGAACAAAAATCATCTAGCAAAAAAGAAGCAATTGAAGTATATGCGGAAGCAACTCCAAACCCTTCTGTTATGAAGTTTGGAACAAACAAAGCTTTAACACAAACTGATGTTGAATATAAAAACATTGATGAAGCAAGTCAATCTTCTCCTTTAGCGCAAGCAATTTTCACATTTCCTTTTGTAAAAGAAGTATTTATTTCTGATAATTATGTTTCTGTTACAAAATATGATATGGTTGAATGGAAAGAAGTTTTTACAGAAGTAAGAAATTTTATTCGTGAATATTTGGTGGATGGAAAAACAATTATCAAAGAAATTCCAGTTCAAAAAGAAGCTACAAAAACGGAGGCTACAACTCTTGTTGTTGCTTTAGAAGGAATTTCTGCACAGATTTCAGATATTTTAGACGAATATATAAAACCAGCTGTTGCTAGTGACGGAGGAAATATTGCGTTCAGATCTTATGACGAAGAAAATAAAATTGTTCGTGTTGTATTACAAGGAGCTTGTAGTGGATGCCCATCATCTACCGCGACTTTAAAGAACGGAATTGAAACATTATTGAAAGATATGTTACCAAATCAAATTAACGAAGTTGTAGCAATTAACGGATAAAAAATGTCAGCAGAAAAAATAAATCCATATAAAGATTCTGACCTTGGAAAGAAAGAACAGGTTACACAAATGTTTGACAATATTTCTGAAAACTACGATAGCTTAAATAGAGTTATCTCTTTAGGAATTGATGTAAAATGGCGTAAAAAGGTAGTTGAAATTGTTGGTAAAAACAATCCGAAGCAAATTTTAGACATTGCTACTGGCACAGGTGATTTAGCATTAATGATGGCTGCTTTAAATCCTGATAGAATTGTTGGTTTAGATATTTCTGCAGGTATGTTAGAAGTAGGTAAACAAAAAATTGCCAAAGCAAAATTATCAGACAAAATAGAAATGATTGTTGGTGATTCTGAAGAAATGCCTTTCGATGACAACACTTTTGATGCTATTACAGTTTCTTTTGGGGTTAGAAATTTCGCACATCTAGACAAAGGAATTCAAGAAATTGCAAGAGTTTTAAAACCAACAGGAGTTTTAGTTATTTTAGAGACCTCGAATCCAACTAAATTCCCTTTTAAACAAGGTTATAAATTATATACAAATCTATTTTTACCAATTGTTGGAAAACTTTTTTCTAAAGACAAAGTTGCCTATTCATATTTATCAGAATCTGCAAACTCTTTTCCTTTTGGAAAAGCTTTCAACAATATTTTACAAAAAAATGGGTTTATACATACAAATGACAACCCTGTAACTTTTGGAGTTGCGACAATTTATACGGCAAGCAAATAAAAATGAATATAAAAGTGCTACTTATTGGTTTTTTCCTGATGATTTCTGCTGTGATTTTTTCACAAACAGAACGTGTAGAAAACTTACCAACATTTGATAAAAGAAAAATACATTATGGTTTTTACTTAGGTTTAAATCAAAATGATTTTAAATTAAATTTAAAAAACAGCAACTTTCCTAACGCAGATATTACGGTGGAGCCAACTGCTGGTTTTAATGTAGGTTTAATTGCTGATTTTCGTTTACATAAAAATTTAAGCTTACGTTTAGAACCTGGTTTAGTTAGTAATTCTAAGAATATTTACTTTAACCACATTGACACAAAACAAGATAGCGTTAGAGAAATTGGATCAACTTACCTACATGTTCCAGTACTTTTTAAGTTTAGCACTGATAGATATAAAAACATACGTCCTTATTTATTAGGAGGAGTTTCATACAACTATAACTTTTCTAGTAATGAAGCAAATCAAGATGATAATTCTTCAGGGCAATTTAGAATGACAACTCACAATTTCATGTACGAAGTTGGTATGGGTGTTGACATATATTTATATTTTTTTAAATTCTCACCTTCTATTCGTGGAATTTTCGCCTTCAATAATGAGATAAAATACGATAACGATGTTAACAGTCAGTGGACTGCTCCTGTAAATTTTATGGGAACTAGAGGAATATTTCTGAATTTTGCTTTTGAGTAAAAATTAGTAGTAAAGTTTAAAATAGACGCAAAGTAGCAAAGATTCAAAGTAAAACTACTGAACTAAAATCCATCAACAAAAAACTAACAACCTCTTTTAAACTCACTCAATAAAATAGCAGTAGCTGTAGCAACATTTAAACTTTCGGTTTCCTGTGTTTCTCCAAACCTTGGGATAGAAACTTTATTTTTTATCAAAGATTTTATTCCATCAGAAACACCATTTGCTTCATTCCCCATTATTAAAACAGCCTCTTTGGGCAAAGTAGATTTATAAACATTTTCACCATCCATATCCGCGATAAAAGTAGGTAATTTAGTTTCTGATACATATTCTGTTAGATTCAAATATTTAATAGAAATTCGTGTTAAAGACCCCATACTAGCTTGCACAACTTTTTGATTGTAACAATCTACAGTATCTTTAGAGCAAATTAATTGAGAAACCCCAAACCAATCACACAAACGTATAATTGTACCTAAATTCCCAGGATCATTAACTCCATCTAAAGCAATAGTAATTCCGTTTTTCTGAAGAGCTTCTTCTTCAGGAATCTTAAATACCCCTAAAACTTTATTAGGCGTTTTTAAATTACTAACTTTCTGTAAATCCTTTTCTGAAATTCTTACAACTTTATCCAAAGAAAGGTCAGACTCAAAACCATCAACAGCAAATAAAGTTTCAATTTTAAAAGAAGAATTAAGTAATTCTTTCACAACCTTTACTCCTTCAGCAATAAATAATAGATGCTTTTGTCTATACTTTTTTTGAGATAAACTTGTTATAATTTTAAGTTGATTTTTTGAGATGCTCATTAATTGAATGTAAATAAAAATAAACCGTTGAAAAATACTATTTTTGATTTTCTTTGCAGTGCTAAAATAATGAAAAAAACTTCTTTTTATTTTTTATTGAGTATCTTTTTGGTTTCATGTAATTCTACAAAACATGTTGCTGAGGATGAACACATGCTTAAACAAAACTATTTTTTTATTGATAGTGTACAAACAAATGCTTCTGAACTGCAAAAATACGTTTTACAAAAACCAAATCCACGTTTTTTAGGTTTACCTTTAGGTCTATACTTTCATAATATTGGAAATCACGACAAACCCAAAACCCCTTCTGAATGGGGAAAGAAGAACCCACGTTCATACAATATTGTAAAGACCATTTTTTCAGAGAAGCAAAGTATTGCTTATGCTACTTCTTTTATCAACTTAAATAAATCATTTTTAAAATATAAAGGACCAGAAATAATCAACAATCTTAAAATAAAAAGAACAGCAGATAATTTATGGGCTTATTACAAAACACAAGGTTATTTTAAATCCGAAGTAACCTCTTCAATAAATAGAGGTACTCTAAATAAAAAAGGTACAGTAACATATCATATTTTAAAAGGTAAACCAACAGTTTTAGACTCTGTAAACATAAAAATAACATCACCAATCTTAGATTCTATTTATAATGTATCTGCACTAGAAACATTGTTAAAAACAGGAAATCAGTATAAAGATCAAACGTTTAGAAATGAAGCTGATAATGTTGTAAAACTTTATAGAAATAATGGAATTTATCACTTTACAGAATCAGCTTTAAGCTTCTACGTAGATTCCACAAGGACAGATTATAAAACCAATGTCGATTTTTTAATTTCTTCTGATAGATTAATTGAACAAAACGGACAATACATAGAAAAGCCATTTAAAGTTCATACAGTAAAAGAAATAAATGTTATTACAGATTATTCTTTCGCAAAAAAAGATAGCCCAATAAAAGACTCAATTTCATATAGAGGGATTAATTTTCTAGCTCATAATAAGATAAAATACAATCCTAAATATTTATCAGAATCAATTTTTTTAAAACCAGGAGGTATTTACAAGGATACATTAAGAAATTTAACCAGAACACATTTAAAATCTTTAAAGAATTTTAAATCGACCAATATTAAGTTTACCCCCATTTCCGGTACAGATGATGAACTAAGGATGGATATCTTCTTAGCTCCTTTAGAAAAATACACATTAGGTTTTGAAACAGAATTAACACATTCTAATATCAGGAATATTGGTGCTTCAGCTAAATTTTCTATTATCAATAAAAATGCTTTTAAAGGTGCGGAACTATTAAAAGCATCCCTTTTAGGTTCTTGGTTTAATTCTAATAATGGCCCTGGATTGGAAGTTGGTGGAGATATTTCTTTAGAAATCCCTAGATTCATTGCACCCTTTGGATTAAGTAAGTTTGTCCCTAAAGAAATGTCGCCAAGAACATTATTTTCTGTTGGTTCAAGTTTTCAAAAAAACATTGGTTTAGACAGACAAACTTTGACCTTTTTAGCGGATTACAAATGGCAATTCAATTCAAAAAAAACAGTACAATTAGAGATATTAAACACACAATATGTAAAAAATCTAAATGTTGACAGCTTTTTTACGATATATAGTTCTGAATTTGATAACTTAAATTCAGTTGCAAAAGTATATTATAATGACACTAACAAAATTTTAGAATTACCAAATGAAGCTATTTCATTTATGAATACAGTTGCAAATGACACTAATTTTCAATCATCAAATTCAGAAGGTTACAATACTGCTAGTAATATTTTAAATAGATATAATATTATTACATCTGATTTTTTAATACCAACAATCGCATATTCATTTACTTATAATAGTCAATCTGATTTTAAAGATAATAACTTTTCTTTCTTTAAAATTAGAATTGCCAATTCAGGAAATATTTTAGGTTTATTATCTAATAATACAAACGCAAATAACAAAAAAACCTTTTTAAAAATCCCTTTAGCACAATATTTCAAAACAGATATTGAGTACAAAAAGTTTTGGAATGTTGGCACAAATAATTCTGTAATTGGAATCAGAACCTTTCTCGGTGCAATTATTACATATGACAATTCTGATGTTCCTTTTACAAAAAGTTATTTTGCTGGAGGTTCTAATGATATTAGAGCTTGGCAAACCTATGAATTAGGTCCAGGAAGTAGAAATACAGGTTTAGAATATAACGTAGGAAGCTTAAAATTTTTAACAAGTACCGAATATAGATTTGATGTATTTAGTAAATTAAAAGGTGCTTTATTTGTGGATGCAGGAAACATTTGGGACATTTCTGGCGCTAGTTTTGTGGATGAAGAAGCAAAATTCAAAGATTTATCTTCATTAAAGAATATTGCCATCGGCTCTGGTTTTGGAGCAAGATTAGATTTCAACTTTTTAATATTACGATTAGATGTTGGTTTTAAAACTTATGAACCTTATTTAAATGATAACAAATGGTTTAAAAATTACAACTTTGCCAATGCAGCTTATCAAATAGGTATTAACTACCCTTTTTAACATAAAACGCACTAAAACTCTATAACGTTTTCGTTATTTTATTAGGAATCAAGATTCTTAAACTACTATTTTTTAGTACTTTTGACAAGTAAACATCAATAAAAAAAAACAACATGAGTCATAATATTAAACCTGGAGTAGCTACAGGCAAAGAAGTTCAAGAAATTTTTAATTTTGCAAAAGAAAAAGGATTTGCTATACCAGCAGTAAACGTAATTGGATCAGATACAATCAATGCTGTTTTAGAAACTGCAAGAGATTTAAACGCTCCAGTAATCATTCAATTTTCAAATGGTGGTGCACAATTTAATGCAGGTAAAGGATTATCTAACGAAGGTGAAAAAGCAGCTATCGCAGGTGCAGTTGCTGGTGCAAAACACATTCATGAATTAGCAGTTGCTTATGGAGTTCCTGTTATTTTACATACTGACCATGCAGCAAAAAAATTATTACCTTGGATTGATGGTTTATTAGATGCATCAGAAAAGCATTTTGCAGAAACTGGTAAATCTCTATATAGTTCTCATATGATAGATTTATCTGAAGAGCCATTAGAAGAAAACATCGAAATTTGTAAAACATATTTAGCTCGTATGAGTAAAATGGGTATGACTTTAGAAATTGAATTAGGTATTACAGGTGGTGAAGAAGACGGTGTAGACAACTCTGATGTAGATGATTCTAAATTATACACACAACCAGAAGAAGTTGCTTATTCTTATGAAGAGTTATTAAAAGTTTCTCCTCAGTTTACAATTGCTGCAGCTTTTGGTAATGTTCATGGTGTTTATAAACCAGGAAACGTAAAATTAACTCCAAAAATCTTAAAGAATTCTCAAGAATTTGTTACAAAAAAATATGGTGTTGAAGAAAACCATATTGATTTTGTATTTCACGGAGGTTCTGGTTCTACTATAGAAGAAATTAGAGAAGCAATTGGTTATGGTGTTGTAAAAATGAATATTGATACAGATTTACAATTTGCTTTTACAGAAGGAATTAGAGATTATATGCAAGGTAAAGCAGCTTATTTAGCTACTCAAATTGGTAATCCTGATGGAGCAGACCAACCTAACAAAAAACATTACGATCCAAGAAAATGGTTACGTGAAGGTGAATTAACTTTTAAAACTCGTTTAAAACAAGCTTTTGAAGACTTAAATAATGTAAATACATTATAATTAATTATCACAATTTTTATAAAAGCATTTTGAAATATTTCAAGATGCTTTTTTTATGCTCAAAAAAGAAGATAAAAAAAGAATCGTTTAAAGAAAATTTTTAGTTCATAAAAAACTTTTACATTTGTAAACTAGATTTATTTATTATTTACGATCTATAAACAAACTTAAACTATAAAATAAACTAACTATGACTGCTTGGTTTAAACGCAAAGACAAAGGAATTCAAACTCCTACAGAGCACAAAAAAGACACTCCAAAGGGTCTTTGGTACAAAACTCCTAGTGGGAAAATTATTGATACCGAAGAGTTAAAGAAGAACTTATATGTAAGCCCAGAAGATGGCTATCATGTAAGAATTGGAAGTAAAGAATATTTTGAGTTATTTTTTGACAACAACAAGTTTGAAGAATTAAATGAGAAGTTAACATCTAAAGATCCTTTAAAGTTCGAAGACACAAAGAAGTATCCAGAGAGATTAAAAGCTGCACAAGAAAAAACAGAACTAAATGATGCTGTAAGAACTGCTGTAGGTAAATCATTAGGTAAAGACCTAGTTATTGCTGCAATGGACTTTGCTTTTATTGGTGGATCTATGGGTTCTGTTGTTGGTGAAAAAATTGCAAGAGCAATTAATTATTCAATAGAACATAAGATTCCGTTTTTAATGGTTTCAAAATCTGGTGGAGCTCGTATGCAAGAAGCTTCATTATCATTAATGCAATTAGTAAAAACTTCTGCGAAATTAGCACAATTAGCAGAAGTTAAAATTCCATATATTTCTTTATGTACAGATCCTACAACAGGAGGTACTACTGCGTCTTATGCAATGTTAGGTGATATTAATATTGCAGAACCAAATGCATTAATTGCCTTTGCAGGACCAAGAGTTGTAAAAGATACAACAGGTAAAGATTTACCAGAAGGATTTCAAAAATCTGAATTTGTTTTAGAGCATGGTTTTTTAGATGCTATTTATGAGCGAAAAAACTTAAAAAAACAAATTAATTTATATATTGATTTAATTCAAAACTTACCAATTAGAGCCTAACAAAAAAGCGTTCTCTCTAAGGTTTTTAATTAAAAAAATAATTATATATTTGCAGCTTCAATGAAAACATCATTGATATACATAAAAATCATTTAAATAATATTGGAATGTATTTAACTAAAGAAGTAAAAGAAAGCATTTTCGAAAAACACGGTAAAGGAAAAAACGATACTGGTTCTTCAGAAGGTCAAATTGCGTTATTTACGCACAGAATTAACCATTTAACTGGTCACTTAAAAAACAATCGTAAAGATTTTAATACTGAGCGTTCATTAGTAATGATGGTAGGTAAGCGTAGAAGCTTACTAGATTATTTAAAGAAAACCGAAATCAATAGATATCGTGCAATCATTAAAGAATTAGGAATTAGAAAATAATTCTTACAAAAAGAGGCTCTATAAACGTGCCTCTTTTTTATTACATTAAATTTAAAGACTGATTTTAACAGCATCAGCACAATATAAAAAATCAAGAATCTTAACAAAATTCTTGTATTTCCATTGCAACAACAGACGACAACACAACAACAACAAACAAATTAAAAATTATAATTCAATTTTATGATTCCAAAAGTATTTAACGAGGTAATAGACCTTGGAGATGGAAGAACCATCTCATTAGAAACCGGTAAATTAGCAAAACAAGCTCACGGTTCAGTTGTTGTTCAAATGGGAAAAGCAATGTTATTATGTACTGTAGTATCTAGCTACAAAGCAGGAACAGTAGATTTTTTACCATTAACAGTAGATTATAGAGAAAAATTTGCTGCTGCAGGTCGTTACCCTGGAGGTTTCTTTAAAAGAGAAGCAAGACCAAGTGATGGAGAAGTATTAACAATGCGTCTTGTAGACCGTG
>JQIA01001325.1_pt1 | contig 13306 bp, 13 predicted proteins | sample 811431 | NCBI WGS metagenome assembly JQIA01 (sample SAMN02998118, study PRJNA258478) | marine sediment metagenome | biome: marine; feature: seafloor; material: sediment; isolation source: oil-polluted sediment collected from 3 locations (0.5 km, 0.7 km and 0.9 km)... | place: USA: Gulf of Mexico ... | reverse complement strand
GCTGTCGCCCGAGCCATAAAGACCGGGCAAAGCATTGGGGACCGGTATAATTTGATGCTGGAAGAGGTTCGCGCCGATATGGTGCGGTGCAATTATGCGGCTTATAAATTCTTTTATCCGCAGATAAAAACGCGCGGGTTTCCGACGTTGTCATCCTCTGTGTCAAAAGTGATTTTTACGCGGGGATTTGCGGCGGGAAAGACCTTGGATGAAATTATAAACGGGTTTTATAAAATGCCGTTTCAAAAACCTGCTTACCCTGTTTCACTGCAAAAATTCAGAAACGCATCAAACTTAATGCCATGGTCAAAGTGAAGTTCAAGCCTTATCAATATTCAGTTACCGGCATGTACTTTCAAATATGATTGTGGTTGAATTCGGTAAATTAAATTCAGAAAGTAAGGGTGTATACCCATGTCAAATATGATCGAACGGCGTAAATTTTTAACCTTTGGGACTGTCTTTTTCGGCCTTGGGTTGAAGGCACAAGCAAGCTTGGCCGGTATTGGTGGTGAAGGCGAACGAGGCAGCCTTGAACACGCAAAGCGGCTTGAAAGAGTGACGTATTCTCAGGCTGATTTTATGGAGTTAAATCGACATGAGCTTACGTATCTTAATAATTACGCGATTAACGGATTCTATGAAACGATGGCGTCAAATATGGTCAAAATGACCCTTAATGACCGCCAATCTACGCACCAGTTGATGCGTGATATGGCAGGGCTTGAAACGGATGACGCCCGAAAAACGCGTTTACAGGCAGAATTACTCCATGCTGAAAAGCGACAAGCGGCTTTAAGTAAACACACTACATCAAAGGAAAAGCGCCAATTTCGCCATGCCAAAGGTTACCAGCGCGGCGTTAAGCAGTGGTTAAAAAACCCGCGAGAAGGAACGTTTTTTGTAAGCTGTTTGTTTACAATTGGGTATAAATCCTGGGGATGTAATTCTTAAAAACCAGAGTAGTTTTCTTCAACCTGAAAGTGTCACGGCTCTTGCCGCGTTCAAAGCTTTACCCTAAGCCCGTGTTATGGTCCAAACTATGACATATCGCGCACATGCAAAAGCAGTGCTTATTTTGGGATTGCCGTTGATTGGCAGCAATGTTGCCCAAATGGCCATTCACATGACTGATACGATGATGATGGGATGGTATGGGGTGCCTGAATTAGCAGCGGTTGTGCTGGCCAGTTCGTTATTTTTCCTGCTGTTTATTGTGGGTGCAGGTTTTGCGTTTGCCGTGATGCCGCTAGTGGCAAGTGCGGTTGCGGTCGATGATGATATGCAAGTGCGTCGGATCACCCGTATGGGGTTTTGGGCATCATCACTTTATGTGGTTTTAGTTCTACCAGTTATGTGGTGGTCAAAGGCCGTGTTTCTGGCTTTAGGACAGGATCTTGCGGTGGCGGAGCTTGCCCAAGATTACCTGCGCATCACGGGCTTTGGTTTATTTCCCAGCCTGTTTGTCATGGTGATTAAAAGTTACCTTTCAGCATTAGAGCGCACGCAGATTGTTCTATGGGTGACAATCGCAGGCGCATTATTAAACGGTCTTTTGAATTATGCGTTGATCTTTGGCCATTGGGGGGCGCCTGAATTGGGGATACGCGGGGCCGCGATTGCTTCTGTGATGATGCCAGTCGCAAGCATTCCGCTGTTGATCGCCTATATTAACCGCAACATGCCGCAACATGCTTTATTTCAACGAATGTGGCGATTTGACCGGCCAGCTTTCGGCCAGTTGTTTCATCTTGGCTGGCCCATCGGGTTAACCAATATGGCAGAAACGGCTCTCTTTAATGCCACTGCGATTATGATGGGTTGGGTCGGCACGCTGGAACTTGCCGCCCACGGTATTGCGCTGCAATGGACCGCCGTAGCATTTATGGTGCATGTGGGGCTGGGCAATGCGGCAACTGTGCGTGCTGGCCGTGCGATGGGGCGTGCCGATGCGGCAGGGTTGCGTCGTGGCGCGGTTGTAACACTTGTGATGGCTTTGGTAATTTCCAGCCTGACAGTGTTTTTATTTCTGGGTGTGCCTGAACCGATGATCGGGATCTTTTTAGACAGCGCGGAACCTGCGCGTGACCAGATTATGTCTATTGGTGTCAGCTTATTGATAATGGCGGCCCTTTTCCATGTGGCTGACAGTGCGCAAGTTATCGCGCTGGGTTTGTTGCGTGGTGTGCAAGATGCGCGTGTCCCGTTGATGTTGGCTGTGGTCAGTTACTGGCTTGTCGGAATTCCCGCAGGATATCTGCTTGGGTTTAACTGGGGCTACGGTGCAATTGGTATCTGGAGCGGCTTGGTCTGTGGATTAACACTTTCATCAATACTGTTGAATTATCGTTTCTGGACAAGGAATTGGATTAAATAATGACAATTTACGTAGTTAACGGCTCATGCCGAAAGTGAAGTTGGTAATGTGGTTGTGGGCGGTGTTGCACCCCCACCAGCTGACACGCTTTGGCAACAAATGGAATGGCTGCACAAGGATCAACACTTACGTAATCTATTGCTGAATGAACCCCGTGGTGGGGTGTCTAATCATTTCAACTTGCTGGTACCTGCCAAAGATCCGCGTGCCGCATTCGGGTTTTTAACCATGGAGTCGGAACATACCCCGCTGATGTCGGGTTCAAACTCTATGTGCGTAGCGACAGTTTTGTTAGATACTGGCCGTGTGCTGATGACCGAACCCCTGACTGAATTCTATCTAGAGGCTGCGGCAGGCCTTGTGCATGTGCAGGTGACTTGTAAAGACGGCAAAGCCACATCTGTGCGGATCACTAATGTGGCATCATTTGTGTCACGGCTTGACGCCCCCTTAGAGGTCGCAGGACTGGGCGCGTTTGCTGTTGATATTGCTTTTGGCGGCGATAGTTTTGTGATTGTACCGGCACGTGATCTGGGCTTTGAAATCGTACCTGATGAAGCACGAGAGTTAACCGAAGTCGGCGCGCGGGTTACAAAGGCGGCAAATGAAAGATTGGAGTTTAACCACTCTGTGAACGATTGGTCTATTGTGTTTTTTTGTGAGTTCACTTTACCTGTTGCACATAAAGATGGGGTTTTGATAGGCAAAAGTACGGTTGTGATTGATCCTGGGGAATTGGATCGTTCGCCTTGCGGTACAGAGTGTTCTGCACGCATGGCAACACTTGTCGCGCGTGATCAACTGGCTGCCGGGGATACATATATAGATAGGCCACCTCATCATTAACTCCACATTTAACTGCCGGGTGGAAAAAACCGTTGATCTAAACGGTAGGCCTGCGATTATTCCCAGCCTAGAAGGGCGGGCGTGGATATGCGGGAAGTCAGAAATTCTTTGTGATAGCAACGACCCTTGGCCTGAAGGTTATCGTTTATCTGATACATGGCCTGTAATGCCATAGGTTGTATCCTACCATTGGCCCGGGATTATAATGATGGGTAAATCAACCTAATCCACTTGTCAGAACTAAACAGGCCTTGCCCCCATTTGGCGTCATATTTAGCCATCGGTTTCAAAGCGATGACCTCATCCACGGCGATGCCTGATCCTTTCATATTGCGCATGCTTGTATGCGCAAAGTTCAACATGTCTTTGTATGCAATCAGATCTGCGCGATTGGCCAAAGGCCCGTGACCGGGGATGATTTTTGTATTGGCATCAGTGCTTGTAATCAACTTTTCTACTGCTGTAATCACGCCCATCAGACTACCACCATTGTCGGTGTCAATGAACGGGTAAAGCCCGTTGAAAAAGATGTCACCGGTATGCACCACATTTGCGTTTTCAAAAAATGTGGCACTGTCGCCATCGGTGTGGGCATGGGCGAAATGTTGATTGCGAACGGTCTCACCGTTGATATGTAGATGCAAGGTTTCAGAAAATGTGATGATAGGCAGAGCTATGGCAGAGGCCGGTGGGTTAGTCACGTTGAAAGCATGGATTGTCGTTTCTGTGTTCAGCCGTTTGCGGGTATTATCATGACTGATAATGGTGGTGCTTGTATTGCCGATGGCCGCATTCCCGCCAGTGTGATCCCGGTGGTAATGGGTGTTCAACAAAAAACGCGGGCTTTTACCACCCAGATTTTCGATGGTTTCCATCAAGGATTTGGCCACGGGAGCCATTTGATCATCAATCAAAAAAGTACCGTCTGGGCCAACCATCAAGCCGATATTACCACCTGCGCTGCTTTCTAACATGTAAAGGTTATCAGTTAAGGGGGTTATTGTGAATTTGCTTTCCTGTGCGACAGAAACCGCAGGTAAAGTGATGAGCAGGGCAAGGGCTGCGGCTTTGAACTTCATCTGAATATTCCTTTAATGAATGATTTACCAGTAAGGTAGAAGGCCAAAGGCATATGTAAAGCGTATACCTGTGTGAATACTGAAAAAGTGATTATTCATGTGCAAAAGGATCGATGCCGTAAGTTACCTTGGCCAGATATAATCCGTGCGGCGGGCAAACTGGGCCGCATTCGGTGCGATTTGCAGCCTCGAGCGCGTGTTTGACATCAATAGGGTCCCATCGACCTGTACCAACGCGTTCCAAAGTACCAACAAAGCTGCGAACTTGATTGTGCAAAAAACTGCGGGCGCGGATGGTGAAGCAATATTCTATACCGCCTTTGACGCGGTACTCTTGAATATCCAGAACATCCAGTGTTTTAACGGGTGACACAGCTTGACACACAGTGGAACGAAACGTGGTGAAATCATGTTTCCCGATCAAGTGATTGGCGGCTTCTTGCATTGCAGGCACGTTTAGCGGATGGTTAACCTGCCAGACAAGTCCTGCTTCAAGGGTCGCGGGTGCGCGGCGTGACAACAAGCGAAAAGTGTAAGTCCGTTCAATGGCGTCAAACCGGGCATGAAAATCATCATGCACTTTGGTGACTTGTAAAATCGCAATGGGTTGGGGTTTTAAATGGTAGTTCAAAGCTTCAGACAACCGAAACTCTTGCCAATCCGCTACCAGATCAACATGGGCGACTTGGGCATAAGCATGAACACCCGCATCCGTGCGGCCAGCCCCTTGAATGCCTGTGCAATCCGGTTCAAGTTTTTGTATAGCTTCTTCAATGGCTTGCTGGACAGAAGGCACATCCCGCTGTTTTTGCCAACCTGCAAAGGGTTTGCCGTGGTATTCTATTTTTAACGCATATCTGGGCATAGGGCAGCGTTACCTTGTGTTAAGGTTTTTGCCAAGGCCCTTAAAGCAGGTTGGGCGGCTGGTCAGGGTCAGCGTTGCGATAGGTCAACCCCATTTGCAATCCACGCCCGATGCGCCGAGCAAATGCATTAAAGCTGTTTGCTTGGGCATCAGTTAACGTATCGCGCAAGCAAGTCTCAAACAAATCTAACCAGACCGGGAAATGATCCGCATGCACATGGGGTGTCGACATATGCACTGCCATCGGATTGCCTGAATAGCTGCGCTCATGCAAAATTGCATTGGCCCAGAAATTTGCAATTTTTGCTTCATGAGGCTTCCACGCATCTGCTGTGCTTGGGATGCTTTGGGCAAATACCGGGCCCAGAGTTGGATCACTGCGGATGCGTTTGTAAAATGCGCTAACGACCCGTTCAATATCATTGCGGGTGACGTCAATGCGGGGGGGAAGTGCGTTAGACAAAAGCAAGCACTACGATCAAGCCAAGAGGTAGCCATATCATAAAATTGAAGAATGACCGCATCAGGCCCATGTCAGATAGCGGGTCCACACCGAAGCGCTTACACAAGAAAGTACCTGGCCATAAAATAACGTCTGCAATTTTAATAAGCATTGAGGTTTCCTTAATTCAGTATTCATTTTACCGAATATATAGGGTTTTAATTACGTATTGTAAATGCTAATTAAAATCATGCAATTAAGTAAGTTCACAGATTATGGATTGCGGGTGTTGATGCAATTGATGGTATCAGCCCCTGAGCGTGTCTCAGTTTACGCTATTTCAAAATCTTATGGTATATCAGAACATCATGTGGCTAAAGTCGCCTCACATTTGGTGCGTGCGGGCTTTATCCTGTCAGGGCGGGGGCGTAAGGGCGGGCTAACATTAGCAAAAGACCCGACCGAGATTTCAATTGGCGATGTGGTGCGGTCATTATCGGGTGATGTGCCTGTTGTGGAGTGCTTTAAAGAAGGCAGTTGCGAATGCCGTGCTTTGGCACAATGCGGTTTACGCAAACCCCTTCATGAAGCGCAACAGGCGTTCTATGCCGTTTTGGATAAGTATACGCTAAATGATATTGTTACGCGGCGCGATCTGATGAAACATTTACTGGATTTTGCTTAATCCAATCCGTAATACGGCGATACCAACGTACCTTTGACCAAACTGGTTAATATACCAGATACCGGCCATATTGTACTGGTGGGCGCCAATAGCATGTCACGGATAAGCGGTAAAACCCGGCTGTCTGATTGATACATAGGGGTAAACGCCCAGCTCATCGCTTGATAAAGAGCTACATGGGCTCTACGGGCTTTACGGTACCCAGGTAGGGCCTGATTAAGCGGGTATTGTTGCAAACATTTGGCCAGAGTGTAAGCATCCAATAAAGCCATGTTGGCACCTTGACCCAGTTGTGGACTGGCTCTATGGGCGGCGTCGCCTATGTGAACCAAACCTTCCGAATAAGGCTTGCCTAGGGTGCCGTGAGTGTAGTTGGCCATAGTCATTTCATCATGGGTTTTGATCTGATCAATAAAGGGGGCAAGGGCGGGCCACAGTTTTTGGGCCTGTAGTTTCCAGTGATCAAGGGCAGTGTCGCGCCATATTTGGTACTGGTCTTGCGGGAGTGACCAGAATAAAGTGGCTTTTGGTTTGGTGTTCCCTGGCAAACTGCCGATGGGAAGTATCCCGATCATGTTACTTGCGCGCCGATAACGTTGTTCCAGTTGATCATAACGCAATTTGGATGCATCAGGCCAGTCGACGGTTCCCCAAATGGCACCGTACCGTAGGGTTTTTGATTTCAACGGGCTGAGAGGTGAGTTTGCACCAGATGCATCTATGATCAGATCATATGGGTCAGATTTCTCACCGCTAGAAAAGGTGATCCTTCGTTTGTCGCCGACTAGAATGCTGCCTGAAATTTTATGTGCATTGGTGATTTGAACACCTTTGATCATACATGTTTTGAAAAGCGCATCGAATAGACTGGCGCGGTGGATGCCTAAGCCAAAATTAGGACCGTTCACAGGGCCATACGTAACATCCAAAATCTTACGTTTTGAAATTGCTTCATATCCCAACATCCGATACCCTTTGGCGCCTTTTTCAAGGGCCTTTTCTGCAGCGCCCAGTTTTTCTAAAATTCGCAATCCTACGGGTTGGATGACGAGGCCTGAACCAACAGGGGCGGGTGTGCTAAATTGGTCGTATAGGGTGATCTTGTGCTTGGAACCCATTAAAAAGCCAGCCACAGCCAAGCCGCTGATACCGCATCCAACGATTGCTATTTTCATTTCAAGGCCTGTATAAAATTTTGCACAATATAGCGTGACTTTCTTTTGGGGGCACTGGAAAACTACTAAACTAGTTTAGTAGTTTAATTAATGGTATTTCAGGCTGCACATACTTGGGCTGGACGTGAAGCCAACCCTGACCTATAAGGCCCACATGGCGTGTATATTGAACATTATTATACGAATTACTGGCCCGGCACTTTAAGCGTTAAGTGACCGGGGAAAAGCGTCTGGAACAACCACGCTGACCAAGAATGCCAACCGAAATTCATGATACTGGAATAGACACATGTGCGCTGACACGCCTGAATATAAAGATACTTTGAACCTGCCGAAAACTGATTTTCCGATGCGTGCAGGCCTGCCTAAACGTGAGCCTGAATGGTTGAAGCGTTGGGCTGATATCGGCATTTATGATCGCTTACGTGAAAAACAGGGGCGTGAAAGCTTTGTTTTACATGATGGCCCTCCTTACGCTAACGGGCACTTGCACATTGGTCATGCGCTGAATAAGATCTTGAAAGACATGGTCGTGCGCTCGCAACAAATGATGGGTAAAGACAGCCGCTATGTACCTGGTTGGGATTGCCACGGCTTGCCGATTGAGTGGAAGATCGAAGAGCAATATCGTAATAAGGGCAAGAACAAAGATGACGTGCCTGTCGTTGAACTGCGTCAGGAATGCCGTAAATTTGCCGAAGGCTGGATCGACGTCCAGCGCGATGAGTTCAAACGATTGGGCATCACTGGTAATTGGGCAGATCCGTACCTGACGATGAATTATCACGCAGAAGCTGTGATTGCGGATGAGTTTATGAAGTTTGTGATGAACGGCGCGCTATATCAAGGCTCAAAACCTGTGATGTGGTCTCCGGTTGAAAAGACTGCTCTGGCTGAGGCCGAGATTGAATACCACGATCATAAATCACACACCATCTGGGTGCCGTTTCAAGTGGAAAGCGTTGCCGCTGATGCTGATCGTGCCAAGCAATTGCAACAGGCCCGTGTTGTGATTTGGACAACCACGCCTTGGACGATCCCGCAAAATAAAGCCATCTGTTATAATCCGACATTGGAATATGCGCTGTACGAAGTAACCGAAGCGCATGACGGCAATTGGGCCAAGCAGGGCGACCTCTATATCATGGAGCACAAACTGGCATTGGCCGCGTTTACTGCTGCCAATGTAGCAGAAGATGGGTTTAAATATCTGGGCGATGTGACTAATGATGAGCTGGCCAATATGGTTTGCTCTCACCCATTCAAAGGTATTGCTGACGCAGGTGGGTACTGGGATTACGAAATCCCGATGCTGGATGGCGATCACGTGACAAATGAAGCAGGGACCGGCTTTGTCCATACGGCTCCTTCTCACGGTGCCGACGATTATGAAGTCTTTATGAAGCGCAATTGGCTGGATCGTTTGACCCACCACGTGGGCGAAGAAAGTGAATTCCTGCCGCATGTGCCTTTGTTTGCCGGTTTGCAGGTGTTTAATCGCAAAGGCAAAGAAGGCAACGCGAATACCGCGATTATCGCCAAGTTGGTAGAAACCGGCAGCATCATTGCGCGTGGCCATGTGAAACACAGCTACCCGCATTCATGGCGGTCAAAAGCACCGGTGATATTCCGCAATACCCCGCAATGGTTCGTCGCGATTGACCGCGAATTGAATGACGGTATGGATGCACACGGAAAAACCATCCGCGCCCGTGCCTTGACCTCTATCGATAAGCTGGTCAAATGGACGCCACAAACCGGGCGTAACCGTCTGTACTCAATGATTGAGGCAAGGCCTGATTGGGTGATGTCGCGGCAACGGGCATGGGGTGTTCCTTTGACCTGTTTCGTGAAGAAAGATGCATTACCAACCGATGATGACTTCATTTTGCGCGATGATGCGGTGAACGCACGTATTGTGGCAGCCTTTGAAGCCGAAAGTGCCGATTGTTGGTTTGAAGACGGCGCCAAGGAACGCTTTTTGGGCACTGATTACAAAGCTGAAGATTGGGTGCAGGTAATGGATGTGCTTGACGTTTGGTTTGACAGTGGTTCGACCCACGCATTTGTTTTGCGCGACCGCGCGGACGGGCCTGAAGACGGCATCGCTGACCTTTACCTAGAAGGCACTGATCAACACCGCGGTTGGTTCCATTCATCCATGTTGCAATCTTGTGGCACGAATGGGCGCGCACCTTACAAAGGTGTTTTAACGCACGGTTTTACGTTGGATGCCAAAGGCATGAAAATGTCAAAATCCGTTGGCAATACCATTGCACCTGAAACGGTGATCAAACAATACGGGGCTGATATTTTGCGCCTTTGGGTGGCGCAAGCTGACTATACCTCAGATCTGCGTATCGGTGACGAAATCTTAAAAAATGTCGCGGACAGTTATCGCCGGTTGCGTAATACCATGCGGTTTTTGCTGGGCAACCTGAACGGTTTTAACGATGCTGAAAAAGTAGCACCGGCTGATATGCCGGAATTGGAACAATGGATGTTGCATCGTATGGCAGAGCTCGATGTTGCTGTGCGTGAAGGTTACACGGCTTATGATTTCCAAAATGTTTTCCAACAGCTGTTTCAATTTTGTACCATTGATCTGTCCAGTGTTTACTTCGATATCCGTAAAGATGTGCTTTATTGCGATGCCGATGACAGCTTGGCGCGACGTGCCGCACGCACAGTACTTGATATGTTGTTTGCGCGGCTAACCACATGGCTGGCTCCGATGCTGACATTCACTATGGAAGATGTCTGGCTGGAACGTAATACGGGCGATGAAACTTCAGTGCATCTAGAGGATTTCCCTGAAACGCCAAACAGTTGGCTGAACCCCGAACTTGCAGAAAAATGGGCGAAGATCCGTGATGTGCGCCGTGTGGTAACTGGTGCAATTGAAATCGAGCGGCGTGAGAAAAATATTGGTGCCTCTCTTGAAGCCGCTCCGGTGGTTTACGTGAAGGATGCGGGGCTACGCGATCTGCTGGCGTCAGTTGATTTCGCAGATGCCTGTATCACTTCTAGCATTCAGATCTCGGGCGATGTTGCGCCAAATGATGCTTTCGCACTTGAGGATGTCTCAGGTATTGCTGTTGTTTTTGCTAAAGCAACCGGGGAAAAATGTGCTCGTTGCTGGAAAATTCTACCCGATGTAGATAGTCATAAACATGCACAAACCTGTGGTCGTTGCTCAGGGGCACTAGGTTAAGGCTTGTAATTTTTCATAGGCCGCGTTTAAGCTGCGGCCTATGAATATTGCTTCTCTTCACAACACACTTGGCTGGTTCTCTTTAGTAGAAGAAGATGGCCAGATCACGCAACTTTTGTGGAAAGATCGCACTCAAGGATTTCGCAGTGATGTGCTTAAAGAGGGTTTGAACCAACTAGAAGCATATTTCGCTGGAAGATTGACCAATTTTGATTTGCCACTAGCCCCTAAAGGGACTGATTTCCAGCAACAGGTTTATCAGGTAATGCAAGATATTCCGTTCGGTGAAGTGCTGACCTATGGTCAGGTAGCTAAAAAGCTAGGGGTGCCGGCTCAACCCATAGGGCAGGCTTGCGGCAGTAACCCTATCCCTGTGATTATTCCTTGCCACCGGATTGTTGGCACAGGGAACTTAGGTGGATTTTCCGGTTTGGGCGGGGTTGAAATGAAAGTGCAACTATTGCGTCATGAAGGTGCAAACGCACAGTTAATCTGATGAATTTTGGGATTTTTCTGGCAGTATTGTTTGCAGCTTTTTTGCATGCGTCGTGGAATGCGATTGTTAAGTTTGGGGCGGATAAGTTGCAAGGCATGGTGCTATTATCTATCGCACATGCATTGATCGGGTTGATGATGGTTTTGGCCTTTCCATTACCAGACCGCGCGGCGCTTATATGGCTGGCGATTTCAGTTATCTTGCATTTGATTTACAAAACATTTTTGACGCTGGCTTATCAAAAGGGTGATTTAAGTCGGGTTTATCCGATTTCACGCGGCACCGCACCTGTGATAGTCTTGATCATCAGTCTGTTGTTCTTGAAGGATGAGTATAACACTTGGCAAATTATAGGCGTTGCTTTAGTTGGATTTGGAATTTTACTGATGGCGCGTGGCGTCTTTACTCATAATGAACAGCGGGATTTATTGCCATTTGCTTTGATTGCAGCGATGGGGACCGCCGGGTACACGCTTGCGGACGGGATCGGTGCGCGGGTTTCATTACAGCCCTCTGCATTTATCGGCTGGGTGTTTGTGTTGGATGCATCCTTATTTACGCTCTGGGCGCTTGTATCCAAGGGTACAAAGGTTCTCCCACGAGAACCTCGAGTATGGGCGTTAGGGCTGATTGCGGGGGGGGCTTCGGTTGCTGCATACTGGATTGCCGTTTGGGCAATGACTGTTGCTCCGATTGCCCTGATTGCAACTTTACGTGAAACCTCGGTGTTATTCGCAGTCCTGATCGGTATTTTGTTTCTTAAGGAACGTTATGACAAAGACAAGATGATCGCGGCACTTATCATCATAAGTGGTGTTGTTTTAATGCGGTTCTAAAGCATTTTAGCATTGATTACAGTTGGGATTCATCTTTTACTTCACTGCGGGCCATAATAAGGGTCATGTAAAGAAATTTCGGGGGATGTTGATTTATGAAAAAACTAATAATGAGCATGGTATTGGGCTGCGTCTTAACGGCGCCTGTCAAAGCCGCTCCGATAGAATTTCGTTACGGTCTGGATGTGTTTACACAATCGCAAGGCACATTAGATGCATTGCAATCTATCAGCGTTCTGCGTGAAATCAGCCCAGGCTTGCATTTTGGGCAAACCTTATATTCTGCTGCTGCAGGGGATGCAGGGGGCTTGTTTATTGGCGGTTTTGAACTGCTGAAACGTGTGTCTATCGGGCGGGGTACTGATCTGGAATTTGGGGCCTTTATCGGTGGGGGCGGTGGTGCTGCTCTGGTTGCCGGTGACGGCTTGATGACGCGCGGACATGTCACCGTTCGCAAGCATCTTTTTGGCAATGTAGCAGGTACATTGGGGTTTTCATATATTGATATCTCAGGTTCACCAGTTTCCACCCCTGCCATCAGTCTTGGGCTGACACGCGATACCGATTTTGCCTTTACATCAGGTCACGTGAAAAACGGCCCTTCATCGGGCCGCGTCATTTGGGCGATTAAACCTCTTGTTAAACAGTTTTACCCGCAAAATAACTTAAGGCGGGACGGGACGCCTTTAGGGACTATGACCTTACTGGGATTTGAAGCCTCATTTGCATCGTCTCCGAATGCTGTGACCGAAACATTTATTCAGGCCACCGGGGCTGCGGCAGGGGATGGCGAAGGGTATGCTGACATTCAAGTCGGGTATCGTTGGAAAACTAACCCATCAGGATTGCGCGCCTTTGCCGAAGTTGCCACAGGTTTTGCAGGTGGTGGTGATGTTGATACTGGTGGCGGCTTTATCGTATCTGCCGGTGGTGGTGTTGCCCTGCCGCTATTCCTTGGTTTTGAAGCGGAAATTGGCGCTCAGGGCACCACGGCAATCGATGGCGACTTTACTGCACTGTCACCCTATATTCGGGCCTCTTTGAACTTTGGTGACAAAAAAAGACCTTATAAAGACACCCGGAATTGGCAATTGACGCTTGGGGCTACATACCAAGACCCAAACACTGGGTTTCGCAGACCCGGTGTGACAACAAATGCAGCACCTGTTTTACTGGAAAGCTCACTTGATCTGTTTTTAACGGATCGCATTTATTTCACGGGTAATGCACAAACTGTGGCCCATGGCGATGCTGGCGGCTATGCTATCGGCTTGTTGGGCTTTGGCTATGC
>JQIA01001323.1_pt1 | contig 13335 bp, 7 predicted proteins | sample 811431 | NCBI WGS metagenome assembly JQIA01 (sample SAMN02998118, study PRJNA258478) | marine sediment metagenome | biome: marine; feature: seafloor; material: sediment; isolation source: oil-polluted sediment collected from 3 locations (0.5 km, 0.7 km and 0.9 km)... | place: USA: Gulf of Mexico ... | reverse complement strand
GCTGTTTTATGAGTACTGCTTTCATGATAACTTGGTGTGAAATTTCACTTAAGATAGTAATTCGCCATGGACAGGCGGGTTTAGGGTTTAGGGTTTAGGGTTTAGGGTGTCGATCTCATCATAAAAAACGCCGGTAGATTTCTCTACCAGCATTTTTCTTTTCACCTCTTTCTAACGATCTTCCTTCTCATGCCACACGGCCAAAATTGATACCTGTGTTTCCGATACTGCATAACGAACGATGTATGCATTGGCTACATACTCTCTTGTTTCCGGGCTATCAATTTCCTCAACGACAGTACCCAGCCTTGGGTGTTGCGTTAATTGTTTAATGGATTTCAGTAAAGCCATGCTGTGTGTTTTGGCAGCTGGTGGATTTTTGATAGCAATAAATTTTCGTAACCTAAGGATATCGCGCTGAGCCCTGCGGGTATAAACAAGTTTCATATACTCGGGGGTTCCAACTCGTTATCCGTACCCCAGCTTTCAATCCACCGGTTCATTTCATCTCCATCTATTACTCGACCTGCTTCCAAATCAGCCAGCGCCTCCAAGGTTTCTTCTAACCGCTCAGCCTTCTTTTCCTCTCGTTCTACAAACTCTTTTACGGCACTATTTATCACCCAACTTTTTGATCGTTGCAGACCGCTGGCCGTTTCTTCCAGGCGATTCATTAACTCATCATTCATACGCACACTGGTCATAGCCATTATTTCACCCTCAACATTACAATGTAATACATTGCATTATAACCTGATTCACCCCGGCTCACCACTGACTAACATCAGTCCGTTTCATCAAGGCCATCCTCCTTTTTTAACGTCGCTGGATGGGTCTTGCTGTGCACCTCTTTCAACGCTCGGTTACTTACCTGGGTGTAAATCTGAGTAGTCTTCAGGCTCGAATGGCCCAGCATCTGCTGGATGTAGCGAATATCCGCCCCATTCTCTAACATGGCCGTAGCCATGCTATGCCGCAACATATGACACGCTCCCTCTTTGCCTAATTCAGCTTGTTGGATGTATTTACGCACCCGCCTTGCCGCATCCCCATTGTGGATCGGCAGGCCATTCACACTTAAAAAGATCTCTTCATGGTTGTGGGCATATTTGAGATAAGGCCGTCGATCCGTGAGGTATTTATCGAGCCAGGCTAACGCTCTATCACCAATAGGGATACGCCGGTCTTTGTTGCCTTTGCCTTGCCTGACCATCACCATACCTTGGTCGAAGTCCACATCATTAAGGATTAACGCGGTGACCTCAGCGCGGCGTAAGCCGGTGGAATACAACACCTCTAACAAGGCTCTGTCACGTAATCCCAATGGTTCGGTGATATCGACTTGGTTGATGACCAGTTCAACTTCTGCGGGGGTTAGGATGTCTTTGGGTAGGTGATGTTCTGGTCTTGGTAGGTCGATTTCTGCCGCTGGGTTGTACAACAATACGTTTCTTTTGGTGAGCCAACGAAACAAAGAGCGTACCGGAACCAAGTATCCCAGCTGCGTTCGTTGCTTTAGGGGTTGTCCTTTTTGGGTACGGTAGTGATATAGATAACGGCGATAACGTTCCAATACGGGCGGTGTCACGTCGTTAGGATGCTGTAATTCTCGCTCGGCACACCACTCAATAAAGTAGCCGATATACCGGCCGTTACTATAAATCGTATTGGGGCTGTAATTGTTAATGCGGATGAATTCTAGGTATTTTAATCGCCAATAGGCCAAGGTATTTTGGTTAGGGCCATCGGTAGCGCTCACACCAACACCTCTTCTTGGTCACTGGATTGGTGTTGGTTTAGCAAGCCTGTGTTGATACTTGCCTTTGATTGATGCGTTGTTGGATTGGGGTATTTTTTTCCGTTAATAGGTATTTTTGGGGATGACTGAGTGGAATTGTCGTTTGAGACTAGCCTGTTAGGGTTTTCTTCATTAATTGAGGCCTGACTCCCCCCTGACTTAGGGCTTACTTGGCCCTGACTTGGGGCTGCCTTTTCCACATTACCCCCTGACTTTTGCACTTTTTGCCCTACCTTTTGATCGTCCAACGCCAGTTTTTCAATATTGATTAAACCCGACAAGCTCTTGCCTTGAGACTGATCACCACTAAACAACAACTCATATTCAATGCTGCAACCTCGGCTACCGCGATGAATAAGGAAGTACTCCATATCCTCTAATCGCCTGCAATGAATCTTAAGTTGTCCATCACTCCAACCACAATACTCCCGAATTAAACGGCGGCTAAAACGGTAATCTCCCATTTCCATGGATAACGTTTTGCTGGCCTCCGTGACCATTTGATAGGTGAGATTAAGCAGCTTACGGGTTTGCGGGGGTAACTCATCAAGGGAACGGCCAAACACTTCGTGGGCGATTTTATTGGCACAATCGATATCCGCTTTAGTCACTTCCAGGTATTCCAACACCTCGCCTTCATACGTCGTTGTTTTGATCGGTCGCTGGTATTGATGCAGTAACGCTATGCTGTTAATGAGTTGTAAGTACTTCATGTGGTCGCGGCGCATGCGGGTTTTATCACTTAAAAATGTCAGCTGTTCCGCATAAGGGTTTACCACAAGATAGGATTTTAATAACCGTTGGGCGTTCTGGTGTTGTTGTAGAATTGTCTTTTGTTTTTGTTTGGCCAACATGCCTTCCAGGGTTTGTTTAGCTCGCTGCTGGACATGGATGGCCTGAGTTTGTTCCACTGATTCATTCACCGTTAGCACTACGCAACGATTCAATAACTCTTCATCGATATCAATGGCGGTGGTCGTCATCATCAACATCACGGGGCCTTCTACTGTGTATTCTTGAGTTACCAGGTTACCGCTTTCCTGATCTTTCCCCGTAGAAGCAATGGAGACTTCACCCTCGCTTTGCAGGAGTTTTAGGGCATAACTGGCATTGTGTGCGCCTTCTTCTTCGGCAATGGCCAGGATCTTATTTTTAAGATGGGTGCGACCCATATAAAACAAACTCTGGCCGGTCATGGCAGAATACTGAACCTTTTCTTCATCCGGCATTAACGCCAGCACCGCATCCATTAATGAGCTTTTACCCGCTGCACTGGTGGATTGGATCATGATCGCCAATGGGCTTTCCAACTTACGGGAGACACAGGCCAAATAACCCATCAGCTTATTGGTCTCTTCCCCCACGACACCCGCGCGGTCGAAATCGTCAACAATGCGGCTAAGGAGGTCAGGGGTTTCCAGTAACTCCAGGGCTTGGGCGGTTTCTTCAGGGCTTAGTACAACGGCGTTATTTTCGGGTTTTAGGGTGCTTTGGATCTGCTGCTCTTGTAACGTTTCCAGTTTCAATAACAACTTGCCCAGGTCTTTTTTAATCACTCGCTCGTCACATTCCAGTTCTAACGATACTTGTTTGGTAAACTGCAAACGGTGGCGAGCGCTGTAAAAGTCGAAGGTATCCACATGGCAGAGATCACCCGCACTGACCAATACATTGATTTTAAGCTGGTCATAACTGAGGTTCTTTTTGAGGCCACGCACGCGGTAACGACGATCACCAAATGTGATAGAGACTTCTTTGTCGGTGACTTCCATATCATCATCTTTTGAAGGTGCTGATTTCACCTCTTCTTTCTTGGCGTCTATTTTAGCGTCTATCTCTTCCGGATTTTCTTCCTTAACATCAACAACAACCGTTTCAGGCTGTTTTTCCAGAATATTTTTAACGTGTGACAATGGCTCGTTGGGTTTAGGGTAAGCAGCTAAGGGGGGTAAGGTGTCTGATTCTTTTGCGCTGAATTCAATGGTGTTACATGAGGTGATGTTGGGAGCCTCACCCTCGCCCATAAATACCGACTTGCTCAACACCAGGGGCAAACTTTTGTTAGCCGGTAAGACTTTTAACGCATATTCATTAGCATCCATGCCTTTGGGGAAGTTGACTCTAAAACAAGAAATAGCCTGTTTTTGTAGGGTTTTCGCTAGCTTTTTTGCGGCAACCTCTCCTGCTTCATCACGATCATAGGCAATCAAAACCCGTTTAATACCGTGCTGTAAAAACGCGGCCAAATGATCATCAGTAAAACCGGAAGTACCATAACTGGCGGTGACGTTTTTAAATCCATTCACCCAGAAAGTCATGGCATCAATTAAGGATTCACACAGAATAATTTCATCATTGTTTGCTAAGGCACTGGCATTCCATACGCCCTCATGGGAACCCGGCAAGTAAAGATGATATGCCGTACCTGGACGAAGGCCTGTGCCAAGTTTACGACCGTAAAGCTCTTTTATGACCATGGGTTTTTCCTGGAAGTTACCCCAGTCGATCACTGGCACTACCAACGAACCATTAAAATGCTCATGGCCAGTTTTTCGTAACACTCCAGTTTCCTGCAACTGGATACGAATATCTTTGCCCTTTCGTGTGTGTTTGGCGGGTAGTTTTGATAGTAATGAGCGGTTGGCGTATCCCAGTAAGAATTCATCAATTAACGCAGGGTCATTTAAACCACGACTTTCCAGATAGGCGATAGCTTCTGGATTTTGCTTGAGGGTGTCGTGGTAAAAGCTGACAACCCGTTGCAATAACGCCTGTTTATTAGCGACTAAGGGTGAAAAGGTATCGGTATTTTCCGCGACTTCTGGTGTGATTTTGGTTGGCTCAATGCCTGCGGGTAACTCTTTGGCTAACAACTCAACAGCTTCCCTGAACCCCAAACGTTCGGTTTTCATTACCCAGTCAATGATGGAGCCCCCTTCCTGACAGGCACCCATGCAGTGCCAGAGGTTGGTGACAGGGCTGATCACCAGGCTGGGTGTGTCGTCATTATGATGGGGGCAACTAAGGATAAAATCTTTGCCGTGGTTTTTGAGGGTGTGGCCTTTATCTTTGAGCCAAGCGACTAAGGGAATATCCTTTTTTACATTGTCTATCAATTGATCAGATAACCGTACCATACCTTTTTCCTCTAAAACCCTGTCAAGACCCATATAAGCTATGCACAAGATAGCCTATATGTTATCTTCAAGCAACACTATCAGACCATAGGGTTATAGTCATGGCTTTTCAGCAAACACATTGGTTATCCATGAGCTTCTCAGAACGACTCGCGATCCTTCGCAAAGACAAACGCTTAACCCAGCAACTGCTAGCTAATCAAGTGGGTGTTCATGTTGTACAGATTCGGCGTTACGAAGGTGGGGATACTCAGCCAACACTAGAAGTGATACGAAAACTGGCCATCGCGTTATCTGTCAGTGCCGATGCATTGGTTTTCGATAAAGACGAACGAAACCCTGGTGATGATTTACTCATGCAGTTTGAAGCCATCAGTAAATTTACTATCGAGGAAAAGAACGTCGTAAAGCAGTTACTCGATAGTTTGATTTTACAACACACTGCTAATCAATTAGCAGCAAACAAATAATGATTTAAAAAGCATTATTCCATAACAAGCCAAAGAGAGTAATTTCAACAAACCGAAGCGGCTATTTTCCACAACTGAAGGATCAGATATGATTGATGAGTTACTGTTAAAACGCGCCGATTTTGTACTTGGCATTATCTTAATGATAATTAGCCTGGTTATTGGCTTTTTAAAAGATAGAATATGGCCGCCCCACCCCAATAACACCCACAGCGTAAATGCCGTCACCATTAACCAGGTCATACAATATTTAACGCCTCCACCACCAAGACCCGAGGCTGATAGACCCCAATCCAACAATAATAATGGTGAATGGCTGTTAGCCATAATTATTGGTGTCATTGCCACCTTCTTTTTCATATTTCAGCAATGGATCATGATCGCACTGATGCTCACCCCTATTATCGTACTTGCATTTTTTATCGGCCTATTGATTTCCCGATTGACAAACGGTTATCTGAACATATCTTGGTTGATTCTATTGGTACTATGCGGAACCTTTATCTACGTTGATTTCTTAATCGTTAGCGGCAGCTTTAAACCAGACTACCATCCAGAGGATTTTCATTTGGCAAACCAAGTCTTTCACGACTACGGCTGGGGCGGTCTTTGGCGATCTTATGGCGGACTGGGGATCATATGGTTCATCTTTTATATTCTTGGGATCGTTTCATTTTTTAGAGTCAATCTACTTACAACAAAGGCCACTCGCCTCTATTTTAAAGCTAGCAATCAAATAATAGCGGGAGCAAACCAAAACATCTATGCTCGGTTAATGTTACGACAAACACCTAAAAACCTATTAATTGAAGTTGTCATTCTTTTGTTAGTCGCCTATTTTTTAACAACAGGATTGTTCATTGAATACTTTCTTTTCGACATGAAAGCCGATATAAATTGGGCGATTAATCGTTTAATTAATGGAACAAAAGGCTAAACGCCGGCAAATAGACAATAATAAAAACCCGATAGTATTTACTATCGGGTGCGCTGTATTTTAATGAAATAAGAATTGTTACTATCGACGCGCTAGCTCACGCCATCCCATTTACCTTCCCAGCCTTTAAACGAACCCGCTTCTGCTTCTGTGGGAATATGGCCTTCTGGTGTTTTGATCCAGGCCCATTTGTCTGCTAATGGCTGCGGCAATACACGGGTATCTAAGGCTTCTCTCATCTTTTCAGCAAAGCGACGGCGATTACCCTCAGGGCCATCATCCACACCAACTTCATCAAAGTAATAAACACCACGAAATAGCCAGTCAATTTCGGGACGGGTTAAATCACCATATTCAAAGGTACTAAACCAGAAATCAATCATAAATTGACTATCTTTATAACGGTAGCTGTTTTCATCCAGCATAAGGTCGCTGCAAACAACACAAAACCCAGAAAAGAATGACGGCGCATGCACTCGCAACACTGGCTCTGTCGAGCCATCAAAATCTAATACGTCACTCGTATACACCCCTGGGTAAATAATCCTAACAAATAGTTCTTCACGGCCACCCAACAAGCCGTTTTCGCCAAGTTCTAAAAATGTATTATGACCAAACTCACCAAAAAGTTTGAACACATACCGATAATCACCTGCACCTGTGATTGAATCAAACAGCGCTCTAAGATTTTCTTCACTTTGATCTGGGTGCAACCACATCTTATAGAAGGTGTAAAAGTACTCTGGCAATTCATCATCAATGCTACCATCCATAAAATACTGTTTTAGATGTTTGTTCATTCGCGTATTGATGGTCGTATGTTTCAACTTACCTTTTATTGTTTTCCACTCTTCACGACGGGTTTTACGCCATTCCTTATCATTAATTTTCCAAGCAGATCGATCCAATTCAATCATTACCTTATTCCACCTCAGCCAACAATTCGTCTATCAACTCATTCCCAATATTTTGAAGAAGCTTATCTTTTTTATCCTTTAACCAATTTTTCACATTAAACAAAGCAATGGTACTATCCACTTTCAAATCAAAGGCGTTATCATCCGCATTCGTTTGATAAGCTAAACTCGCTTTCATCATATCAGACGATGTTTTAAAACCTTTTTTAAGGTCACTCCTAACCTTTCCAATATCTTGCTCATCATAACCACGGTAGTTCGCACTACGATTGAAATCTTGTAACCACCACTCAAATTCACTGGCTTGCCAATATCTGGGATTATTTGCACCCGACAATGTATTGTTCGTTGAAGCAAATCGATCTAAAAACCATTGCCGCTGATTATTTGTTTTTTTGTTAGCTTCTGGCTTCCAGCTAGCCCAAGCGCGGGATTGATACGGCCCTTTTAACGATTTCACTTCCACCCAAATGGGGCGCTGGGCATCAGTTTTATTTTCAACAACCACATCCACTCGACGAGTCAACTTAAAACCTTCCTTAATCCTGACTCCAACCCCCTTGTCATACACCATCACATCAACACTACTTTGTACATCCAACACTTTTCCACCAATGTTAGCTTCGTATTCGAGGTGTTTTACAGCGGTCATAACCAATTCAAACATAGCGCCCAGCTCCATGTTATCCAAATAACCTTTTTTACCTGCCAAGAACTTTCCTAGCGCAACGCCATACATCGTTCTTATTTTTGCATTCAAATCAGAATCCAGCATTTTACAACCGGGGGTATCCGGACAAACACCACTACTCATTCGCGTTTCCAAATAGGCAACCGTTGCTATCATCACTAACGGTGAAAAACGGTTTGAACTATTGCCACCTTTAAGCAAACTGCGTAAATGCCTCGCCCCTTCTCGGCTCAGAATCGCCATGGATGCCGTCAATGTTTGACGATTAAAAACAAGCTTTCTAACACTCTGAAGGCTAGTGCTTTTCATTGCACCTACCATTTCCTTGACTAACAACGATAGCTTTTTAGGATCTGCATCAATTTCTGACTTGAACGTTTTCGTCAAACCAGAGAATAGCTCGCCAATCTCATCACCACTGAGCCTTGCGGTTTGTTTGTTAGGATCTTTCTTCGTTCGTGGGCGCTTACTTACTGCATGCGCGTCTGACATAACGCCATCCAGTATGCGCTGTAACGCGATACCGTATAGAGGTGCATTTGCCCATTGCTGTTGCTGTTCAAACAATTCAAGCTCTTGTAACGCAACATTTGGTATAGGATCACTCTCTCCACCCTCCCAACCATCTGTTGGCAAATTAAAGAACTCGATCCAAGCCCATAGATCCTCTGCACTACCAATGGCATCCACCATGGTCGGAATAAATTCAAGTGCTTTCGGATCATCTACCATTTCAACGATAATCAAGAAAAACGGCAATAGGTTAAGCAATTTTTCCGTTCGCCCTTTGGCAGCCTCCTCTGCAGCTCTACCCAGCACACCCGAAAGTGCTTTAACAATCGGTTTGTCACCGTATTTCTTAATAAATCTCTTAAGGGGATTCAATACCGGTTTTAAAGGTTTCATTAACGGAAATACAGTGGCCACACCCAAGGCCGCAAAACTTAAATCAACTGCCTGAAAGTTTTGCCAATCCTGTGTTCCCAAATAATAAAGCTGCTGCCCCAGCATCACAAAGTCTTCGTAAGGAATTAAGAAGCCTACGGTGGCTTTTGCTGCATCCCACGCTTCTGACCAGGAACTCCACGGGGCTGCATGCGCCGATGAAATAAAGAGGTCTAACGGGTTCGGTTGATTGGCATACCAAGGCTGCTGCAAGAATGACAAACTGTTCAGTGCAACAGGTGGTGCTGTACTGGAAAAGGTTTCCATGTAGAGGCTACCAAACTCCTTAAAAGCCTCTTGGGATATCATCGACACGTATTGGCGGTTATCGCCCACCTGAACCGCTACACGCAATGTGCGTAAGCTGCCACTCATGGCTCCGGTGCTTTGCACCGCCAAGGTGTAGTTTCCATCACCGTCTAATGTGATCAGTTGGCTTTGTCCACCACCACCCAACTTCAATAGTTGTGCAGATGTCCAATCATAAAGGCGGAAGCTGTTTAACAAACCACTAAAGCTTGTGCCTAATTCTACATTGCCTGCACCATACGATAAGTTACCTGTGGCCGCTACGCTGTATGGCACCCCATCAACTTCCAACTCCAACTGGTTATTAAAATAACGGCCCGCAACGGTATGCCATTGGTTGAGCGGCAGCACGCCACTATCTACCGTAAAATTGCCAATAGCCGTATTAATTTCGTAACGAATACGCCCATTAATAAAAGAAACGTTTTGTGCACCAGAGTGATTTAACAACGTTGCACTGGATTGATCGGGCTTAAAGTCAAAACGAAAGCCGACGGATTGCGCAGGGTTCAATGCACTATCGTTATCAACGATAATTTTTGACCCCGTGCTAAAGCGATAACTTCGGCCACCGCCGTTGGGGTTATCGTTGACGGATTCAATATCCGTTCCTGTACCGGAATGCACCCCTAACTCATCGGTTATATCACTGGTAACTTGACTTGAATTCACATCATAAACCGGATTCTCTACATCGTTCATGTAGAAGGCCACTAGCGGCTGAAGATTAGGATCGGATAAATCACCCAGCGTTACCGTGTGCGCTTGGCTCGCATCACCTTGTATTTCCAGGTTACCGCTGGTACCAAAATCCATTCCAATATCAGTACCGTCATATCGAGTATAAGTAACCGTGCCATTCCCTGAGGCGTCACCCACCACCATGGCATCTTTAACGTTGACGTGTACGATCGCGGACGCATCGGTAATGGTGATATCATGCTCTACTTGTCCCGCATACCCTGCACGTGCCTGCCACACACCATCACCTTCGGCTAAACCGCTATTAAACAAAATATGAGCCTTGCCTGTGTTATCGGTAATGACTTGTGCTTCTTTAAATTGTCCAATGGTCGTTGATAGGGTCACTACAATATCGGCGACCGGTTGACCATCGGCATCAGTCACGTCAATGGTGAGGTTTTTATTTTCTTTCGGGGGAAACGTATCGGGCGTTTCAGAAAAAGCGACAATCAACGACATCACATTGACCTCCGCTGTTGCCTCGGCAGCACCCGAGGTCACAAGTAATTGATTACCGTTTTGTGCAAAAGCGCTGCCACCTATTTGTGCGGTGACTTGGCCATCAACGGTGCCAACTTGTTGGTTTTCCAAATAGGCTTCGCCCACTAATTGCCAGTTAACCGAGGTTCCATCAGCAACCAAATTGCCGTATTGATCTCGAATGGTCGCCGTTGCCGTCATGTAACCAGATTCCATCGCAACGGCTTTATCAGCAACGGATAGCGTAATGGAATTCGCCACGCCGGGAAGCACTTCGAATGTTTTCGGGAAATCTGCCCGTGTTGTTTCACCGCCATTATTTAGCACGACATAAACATTGGCTTGGGAACCTGCTGTAGTCGGCAATGTTAATTCACTGGTAAAAATACCTTGATCGCTATTCACCTCAGAAGCGGGCGTAATAGAGCCACCACCATCAACATTCCATGATAAGCGTATCGGTTGTTTTTGTGCTGGATCTCGGTCGGCGTACCCCACCAACATCGAATAAAAGGGAACTGTGGTGTCATCTGCGGTGACATAATAGGTTTCATCATCTTGATGGTCGTGATCGGTGGAAACATCCAACGCTAACAACTCAAACGCATACTCCCAAAGAATATTTCCGGCGTCGTTATTTGTGTAAAGTCTGATCGATAAAAAGTCTTCCGGCGTTAGACTAGCAAGGTGTTCAATATTGGTGAACTCAAGTACTTTGTCCTCACCTATTTCTGCAAGCACCTCTTCCTCGCCAAAAGCAAAAACCAACTCAGTATTTCCACCAAAAGAAGTTTGTCTAGTAAACTCTGGTCCCAATAATTCATAAAGCATTTCGAGTAACTCATCGCCACTGGAGACTACAGGATTGGCCAAATCGATAATATTAGTCCGTGTTTCTTCCGCATCAACACGATTTAATTCATTCACCTTCAAATCGTAAATACTGAACTGCATTTCTGGACGATAAGCCCAGTGATAGGCTGATTCAGGCTTCTCCAGTGGGGTTGCTGTATTGGGGCCTTCTTCCGCCTTTAATTGTCGATAAATATTTTTACGGAGCTCTGTTTCTTCTTCATCGTAAATGGCAACTTTAAACGGTGTATAGTATTTTGGACGTTCAGAAAGCAGCCCATCACCAGCTCCTGCGTCATAAGAGAAGTCTGCAGGTTCCATTGGAGACTCACCACTTACATGGATATAATAGTGGTCATTGGTAGGTTCTCCGCCGGGAAATTGAATAACTTGAATTTGTTTACCTGGATCGATAGTAAAACGTGATAGATCACCACCAACCGCTTGCAATGTCCCTGCTGAAACAATTTTTGCAATTCGACCTGTAAACCCTCTTCCCGATAACTGCTCAGGTAGACGTCTGCCGTCATGATCAAACCATTCTGTTTGTATTTCTACGATGGTATCTTTTTTAGTCGCTGCACCTTCAAAACCAACGGTATACTGGCGCTCGTTATCTTTAGTTAACCCTTTCTCCACCTGATAAGTACGAAGTACTTTGACTTTTAGGTTAGGAGGGCGCATGACAAGTACTTCACTAGGAGACGTCATTTCACCGGGTATATTCACGCTCTCGCCCGTTATAGGGTCCTCTCCTGTTACGCCGCCGATAGTTGTTGACGTTGAACCTATATAACCAGTTTTACGGTTAATGGCGATAACTCGTACTCGCTCACCAACGCGTAGGTGATCTGACCGGGCTACATGGAGCTCGGGATCCAATACTGCATTACTTTGGAAGCGTTGATAATCATGCCCTGAAAACCAACGTGAATCATGGTAACTGCGTGGGCCTTCATATGCTGGAAAGCGATAACCAAAAACGGCATCGTCTCCCATCGCGACTTCAGTCTTAACTACATCATTTCCCACTATTTCAAAAGGCGAAAAGCCTATATCGCTGAGTCCTTTTTGCTCCATAATCAGATGGCCGTTGGATTCGCGAAACATATAAACATCAGTGTCATCTCGTAGGTCTGCGATGCTGATAGACTCCAGTAAGCCTTGATCTTGTTTGTCTATTTTCCTATCAAGTAATCTTGTAAAATCTGGCGACTCTTGATTTTCGTGCTGATTACCACTTAGGAATATTCCCACAACATCGCCGTTGGCATCTGCTGTAAAAATTTTGGTTTCGTCTATCTCTTCCCAACGGCCACGTACGGCTGAATCTTCTGTGCCATCATTATCATAGTCGGTGACGGCGAGAGCGTATTTCTCCGAATTAAACGACTCAATTCCGTATTTCGTTGCAGCCTGAAATTTAACTCTTTCACCCGGGTTATTTTCAACTGCAGCATTTCCTGCTTGAATAAAGATATCGATAAATACATCTCTATTTCTAAAGGCAGCCATTGCGCTAACATCTGCGCCACTTGCTTTGGAATCAAGTAAAACTTTAATTCCTGCTTCGACACCTCCGGCGTATCCATTTAGAAGAGCGCCGTAAGAAGTTACGCAAATATCTATAGTGGGTGACGCATGATGAAACTGTATGGGCTCTTTTCCTTTCGGGTGAAATATATTCAGGCTAAGCTCGGTGTAGACTGTGGTAGCCCACTCAAAACTACCACCCAATGGGTTGCAAGGAATATAATAACCGAGAGCATATTGGCCTTGATCATTGGTTAGCGTTTCAGGCCAATGAAATTTACCATTTGTCGTAACAGTAACACCCGTAACAGGCGCATAGAACTCTACTGATCCATCTGTGGGTAAGCCATCAGGGAAGAAGGCACCCTCTTTGCTATGAAAGCCCACTTTAAAACCAATATTCCCCATTGATTTGTGGAGAACCTTGCCGTCATTACTGATCAACACCGTTTTGATACTGGCGTGTTGTCGATTAACACCATTTAACACAATAGGTGCCTGGTAAATCACTGGATTACTTGT